>ENA-UAEG01000691-UAEG01000691.1-human-gut-metagenome-genome-assembly--contig:-NODE-691-length-11901-cov-6.373037_pt1 | contig 11901 bp, 10 predicted proteins | sample MGYA00244280_ERZ654275 | MGnify/ENA primary metagenome ERZ654275 (study PRJEB26926, sample SAMN06165092) | human gut metagenome | biome: ENVO:00009003; feature: ENVO:2100002; material: ENVO:00002003...
GAGTCTCATAGCCCTCACGGCCGCCCCAGAATACGTAGCCCTTACCGCCGAGCTTAACGGTTGCTTCAACAGCCTTCTTGATCTGAGCTGCTGCATATGCGAATACATCTGCGGAGGGAGATGTGCCTGCGCCGTGCATATAACGGGGGTGATCGAAGCACTTTGCTGTGCCCCAGAGAAGCTTCTTGCCTGTTTCAGCCTGCTTCTTTTCAAGGTATGCAACTACCTTGTCAAGCTCTGCGTTTGTTTCTGCAAGTGAGCCAAACTCGGGAGAAAGGTCTCTGTCGTGGAAGCAGTAGTAGTCGATAGAAAGCTTGTCCATTATCTCAAAAGCAGCGTCAACCTTTGCTATAGCTCTCTTCTCTGGGTCTGTTTCGCCCCAGGTCTTATCGGTAGTGCCGCAGCCGAACATATCTGTTCCGTCGCCGCCCATGGTGTGCCACCAGGAAAGAGCAAACTTGAGCTGCTCTCTCATAGGCTTGCCGTTTACTACCTCATCGGGATTATAGTACTTGAATGCAAGGGGATTTGTGCTGTTCTTGCCCTCGTAAGGGATCTTACCGATTGTAGGGAAAAATTCGCTCATTTTAATTACCTCCATTATGTAAATACAAAATTTATCATACAAATTCAGGGTGTATCTGCGCCCGAAACTTTAAGTATATTTTACTATAGTAATCGGTTACTTGTCAAGAGGTTTTTGTAAAAATCTTATAATTTTAATGCAAATTTACTTCTATTCCCATAAAATCAAGCAGGCAAGCCGTTTTTTTGTTTTTATCAGAAATCAACGGAGCCGAGCTTTGTGTAAGCCTTTCTCAGAACGTCCTTTGAAACGGGATAGATCCCGCTTGCCTTTATGGGTCTGTCGTTCTTTACAAGCCTGAAAATAACATAATTCTCCTCGTGTGCGTCATCTGAATAGAACGCCGCCTCGATATATTCGTCCTTCAGAGCGTAGTAGTTCACAGGTTTTAGGGAAACAAGTTCCTCCGCCGACCTTTCCATGCCCTCGCACAGCTCGTCAAAATCGGTGAGCACATAATTCACCGTTTTGCAGCGCATTGACGCAAGGCGCTTTTTCAAGGGCTGTTCGGAAGTATCCTTTTTGCGAAATAATGAAAAAAGTCCCATCATTTTCTCTCCAGCAGGTGTTTGAACATTTTCAGGCGGAGCATATCCCTGTATTCGGGCTTGACCATATAGTACATATAGCTTTCAAGGATATCCGCAGGGTGCATGAGCCTGCCCTCTATCTTGAAGTTCTCATATCCCATAGGAACATACTTTTCATATATCTGTTGGGGTGAAACATGAGTTTCAAATCCTGTGGTATCATAAAAGTCGAAACTCATATTGGGACATGGAAATTCCTTTTGGGGAATAGGTTTAAGCGCCTGCTTTTCATTGCCGAACACCTGCAGATTATGCTCAAACTGGCGCTCGCCCAAAAATTCGTAATGCTTCTTTCTACGCTTGCAGTGGGGTGTGCAGTATGGATTCACAAGTATCTCTATCTTGTCCTTATGCGGAAGAGTTTCCAGCTCATCAAAGCGGTTGTTCCAGTTGTAGTCGAGAACTACCAGCTTATAGTCCTTTTCCAGCTCCGCAAGAAGAGCGTCTCTGTCCTCTATCTGCTTCACCGTGGAGGATATGAGAGGATAACGGGGATAATTCTTTCTTATGTAATCCTCCAGCACGGGAACATTCACGATTATCTCGTTAAGACCGTTTTCCGCAATTCTCGTAATCATGTTGCAGAATGGGTCGGTAAGATGTATCTCCTTTATAAGAGGATTTGTAAAGGTATATCTTATGGGGATACCCCTTGAATTGTACTGCCTGATAATAAAGTCGATGAACTCACGGCGGACCGCTCCCGTTACAGTCCTGCCGCCGTTCCATGCAGCGGGTGGAAAGCAGCCGTAGGAAGAGGCTATTTTTATATCGTCATAGAAATACTCGGGGTGCTCATTCAGTGTGTCCGCAAGATAAAGGTTCATTTTGTAATTTCCGCAGAAATCGGGAAGATGGAATTTTATGCTCATGTGACCGTTCCTTTCAAAGGTTTATATTTATATTTTACTCCATTTTATTCTCTCCGTCAATAGTATTGGAAAGTAAAATAAAAACGATGCGGGAGAAATTCCCGCACCGTCCGATTTACATATCAAAAGAGTAATTCAAGGAGTTCAGTCGTTTATGGATATCTCCGAGGTGGATATCATACAGCCGTCGCCCTTTTTACTGTTGAGCATATCAAGCACTTTTTGGGGAAGAGTCGCCTTTGAAAGATTTATGACTGCTCCGTCAGTCGGCACGCCGATATCATAAAGCGTTCCCTCATCGGTAACGTTAACATTTGAGATGTTCACAACGCAGCCGTCTCCGAGCTTATTTACAAGCATTGAAAAGGCTCTTGCAGTCATCGTAATGCTGTCAAAGGAAAGTACCGCTCCGTCGATACTGCCGCCGAGGTCGAATAATCCATCATTATCGTCAGAATGAACGGTAATGTTTGAAAACTCTCGGATATCTCCGTCAGCAAGACTGCGGATAAGCTCTGCAAACTGCGTTTCGGTGAATTCGGCATTATTAACCGTTTTTTTGCTCAGCACCTTTATCTTTGAGGCAAAGTCTGTCGCCTCTTTAATATAAGATACGATATCATTGAAATGCGAAGACGAATGCTTATTACCGGTCGGTTTATTCCAGATTGACTTTTCATCCCTAAGCTGTGCTGTACGCTCCTCACGCCACTGCTCATAGGTAAGGTCCTCAAGTCCGTCATAAGCGGAATTTTCAAGAGGAGCAAAAAAGCTGCAACAGCGTGCTGTGCTATAAGGACAAAGCGCCAGTTTTCCGAGTCGCCTGTGTTGAACGGTATCTCGAAAACTCTCAGTAATCCTGTTCTGTCACGCTTGCTTATAACGGGGGCATAACGGCTCTTTCCCAACGCAAAGGTCATTCTGTCCTCCCACGCCGAAGTAGGGTCGTCGTAGCCGTCAAGGGCATATATTTCCGCCAATGACACCTCATCATCGGTATCGTTATGACCGCCTGTCATTGCAAAGCGGAAGATATAATCTGTGTTTTTCTCAAGCTTTTTATCACAGAATATCTGAGTCCAGCTCCAGCTCCAGTCGCCTATCTCATAGGCTTCGGTATTTCCCTGAGATGTTGTGATAACGGCTCTTATGCCTGTATTGTCCTCGCAGGTCTTATCAAATCTGAACTCTCTTGCACTGAAATTTATAACATTACTCATTTTAACTTCCTCCGTTAATGTCGGAGCAGAGTCAAAGTGCAAAAGACGAATCATACAGTCTGAGACATACTCTGCCCGACCGTTTTTTACAAGTCCCCTTGCCCTTTTGGGGTAGGTAAGACCTATCTTCTGACCCGTTTCATCAGTGACAATTACGTTTTTTCCTATGGGTATCTCCCCCTTTTGTCATCATGTATTCGGTTGTGTGCTGTTTTTTGTTATGGGTGCCGTCCCCGATTTAATTATAACACAGCTTCCGCCTTTTGACAACCGAGCATTTTATACAATCTTTTCATTATATTCTGACATATCTCACAAATACATATCCTAATTATCCGCAAGTGAAATCATATTCTCCAAAACATCTGTTACCATGAACTGCGAGAGATTTTTCATTTTGTTGGCAAAAATGTATTGACAAGTGCATTTTGTTGTGATATACTGCAAACATATTATTATGAAAGGAGGCAGGCAATATGTTCGTACATCTCAATATATCAACATTCGGAACAAAATATGTGTCATCATATAAGGAAAAGCTGTTGTCTGCCGATCTTGCGAACGTCTGACAGTGTATATGCGTTAAACCGCCGCATTTCCTGTATGGGAAGTGCGGCTTTTTTGTTTTTATGCGCAAATTCTACCTGAGGTTGATAAATCGGGATATATATGCCAAAAGTAGAACGATAGTGTAAATCAGCAATTTACATCAACTGCCGCTTGTGATATACTGTAGTCAAATCAAACAAAAGGGGTCTTGGATATGAACACAACATTTTCAGCACAGCTTCAGAAGCTTCGCAAGAAGCATGGCGTAACACAGGATACTCTTGCGGCTCATCTGGGTGTAAGCCCGCAGGCAGTCAGCAAGTGGGAAAACGGCAGCTATCCCGACGGCGACCTTCTGCCAAAGATCGCAGACTTTTTCGGTGTGTCGATAGATTATCTTTACGGCAGAGCAAAAGAGGATACTTCCACAGTCCAGAAGATCATTGATGAGCTGCAGAATATAGTGACAGATTCCGACAGCAGCAAGGAAGAGTTCTTTGAACAGGCGCTGAATTACGCATGGGCGATACAACTCGCTGCATGGGCATCTACCAGATCATATTATGACCGCCCGGAGCTTGACGAAAAAGATACCGTCACCGTATCGGAAATCAGCAGCAAAGCAGGCTTTACCTATATGCGTCTTAACAAAAACCTGGAATATTATTTCCTTGTTAAGCAGCCGAAGGAGGGCCTTGCAAATTATTTGAAAGTAACCGACAAAGCAGCTGAGCTTTTTGCATTCCTCGGGGATAAAACAAACCTGAAAATACTTCAATATATGCTGACATTAAAGTGGCAGGAGGCTGTCCGTGCCAAAACCGTTGCAAAGCTTCTGGATATTCCTGTAGAAAAGGCAGAAAAATCGCTTGATTTTCTCTGTAAATTTAATGGAACATTTTCAAAAGGCAGCATTATAAATGAGGATAACAAAAGCGACAGTATATACCGGACTTCATCTGTACTGACAGTTGCACCAATAATGATAATAATATGTGCGGATATGATGATATCATCGCCAAGCTCATATCAGAATCAGATCGGCTGGGATGATGAAGCATGGTTCAAACGTGAGGATCTTTCTTTTCTGAAAAAAACAAATGATACCATAACATATGACTGAAAGGGGTATGATACAGAGTGAACCTTTTTAAACGCAATAAAAAAGATGAAAACACCGATGAATTTCACAAGGAATACGGCGTTATAAGCAACTGCCGCTATATTTTTGAAAAATTTGTCAAATACAGGAAATCCCTTATCCTGTTTATCATCACAGGCAGTATCGCCGCAGCTTCAATGACCTATCTGTGGAGCTTCATCGGTAAGCTTGTAATAGATATGATAGAACAGCAGGCAAGCTCCCCCGATAAGGATATAAAGCCTCTGCTGTATCTTACGCTTATTACCTCGGCAGCTGAGCTTCTGTTCATGTGGCTCAACACCGTATCGTCTATGAAAATGAGCGTAGGCTTTACATATGTAAGGCTTATGATAATCAAGGAGCGTATCGCAAAAACTTTGGGCATGGAGTATGAGGCTCTTGAAACTCCCGAGATGCTCGACAGGCTCCAGAAAGCCAAAAGAGCCACCGCAGGCGACTGGCAGGGCGTTCAGGGAATGATGACTTATATGCAGGTAATGGGCGTGCAGATAATATCCGTTACCATTGCAGTAGCAATCATGACCACCTTTAACCCCTGGATAATCCTTATAATAGTAGTGCTTTCCTTTGCCCAGTTCCTGTTCTTCGACTATATACGCAAAAAGGACAAAAAGGAAATGTGGGACGCTATGATGCCCCACTGGCGCAAGCTGGAATACATGGAAAACGTTACGACCGATTTTTCATACGCAAAGGATATTCGCCTGTTCGGTATGCAGAAATATCTGGCAAAAAAGCAGATAGACGTTTACGACGAGGAGCTTCGCCACTGGATAAAGTCCCGCCAGTACTGGGTATACAACACCATTTTTGCTCACGGTATATCTCTGCTGCGGCAGCTGATAATCATAGGCTGGCTTGTTTACAGCGTGGTGTTCAACGGACTTTCCATAGGTAACTTTACACTCTATACCGCCAGTGCTGCGGCTTTCTCCAATGCCATAAACGAGATATTGCAGGCGCTGTCCGCCCTCCGTGAGAGAAGCGCACATACCGATGATTACCGCAGCTTTATGGATATTCCCTCTGCTGATGACAAGGCACAGACTATCCCCATTCCCCCTGCAGACAAATACACCTTTGAATTTAAGAATGTTTCCTTTAAATACAGAGGTCAGGAAAAATATGCCCTGAAAAATGTGAACCTTACGCTTCATGCAGGCGAAAAGCTTGCGGTTGTGGGTCTGAACGGCGCAGGAAAGAGCACATTTATCAAGCTTCTGCTCAGGCTTTACGATGTGACCGAGGGCTGTATCCTTATGAACGGCACCGATATCCGCAAATTTGACCGCAAGGAATACTATGAGCTTTTTGCTCCCGCTTTTCAGGACGTAATGGTATTTGCATTCCCTGTAGCGGAAAATGTTTCCATGAAAGAGCCTTTCAATACCGATAAGGCAGAGGCTGAAAAAATGCTGCGTCTTGCAGGTCTGGGCGACAAGCTCGACAAGCTGGAAAAGGGCGTTGATACCGAGCTGCTGAAAGTCCTCTATGATGACGGAGTTGACCTTTCAGGCGGCGAAAAGCAGAAGCTTGCCCTTGCAAGAGCACTTTATAAAAAGAGTAAGATAATAGTCCTTGACGAACCTACCGCCGCACTGGACGCTCTGGCTGAATTCAGGCTTTATCAGAGCTTCAATGAGCTTGTAGGCGACCGCACGGCAGTATATATCTCCCACCGTCTTTCTTCCACACGCTTCTGCGACAGAGTGGCAATGTTCAAGGACGGCGAAATGGTAGAGATAGGCACTCACGACTCCCTTATGGAAGCTGACGGTGCTTATGCGGATATGTTCCGTGTTCAGGCACAATATTACGTTGAGGACAAGGACATTTTCGATGTACCGTGTCAGGAGGTGACTTCAAATGGCTGACAAAAAAATATCGCCCACCAAGGAATCGCTGAAATACTGCTTCCGACAGATAAAACAGTACAAAAAATCATACATTCCCCTGTCGGTGCTGAACGTGATTATCGGTGCAGCCGTTCCCTTTGCGGAGATAATATTTCTCCCGCTGCTGATAAACGCCATGACCGCACCCGAAAAGGATATCCGCATCATTGTATTTTACGGTGCGGCAATGGTAATATCACAGATATTGCTTATGGGACTTAACAGCGTTATAAACATACAGCTGCAAAAAACAGAGGATATGTTCCTGAACGCCGCAAGCGAGGAGATATCCCAGCTCTGCATGAAGATAGACTTCACGCTGACCGAAAACAAACAGGCTCTTGACCAGATACAGAAAGCCCGTGAGGGAATACAGTGGTCAGGCGGAACACACAACATTGCAAGCGCTTTCTTCAACATAGTCTCAAACGTGCTGAAGCTTCTGGGCGTAATAACGGTAATGATACTCACCGCTCCCGTTCTGCTCATTATTATAATAGTACTTCTGGCAGCGTCGGCTGTGATGAACGCAAAGAAAAACGATATCGACATCAAGAACTTCTCGGAGCTTTCGGGGATAGACCGCATTTTCTGGTACATCTGCTGGGAAATGGAGGATTTCCACTACGGCAAGGATATCCGTCTTTACAGTGCGGCAGGCATGATGCTTGAAAAATCCGCCGCACAGATAAAACGTCTGGGCGATTACTGGCAGAACATCAACGACAAGAAATATCCCCTGAATATCATTGACATTATAATAAGTGTTCTCCGTGATTTCGGCACATATTTCTACCTTGGCGTGCTTGCCATCACAGGAAAAATCACCATCGGCGTATTTTCCCAGCTGCTTGCCTCAGGCGGAACACTTTACAGCTCCATGCAGGCTATAATAATGGGCTTTCAGGATATCGTCAAGCGCAGCAGCTATATGTACGAGATAATCAAGTTCATGAACTATCCCCCTGCCATGGAAAAGGGCACAAGAAAGATCGCAGACTTAAACGGCAGCCACGAGATAGAGTTCAGGAATGTAAGCTTCAAATATCCGGGAGCGGACAAGGAAGTCCTGCATGATATCTCCATAAAGCTCCGCAGCGGCGAAAAGCTTTCCATCGTAGGGCTTAACGGTGCGGGAAAGACCACATTCATAAAGCTTCTGTGCCGACTGTACGATGTAACAAGCGGTGAGATACTTCTGGACGGCGTGAATATCCGTGAATACGACTATGACGAATATATGAAGTGCTTCTCGGTAGTTTTCCAGGATTTCAAGCTTCTGGCATTTTCCGCCGAGGATAACATTCTGCTTGGTAAAAAGGACTCCCCCGAAAAGGTTGACGAGCTTTATGAAAAGGTCGGACTTCTGGACAAGATAAACTCTCTCCCCAAGGGCAGGGACACTATGATGTTCAAACAGTTTGACAAGGACGGCGTGGAGCTTTCTGGCGGCGAGCAGCAGAAAATGGCTATTGCCCGTGCGCTTTATAAAGACGCTCCCGTGGTAATACTTGACGAACCCACCGCAGCCCTTGACCCTGTGGCTGAATACGAGATATACCGCCAGTTCAACGACCTGGTTCACGGAAAAACAGCAGTCTATATCTCTCACCGCCTGTCCTCCTGCAAATTCTGCGACAGGATAGCGGTATTTTCCGACGGTACCATAAAGGAATCGGGAACTCACGAGGAGCTTGTTCATCTGCATGACGGCATCTATGCCGAGATGTTCAAGGCTCAGGCGCAATATTACGTATAATCACCTAAAAAAGCAGCTCTCTGTTATGTGCACATCACAATGACAGAGAGCTGTTTTACTTTTACAGTATTTCTTCAAGCTGAGTGAGATTCATAATAGTATGCTCCTGACCGAAATCATCATTTCTGCCCTTTCTGTCAATAAGCACAGACATACAGCCAAAGCGCTTGGCAACAATTATATCTTTTTGCTCGTCGCCGATAAAAACCATTTCCGCAGGCGATACGCCGAAATGCTCCGCAATATCCGACAGGCCTTTTGGATTGGGCTTTCTGTATCCGCAGGAAAGCGAGGAAACGTACATATCAAAGTAGGGCATAAGCTCGGAAAAATAGCTCTTGTGAAGCTCATCGGGCATTCCTGTGGCAACATCTGTAAGAGTGGCTATCTTATATCCGTCCGCCCTGAGCTTTTTCAGGGTATTTACGGTATCGGGATATATATACGGCACAAGCCCCATTGAACGGTAAAAAATATCTATCACCTTTTCAAGGTGAAAGCTGCATTTCCAATGATATGTGGCATCGGTAAATATGACCTCGGGAGCAATATCCTCCTCACGGTATTTCACCTTTGGGTTATAACCTCTCAGTACCTCCACCGACCTTGCTATGTCATCGTCTGAAATGTGAAGTCCCAGCCTGTCCCGCACCGTTTCAAAGCCTGTTTTATAATAGTCTATCCAGACATTGGGCATATTTTTGTATTCCATCAGCGTTCCGCCGATATCGAAGCCTATCACCTTTATCATATCTGACCCTCCATAATTATTGCTCATTACGCAAAAGGCTGACACCGCATCAGCAGCATCAGCCTTCGCAAACATTTAATTTAACTCACATATTGTGCTTCATAATGTCTGGATTTTTCTTCTTCTTGTCCTCATAAAGTGCATTGTCAGCCTTATCCATAAATTCCTGGATATTAAGCTCGGGTGAGCAGATTATAGGATAAATACCGATACTTACCGTTACATTGTACGGCTTGTCGCTGACTTCGTTATGCTTTGCAGCAATACCCTTTATTCTTGACGGAAGCTGAGCGATTATATCAGCATCATCGCATATTGCAAATGCCGCAAACTCATCGCCGCCTATTCTTCCCACAACATCTGTGGTTCTCAGGCTCTTTTTGAGGAACTCTGCGCAGGAAACGATCGCATAGTCGCCGTCATCGTGACCGAAAGTATCATTGACCTTTTTAAGATTATCAAGGTCGCCGAAGATAATGGCAGCCTGCCTGCCCTCGTTTTCGGGAGCTTTGAGTATCCTGTTTGCGGATACGAAAAATCCACGCCTGTTATAAACGCCTGTAAGCTCGTCTATCATAGACATTCTGTTGAGGACATTGTTTCTGCTCTGCGCAGCGTCAAGAGAGCTTTCAAGCTTTGCAACAAGGTTTGTAAGCTTTATAGCGGAGCAGATCTGGGGTGTGATTGAGTAAATATATGTAAAATACTCATTTTCCATCTCGCAGACTATAACGCCATACTGTTCCTCGTTCATGAACAGCGGAGAAACGACCATTATACGGTTGCGACCGTTGGGAGTGTATTGGTTGGTAATGATCCTGCTGGAAGGAAGCTTGCACGCCTCGCCTGTAACGGCAGCCAACTTGTCGCCGTCATTATACGCTCTCAGCAGAATAGTTTCGGGGAGCTTCCACTCACTCTCGGGGTCATGGATAATAGGCTTCTCAAATGTATAAACAAAGCTGCTGTCAACATGAGCACGGTAAAGGTCATTTACAATAGAGAAGTAACACTTTTCATCATCACTTTCATAAATGGTCATATCCTTTGTGATATTACCGATAAGGAAGTGAGTGAATGTGATATCGTTCATAGTGGTGTAGTGCATATTTACTATGCACTCGGAAGCAACTTCCATGCTGCCCTCAAGTATTTTCAGCACATTGAGCTTTCTTCCCATCATATTGCCCTCGCAGGCGGAAAGAGATGCGGAGCGGATGCTCTTCATTATCCTGAGAAACGCCTCGGGAGATACCAGCTTCCAGATATCCGAATCCATTATCCTTGAAAAATAGGATTTGGAAAAAAGCTCTTCAACAGAGATATCCGCACCTGCCGCATAGGACATGAGCTTATGTGCAAATTCATGGAGACGCTTTATGCAGTCATGCTTTCTCATGCTGACTTCGTACCTCTGGATATGCTCGGAAAGGATATTATCAACAGCCTTTCTTACGGAAGCTTCATCAAGGTTATCAAGCGTTACCTTCTGTTCAGCCTGAAAGATGCATCCGCAGGAAAATCTGAAAACGGGTGTGGAATCAATGCAGATATCCTCGACCTTTTCACCCTTTGCCATATGCACAGCTTCCTCAACTGCCCTGTAGCCCAGCATTGAAGCATCGGCACGGACAGTGGTGAGCATAGGTCTAAGCGTTGCTGCTACCTCGGAATCGTCGTAGCCTGTTACGGCAATATCCTTGCCCACACGCAGACCTTTGCTTTCAATAGCCTTATAACCGCCGCGGCACATCATATCGTTGGCAAAACAGATGGCATCTATCTTGCCTTCGTTCCTGTCGATAAGGTCACTGACTATATCAACGCAGTACTCAGAGAAATTACCGTATGTAACAAGGTCAGGATCAAACTCCAGACCGTTTTCGGCGAGAGCCTCTTTATAATAGTTCAGGCGCTCATCAGCATCGGTATTGCCCTCCGGACCGCTTACAAATGCGATATGTTTTCTTCCGTGCTCATGAACAAGGTGAGAAACAAGCTCTTTTATACCGCTTCCCGATAATCTTATACAGGGATAGCCCTCAAATTTTGTTTCAGTTGTCAAAAGGGGAAGTCCTTCATATCCGCCAAGAAACTCTTTAAATTCATCGTGAGAAACGCACGTTGCGATAGTTCCTGCCGAAACTATCAGTGCGTCCATAGACTTGCTTGAAGCAAAGCTATATACGACATTGTTCTGATATTCATAAACCGTATATCGCCTGTCAGCAAGCTGGCAGTCAAGCGCACGACCCGGGAAAATAGCAAGATTTACGTCCAGATCGTTGGCGGCAGCAGCTGTTCCTTTCAGAAAAGCCTTGGAATAATCGTTATCCAGATGATGAATAAAAACACCCACCGTAAGTTTGCCGCTCATCAGAATAACACCTCCGACATTCCCGAAGCTGGGATTATTTATATATATTATACCACATCAGTTTTGTTTCTTCAAGATTTTTTATATGTATTTTACCTGTCTCTTATACACATCTCCGAGCCCACGAGACTAAGGCG
>ENA-UAEG01000694-UAEG01000694.1-human-gut-metagenome-genome-assembly--contig:-NODE-694-length-11804-cov-9.312793_pt1 | contig 11804 bp, 10 predicted proteins | sample MGYA00244280_ERZ654275 | MGnify/ENA primary metagenome ERZ654275 (study PRJEB26926, sample SAMN06165092) | human gut metagenome | biome: ENVO:00009003; feature: ENVO:2100002; material: ENVO:00002003...
ATACGAGATTCGCCTTAGTCTCGTGGGCTCGGAGATGTGTATAAGAGACAGTTATTATGGAGGCCTGCAAACGTGCGATCACAGCGAAACCGCACTCTGCCAACTTTAACTATGTGAACGGCATATTGGAGAGCTGGCACAAACAGAATGTACACAAGCTGTCTGATATTGAAGAGCTGGATCGAAAATGGGCGGCGGATAAGAAGAAGAAAACCACTGCCGGCAAGTCTTCCACCAATCAATTTAACAACTATCAAAGTTCTACTGATGAATCGGTAGTAAATGAATTTGAACATTTATTCTTACAGGAGACCAATCAATAATGGCATTTAGTGATTCCCAGTATGATGAACTGATGAACATCTACTACAAAAATCAAATTGAAAATCGTGCCCTGGAAAATGACCGCAAGAAAGAAATATACGACAAGATTCCAAGAATTCAGGAAATTGACAATCTCATTGCCAGTTCCTCGATCAACGCAGTGCGTTCCCGGTTAAAGCAGGGAACCAATGCAATGGAGGATGTGCAGCAACAGAATGGTAAACTGATTGCAGAGAAACAACAGTTACTGGAAACAAACGGCTATCCGGCGGATTATCTTCAGCCGGTCTATACCTGCCCATTGTGCAAAGACACCGGACGGGTTGGCAATGCATATTGCAGTTGTTTCAAACAGGCGGCTATTTCTCTTCTCTATCGGCAATCCACTCTGGATCGCATTTTACAGACAGAGAATTTTGATCACTTTGATCTCAGTTACTATGCTAGGGAAAATGACGGGAAACACCCTTTTACACCATACGAGAACATGAACAATATTCTCAATAAGACCAAATCTTTTATCGAAACATTTGACAAAGAGGGTGGTAATCTCTTATTCTATGGGGAGACCGGTCTTGGAAAGACCTATCTTTCAAACTGTATTGCCAAATCCTTATTAGATACCCAGCACACCGTGCTCTATCAGACTGCAATTCATCTGTTTGAAGACGTGTGCGGTGATGTGATCATGAAAAAGAATCAAAATGCAGACAGTCAGGAAACTTATCGGTATCTGTATTCCTGTGATCTGCTGATCATTGATGACCTTGGTACAGAATTTACAAATTCCTTTGTATCTTCTGAACTTTATGATATATTAAATACGAGAATGCGTGAGGGAAAATCAACTGTAATCTCCACGAATCTCAATTTGCAGGAATTAACGGAACGGTATTCTGACCGGATTACAACGCGTATTTTTGCAGAATACAAGGTCTTTCACTTCTATGGCAGCAACATCCGCTTAGCCAAACGAAGAAAAGCAATACAACAATAATGCAATCATTTTAACGGAGGAAAACAAAACCATGCCAAATGACAGTAATTTATTATCAACCATACCTGTAGGACAGTTAGGAATCATTGCCCTGAATAGCTGTACTTCTTTAGGTGCACGCGTCGATTCCTATCTTTCAAAATGGCGGGCAGCCAGAAACAACGTCGAGAAATCGACAATCGCATTTAACGGATACGAAAAGGATTCTTACCTTGTAAAATCCGTTTGTCCGCGTTTTGGTTCCGGCGAAGCCAAAGGAGAACTCTTAGAATCTGTTCGTGGCAAAGACCTGTATCTTCTTGTAGATGTGACCAATTACAATATCACCTACAATCTTTATGGTCATGAATGCCCGATGTCCCCGGACGATCATTATGCAGATCTGAAGCGTATCATTGCAGCCTGTGGTGGTAAGGCTCGCAAAATTACCGTCATTATGCCATTTTTATATGAAAGCCGTCAGCATAAGAGAAGCAGTCGTGAATCTCTTGACTGTGCATTATGTTTACAGGAGCTTGTAAGTCTTGGTGTCGATAACATTATCACCTTTGATGCACATGATCCCCGTGTACAGAACGCAATTCCACTTCACGGATTTGAGAACATCCGCCCAACTTACCAGTTCTTAAAGGCCTTATTGCTTACAACACATGATCTGGAATTAGACAAAGATCATTTAATGGTCATCAGTCCGGATGAGGGTGCCATGAACCGTGCTATCTACTTCGCCAATATCTTAGGTGTAGATGTCGGAATGTTCTATAAGAGAAGAGATTACAGCACCATTGTAAATGGACGTAACCCGATCGTTGCACATGAATTCCTCGGTGATTCCGTAGAAGGAAAAGACGTGATCATTATGGATGATATGATTGCATCCGGTGAGAGTATGATCGATGTTGCAAAACAGTTAAAAGCCCGCAAGGCAAAACGCGTATTCTGCGTATGTACTTTTGGTCTTTTCACAAGCGGACTTGGAGTATTTGACAAAGCAAAAGAAGAAGGTATCATCGAAAAAGTTATTACAACGAACTTAACGTATCAGTCACCGGAGCTTCTCGCAAGAGACTGGCACATTACAGCAGATATGAGCAAATACATTGCACTTTTGATCGATCACCTGAATCACGATGCTTCTATCTCAGACATCTTAGATCCAACCGATCGTATTCAGGATCGTGTAATGGAATACCGGAATCGTCACACCATCCGCGAGAATTACTAGTATATATTATAAAGGGACTGCCACACGGCAGTCCTTTTTTTGTGCATTTCTATTGGTCAAGAAAACGGGACTGCCTTATGACAGTCCCGTTATATACATTGCTTTGGAAATTAAGACGATGGTTGTGTTGTCGGATCCGGTGCCTGCGTTGTTGGAGCCTCGGTCGGTGCCTGTGTAGTCGGTGCCTCCGTTGGAGCCTCTGTAACCGGTGCTTCCGTAACCGGCGCTGCCGTAGTATCTGTTGAAACCTCTGTTGTCTTTTCTTTCTTTTTCTTCTTCTTTTTCTTCTTATCTTTTTCTTCGGAATCCTCTGAACTTGAACGTGTATCCTTCCAGTCCTTCGTAGAACGAACCCATTCGTAATCCGGGAATCCGATGTCTTTCAGGCCATCATGGATCTCTGCCATAAAGTCATGCCAGATACTTCCCGGATAAGTAGATCCCCACAATCCTCTGGTTGCCTGTGGTGTATCATAACCTACCCATACGCTTGTTGTATAATATGGTGTATATGCACAGAACCATCCGTCTGTATTGTTATCCGTTGTACCGGTCTTACCTGCACACGACATACCACTGATACCAAGTCCACTTGCCGTTCCTCCTGCAAATACGCCTTGTAACATAGAAGTCATCATTCTGGAAGCATTCAACTCATATACACGTTTTGATTTGATATTATCCTTTACAATCTCATTGCCCTGCGAATCCGTAATCTTCACAATACATGTCGGCTTACGGAATTCTCCGTCGTTCTCGATCGTCGCATAACCGGATGCCATCTCAACCGTCGTTGCTCCGTATGTAAGACCACCTAAGCAGGCTGCCATATTCTGCCGGTCCTCAATTGTAAGATAATTAAAGTTCATATTCAGCAGGTATTCTGCTCCTACTTCCGGTCCTAACTGACCAAACAACCGGTATGCAACCACGTTCTTAGACGCAGCAACCGCCTGTGCCAAAGAGATCATTCCGGAATAAGACCTTCCTGAGTTCTCCGGCATCTTTGCCTCTTCAAACGGATTATCATCTACGCGTGTCTGCGGTGTATAACCTCTCTCTAACTGTGGTGTATATACGATCAGTGGTTTGATCGTACTACCCGGCTGTCTTGCACTCTGATAAGCTCTGTTCAGACTATATCCCTGCAATTCATTCTGGGTACGTCCACCAACAATTGCCACTACCCGGCCGGTAGAGTTGTCAATACAGGTTGATGCACCCTGCAGATTATAGATTCCGGTATCCCCATTCTTATCTTCATCTACGGACAATGTCTCATCCACGGTCTTTTGAAGAAGTTTCTGTTTCTTCGGTTCGATGGAAGTATAGATCTGATATCCACCTGTATATAATGTTGCATACATCTCATCATACATCGCACGATATTTCTCATTGTAGGCATGCTGTTCCTCAATGGTATCAAATTTGTACTGGAACTCAAATCCGGACGCTTCCATCAATGCTTCTGTTGCACAGAAGTTGGTAAATGTTTCCACATAATCGTGGCTGACTTTCTTCTCAGGTGCCAGCTGCACATCCTCTTCCATTGCCATCTCATACTCTATATCATTCAGATATCCAAGCTCATGCATGTCCTTCAATATCTTATGCTGACGTTTTGTTGTATGTTCCGGATATACTCTCGGATCATAATAAGTCGGACTGTTTGGAATCGCACACAGATATGCAACTTCCGCTGCCGAAAGCTCATCCAAATCCTTATCAAAATATCCTTTTGCCGCTGCACCAATTCCGTAATATCCGTTGGAGAAGAATATCGTGTTCAGGTAATACTCCAGAATCTGCTGCTTGGTATATTTCTTCTCTAATTCCCAGGAAATAAAAATCTCCTTAAACTTTCGCTCATACTTCTGGGCATTGGTCCGTTCCGCACTTACTTCCTTGGTCAGGAAAATACCTCTTGCAAGCTGCTGTGTGATCGTACTCGCTCCCTGCGTAATGGAACCTTTGTTACGGAATAAAATCATAGCCGCACGCATGATACCTTCATAATCGACACCATGATGTTCATAAAATCGCCGATCCTCAACAGAAACAATCGCCTCTACGAAATATGCCGGAATCTCATCATAGGTCTTATAATACACCTCTTTCTCACCGGTTACTTCACGAAGTTTCTTACCATTCGCATCATATACAATGGATGTTTCATCCTGACGGAATGTAGACTCTGACGAATTGGCAACTAATTCTTTTGCCTGTTTGCGATAGCTTAGTATGTCTTTTCCCCACTTCTCATAGACAAAATATCCACCGATCACACACACTAACACAAACATAACAAACAGATAACTTAAAATGATCCGTCTGACTCTCTTACGTTTCCGTCTGCGTTCCTTTTTCGCCTTACGCTGTCTCATCTTTTCCAATTGTTCCGGAGACTTTTTCTCTTTTGATACACCATTCTCTTTTCTATGGTTGGTACTTTGGGAAGAATTCACTGTCTTCCGTCTCTCATCTGATGTGGGCTTTTTGTTATCAGCCATGTTTTTCCCTCATTTCCAGCTATGAACGATTCCTTACAAAGTAATTGCATGATTTGCAATTCCAATGTTTGCTGCCATATCCTGAAGTCCAGGATTGGTTGTAAATAAAATGATCTGTCGATTCAAATACTCGTTCAAACAGCTTAATGTATCATATAATCTTTGATAATCATATGTGACAAATATGTCATCTATGATAATCGGCAAATCCTCCGCTATCAATACATTCGCAATAGACAGTCTCAATGCCAGATAAATCTGTTCAATTGTTCCGGTACTCAGATAATCCATACTGATATAAGAATTACCGCTCTTCACCATCACCTTCAATTGATCATCAATTCGAACCTCTGTGTATTTATCATTGGTAATTCTGCGAACCAATGCAGATACCTGTTCATTCAATACACTTCCAAAGGAATCATAAATCTCCTCTGATAGATCCTGAATTGTACGGATTGCCAGATCCAATGCTGCATTTTCTACATTGTTCGCTGCAATCTGTTCTTTCAGTTTGTTGATCTCAACAAGATATGTTTCCTGTTCTTTGCGTTGTTCAATAATATTCTCTTCCTTACTTCTAAGAGCTGCCAGTTTCTGAGTCCACTCTGCGTCATCCTCTGTACGGCTCACTGCAGCCTCTGCTTTTGCGTCCTCAAATCCCTGCTCGATCTCCATCTCCTCTAACAACCGGTATAATCTGGCTCTGCGGGAAAATACCTGAATCATCGTAATAACTACTAACAAGATTCCAAATCCCATAATTCCCATCTTAAGCTGTGGAATATTGATTGGAATTACATATGCAATACCTACAAATAATGCAATGATCAACAGTCCAATAAACAGGATCACAAATGCATTATCCAAAATACTACGGTTGCCCATCTGCTGTAACATCTTAAGATCCTTGTCACGACCGGTCAAAGGTTCCTCTTCTTCCGGTTCTGTCTCAACCTCTTCCGGCTCCTCTTCCTCTACAGACGGTTTCTTGATTGGAGTAAACTGTAATTTTTCTTCTTTCTTTTTCCCTTTGGAGGCCTCAACCTGCTTGTATTCTTCCCGAACCGCTTCTATCTCTGCATCAAAATCGCGATCCAACTGAAGCTTTGCGGTTAATTCCTGTTCCTTTTCCTCTAATTCCTTATTGGAAAATTCCTGCTTTTTCTGTCGTAATTCATCAATCGCATGAACTGCATCCACATCACCTGCTCTTGTAGATGCCATGTTTACGATGTAATCATTTAATTTATCTGCGATTGCCCGGTCCGTTGCTAATTCCATCTGACCGACACAAAGCGTATTCATATAGGTACTCTTATCTGTCTGGATCAAAGTTCCCACTAATGTGTCCGGATTCTGCGGTGTAACCTCTCTTCCCGTATCTAAATCCTTCACAGCCAGACTCTTTTGTGTTCGAAGGAAATTCCGTTCAACCAGAAACTCACCCTGTTCTGTCTTCACTTCCATCGAACCTGCATAGGCCTCTCCATTGATCGGTTTTCTCTTCTCATATCCGGCAAATCCTGTTGTGTCTGAAGGATCCTCCATACCGTATAACATACCGACAATGAAATCCTTCGTGGTTGTCTTACCTGCTTCGTTTGCCCCACATATAATATTCATACCAGGAGCAAGCGTGATATCTTTATCATGAAATTGTCCAAAATCCTGTAAATGCAGCTTATCAATCTTCATCTTACCGCTCTCCTGTCTTTAATAGTACGTCTAAGCCATAATGAACCGCTTTTTTGCAAATCTCATCACTGTAGTAATTGTCCGATAACTGACCGATGAATTTGCCCACCAGATTATTCCGGTTCTCCTGATATAACGCATTCAGATCATACTCTCCAGCCTGTTCTGTAATGACTTCGTATATGTTGTATTTGTCCATCAGACTTGAAAAATCAAACACATCATGATTATGATTCTGACCTTTTACAAGAATCCGGTAAATATTCTGCGTTCCCAAGTTCCGAATCTGCTTATCTACGAGATCTAAGATCATAGGTGGTGTATGATCCGGCTTGATATTGATCAACAGGTTCATATAACTGCGCTGTGCAACCGGAACAAATTCCGTCTTAACCTTACCATCTGTCACTTCACCGTAAATATATCCTCTTGCACCGGTATCTGTATAATCGATCGGTTCTAACGAACCGCACATGATAACTGCATTTTCTTTGATCACTTCCGGTTTTCGAATATGTCCAAGTGCCACATAATCAAAATTCGACTCCCTCAGATTCTTCTTATTAAACGGCAAATGCTTCTCATCTCCGCCATGTGCCAATAAGATATTAAATGCACCCTGTTTAGCAGGCTTAATATGATTGAGAATGTCATCCTCATTCTCTTTGTCATTATAAGAAAAACCTGTTACACATGTATTCAGATCTTTCATGTAGACATTACTGATCTTATCCGCCGATAAACAAATTGTCTTAGACGAAAACTTATAGTTTGCCATTGCACTATCCGGTTTCATATAATCGTTGCTTCCGGCAATAATGATCGTCTTTGTCTTTGTAAGCTTTGACAGGATATAATCTACATCCCGTAACATTCCTTCTGACGGCGGCATGTGGAACAGATTACCCGCGATCAATAACAAATCTACCTGCTTTGCTTCTGCATTCTCTATTACCTTAACAAAGGTATCTTTTATCTCCTGTTGTCTGGCTTCACTCCAAGGTTTCCCCTTGTCCGGCTGTACTCCTAAATGTACATCTGCCATATGTATAAATTTCATCTTCGCACCTTCCTCTTTACGTCTGGCATCTGACTGCTATGGGCTAAAAGGTATTCTAGCCCTAGTATCTTATCTATTATATTAGATTTCTCTCATAAAGGCAAATTTTTCGTGATAATTTTAAGAACTTCTTCATTATTTGTCCTATTTTCGTAAAAAACAAGGGTACAAAGCGTGATTTGTAATCATCCTCTTTGTACCCTTTGTCATATTTTAAGAACTATAATTAAAAAGAATCCGGCTCACAAAATTCAAAAAATAGCGTAATGCGGAATACTGTATATGCCGTGAACATTCCAACATGTATAGAATAATGCATACTGCCAGTCCCATTATTTCTTTTTTCGTAATCAGGATCACTAACCCGGCTATTATGGATTCAAGAACTGCCCATATCATCAGAACCCCAACAATCAACAACTCGGATATCAGGAATCCTTCATATACGAAACATCTTCCCAATAGCAGCAACACGCTTACACCAATCACATGAATCAACACTATCCGATATTTCATATATAAAATAGTCTGTAATTTATTCATGATCAAACGTTGTTGTATTGCTCCCGATTCATAATCTATTCCTATCAGCGTACATGTTAGTAACCCAATAAATGCCGGAAAAAACATACCATATTGCCGATAATAAAAAAGAAGTGCAACCCCTTTCAGACCATTTGTTTCTTCCTTGTTCATTCTCAGACAATACAATATCCATATTATTGAACATACCATTATCACTTCCAACAAAATGACGGCTATTCTCTTTTTCTGTATACATATCTCATTTCGCATTACAATATCTCCTGTTTGCAAAATAAACAACCGCCAACCGGATAATGACAGCAACTCCAATGACACCTATCCATATAACACCTTCGTTTATCGAGTCAAGTGCTACCTTTCCACTTGTCGTGACATAATATTGTGCATCATCAAACAGTCGATTGATAAATGCAGTCGTAAGCCAGCTGTTGACAATCAGAAGCTGATCAACCACCAGACATGCTATCACCGCAAGCACTTTGGAGTTGAAAATATATCCTATCATTCTTCCAAACGAATATGACACATATGCCATAATTCCAACGCAAAGTACCTTTTGTCCCAACAAAAACAAACCGGAACTACCAGAAACTAAAATAAAATGATCTACAAGTTCATTTTCAAAAACATATCCTGCCGCACTTCCAACCACCAAAACAATGAAAATAAAAGAAATTGCAACCACTAAAAACAATTTATATTGTGTCTTTAAAATATTCCGCGGCGTAGAGATCATAGCTCTTTGCCAATAACAATTTTCCTGTTCATCATGTTTGGTTATGCAGCAACCCCAGAAAAGAAACAGACTATCCAAAAACAACATCGCAAACAATATCACCGCATTTAACACAGGACTAATATTATTTACTACATATTGCCCCTGTGCAGAAACTGTTTCCACAAAAAAATCATTTTCTCTCTTAATTCCGTTCAGACAAAGTATCAGAAATATTACAAATGCAATCAAAAAAATGTAATTCATCCGGGATGCCTTTTGTATCTTCCATTCTGTACGCAACGTATTTTTCATGCATGCCCTCCCACAATATTATAAAATGCCTTTTCCAATGAATTCGTCTGTTGTGCATATTGCTCCAAAGCTTCCCTCACGGGCATTTCTACTGCTATCCTTCCATTGTTTATCACACAAAAATGGTCACATAATTCCTGCATTTTTATAAAATTCTGCCCAGTTATCAATATTGTACAACCGTTTTCCTTACATGTTTTAATTTTCTTATACACATAATCAACCGCAAACGGATCCAAACCAAGATCCGGCTCATCTAATATTAAATATTTTGCACCTCTTGACAATGCACCCAAAATTCCTAATCGATGCCGCTGACCATATGATAATTTTCCTGCCGGCTGTGACATGTCATGTCCATGCAGACCAATTGCCTCTGCCATTTCCCTGACTTCGTCTTTCTTATAATCTACCTCATACAACACCTGCAAATTATCAACACAGGACATATGCTTGTATATTGGTGGTGTGTCAAAACAGATTGCGAACTCTTTTCGAACATTATCAAATGTTTTGCCATCAAAAAGAATTGCTCCTCCCTTTGGCTTCAAAAGAGTAGTTGCACATTTTATCCAAGTTGTTTTGCCGGCACCATTCACTCCGGCAAGATAAGTAATCTTGCCGGTTGGTGCTATGAAAGATATATCACTTAGAATTTCATTTTTATTGTATGCAAATGTGACATTCTCTGTTGTAATCATATTCACCTCACACTAAAATCGCCCATACCAAGCAAATGTTTGAAGTCCTATTGAAACCGGACAATTTTTAAATAACACACTACATTTCCCTTGAGCACTAATTCTAAACGTTGTTTTCCCTGTTTTAGTTCCCCAACTTTTATAATGGCTATATGACAGAAGCGAAATCCCTGCGCCTGTATAACTTTTTCCTGTTTTTATACTATAAATATATTTATGATCGCCAGATCCGTAATGTGTTACATTATATGGCGTACACACAGATACAAATCCTCCTAAAGGTAATCCTGCCCAAACTTTAGCCGTCCCTTTCTTACTAGCCGCATTTACCTGTGTAGTAGCAACAACCAACATGCACATTATTAATAAAAAACTTGTAATTCTCTTTTTCATTTTTCTAATCTCCTTGTAATATTCAAATATCTCTTAACAACATCTACATGCACTGATATAAAGTTCATTTTTTCATCTATCTTTTATCTCAACAACCAATGCAAAAATCTTGAAACCCAATCTACTCCATTTAATGGCATATCCTCTCCCCTTTCAATATAATATATGTCATGACAAATATACTATATTAACATACACCATTCTTTTCAAGTATTCTCCTCTCCAAGGTTAAATATTTCTCCCGAACGGGCTTTTCCAAATCAATCGTTACTACATATTTATGATTACAAACATTCACACAATAATTACCATTATATTTTTCTACTATCTTTTTTGTATTTTTCAATCCATAACCATGCAATTGTTTGTCATTCTTTGACGTCTGAATTATCCCATTTTTTTCTTTACCCAAAACACCATCAAAATCATTTTCTACACATATTCTTATATATCTATTCCCCTCCAACACAGAAAAGTATAATTCACCAGATCCATACTTTTCTAATGCTTCAACTGCATTCTCTACAATATTACTTACAACTATTGATAAATCTCTTTGATTTATTGATAATCCATCTATATGACCTTCTACTATAACCTTATATTTATCCGAAAGACTATTCAGGTAATAATTCAATATAACATTAATCGTATCATTTCCAACGTTATATATTAAATTGTAAATATGCTGCAAATTACTTAACATATTATCTAAATAATCCGTTGCTTTTTGAAAATCCTTATTATAACAAAAATACCGGATTTCTAATAAATCATTCATAATATCATGTCTAAAGGCTCTTGTTTCTTTCTCCTTTTCTAACAGCTTTTCATAATATTCCTTTTGCATCGCATTTTTTTGTTTCTCATAACTTTTTCTTTTTATTAAACTTTGAATATTCATTGAATAATGAATGATCACAACGTATAAAAAAACAAATACCGCTCCTCCAACAATTAAAAAAAACACACCTACTTTTTGTATCTTTCTAATAACCACTACGGAATCTAATAAATATTGGACAAACGATAAAAACAATAATGAAAACAACATGATTATATCTAACATATATAGAGTCCGCAGAGAAATTGTTTTTACCTCTTTATTTTTGCATACATAAAATATCAATGATATTATTATTGTAACACCTTCCGTAATAATGCTCCTATTTATAGAATCCATTTTATTTATGAAATTCAAAAAAATGGAGACTGCCATCTCACAGAAAGTAAGTATTATAAATCCAGAAAGATAATAACAAATATGCCTTTTTATCGTGACATCATAAAAAATATACAAACAAACAAAAACAATAATTA
>ENA-UAEG01000697-UAEG01000697.1-human-gut-metagenome-genome-assembly--contig:-NODE-697-length-11771-cov-4.412001_pt1 | contig 11771 bp, 7 predicted proteins | sample MGYA00244280_ERZ654275 | MGnify/ENA primary metagenome ERZ654275 (study PRJEB26926, sample SAMN06165092) | human gut metagenome | biome: ENVO:00009003; feature: ENVO:2100002; material: ENVO:00002003...
ATGGAATCAACTACTGTAAAACTCTATTCGCTGGATTACAGCAATGTAAAAACTTACTTGATAGCCGCATTGTTCATTGCAGGCAATATGGCATTACCCCAACTTTTCCACCTTATACCGCAAGGCGGCATAACATGGTTGCCCATTTATTTCTTCACCTTAATCGGCGCATATAAATTCGGCTGGAAAGTGGGGTTGCTGACTGCGGTTCTTTCCCCGATAGCCAATTCATTATTGTTCGGAATGCCGCTTCCGGCAGTACTCCCCGCCATCTTGCTGAAGTCCGTATTGCTGGCAATAGCCGCCGGTTGGGCAGCACACCGTTTCAACCGCATTTCCCTCCCTATCTTATTGGCTGTTGTACTGTTCTATCAGATAGCAGGTACTTTAGGCGAATGGGCCATGGTTGGCAGCTTCTTCCAAGCTGTACAGGATTTCCGCATCGGCCTGCCGGGAATGGCAATGCAGATAGTAGGCGGATATGTATTGATCAGATACAGTGCATCTCTGTAATGCCACAAATACGTTTAATAGTTTAGATGTGTGCATAAGATTCTGCATATATAAGTAATGAGAATATCAATTATATATGCAGAATTTTTCTATTATAGAGTACAGAACATTTGAAACATTGGAAACAACACTCCTGTTGCCATAACAGCACATGTTTCGTTGTGATTACCTTTGCGTAATAAATCATTTATATTACAAATAACAACCAAAGCATCATTCACAAAAAGCCATTTAATAGTAACATGCCCATCATAGAAATAACCTCCCTTTCACAGCCGGGGGTAGAAATCTTCAGTACACTCACCGAAGCACAGCTACGCAACCGTATCGAACCCTCCAAAGGCATCTTCATAGCAGAAAGTCCCAAAGTTATTTCTGTCGCTATGGATGCAGGCTACGAACCGTTAGCTCTTTTGTGCGAGCAGAAGCACATTACAGGCGATGCAGCCACCATTATTGAACGCAGTGGCAACATTCCCGTCTATACCGGAGAGAGGGAGTTGCTCTCCACTCTCACCGGATATACTCTTACACGCGGTGTCCTATGTGCCATGCGTCGTCCTAAGCCGCGCTGTATTGAAGAAGTATGCCGGAAAGCCCGCCGCATCGTAGTAGTGGACGGAGTGGTTGACACTACCAATATCGGGGCAATCTTCCGTTCGGCTGCTGCCCTCGGCATAGATGCCGTACTGCTCACTCCTACTTCCTGCGATCCGCTCAATCGTCGTGCAGTAAGAGTGTCTATGGGTTCGGTATTCCTCGTACCATGGACATGGCTGGACGGCCCTCTCGGCAAACTTAATGATTTAGGATTCCGTACTGCAGCTATGGCACTTACAGATGATTCTATCTCTATTGACGACCCTATCTTGGCAAACGAGCCAAAGCTGGCTATCGTAATGGGTACTGAAGGTGACGGGCTATCACACAAAACGATTGCCGAAGCCGACTATGTAGTCCGCATCCCCATGTCACATGGAGTCGATTCGCTCAATGTAGCTGCCGCTGCTGCCGTAGCTTTTTGGCAGCTCCGCTTCCCGTTATCGCAACCTTAATAACCCCTTCCAATCGGTTTTCGAAAAGGTAATACGCTTCTTCTGTCTCCTCTAAAGAATACTACTCCCTATTCCTCGCATTCCACACCAGCAATGCCAACAATACAGACATCAATGCCGCCCCTATCCAGAACCAGTTGATATAAGTGAAGTCATAAACTTCAACACCGTTGACAACATGCTTATTACCCTCAATCAGTACGCCACTCATCACATCCTGCAAACCCGCACCGATATAACTCGCAATGCCAACCACACCCAAAGCTGCACCCGAAGCTGTGCGGGGAGCAATGTCAACAGCCATCAAGCCACCCAAAAAGCAAATCAGCACACCGATGCCAAGCCCGAAAAGCACCATGGACAAAGCATCCAGCCAAAAGTGTACACCGGGAACAAGCAGGAAGAGGCAGAGAGCCACCACATTCATCAGACCGAAAATCAATGCCGGAATATTACGGCGACCACCGAAAAACTTATCGGAGATAACACCCGAAAACATCGTACCGACAATACCGCAAACCGAACTGATGGAAATGATGAAACTCGCATCAAGCGTAGAATAACCCTTCTCCGCCTGCAAATAGAACACACCCCAACTATTCACCGCATACCGGCTGATATACATGAAAGCACTGCTGAAAGCAAGTATCCAGATAGCAGGATTCTTCAAGACTGACTTCTGGGCCCGGTTAAACTCCTCAGTTTCCAAAGCGTTCATTGCTTTTTTCGCCCGGGGGACGTTGACAGCCGGAAGACCTTTACTCTGCGGGCTATCATGGAAAAAACGCCAAATGACCAAAACTCCTATAAGACCCACAAGACCGGCACCCAGAAAACCATAGCGCCAGCCAAAGGCACTGACTACGGAAGCCACGATGATAAATGTCATCGCCTCCCCAATATTATGGCTGGCACTCCAAAAACCATAGAAAGAACCGCGCTCCTTGTCAGTAAACCAACGGGAAAGGCCGACAACGCAAGAAGCAGCGCCCATGGACTGGAACCAGCCGCTGATGCCCCAAAGAATGGCAAAAAGAATAAAGGAATGCACAAAACCGAGGAAAAGATTTACCAATGCAGTCACAAGCAACCCGGTGGACATGAAACGGTTGATATTACTCCGGTCGGCTAGAAAACCGTTTGTGAACTTGCCTACAGCGTAGGTAAAGAAAAGCACCGCACCGATAATGCCCAGTTCGGTTTCCGAAAAGATACCTTCCTCTACAATAGGCTTCTTCACCACATTCAGGCTCAGACGGCAGACATAATACATCCCATATCCCAAGGTTGCGGAAAGGAAGGTGGACCATTGCAACCGTTTCAAACTCCTTTGCTGCATGGACAAAGGCTCCCCGCTACAAGGTTTCGGCTGGGAAACCTTGTAAAAACTTATCAAATGTTTCAACATAATACTTTTTAGTTTAAATGTTCAGAAACCGGGGAACGGATGCCTTTCCGGTGCCGGGCAATAGATTTCCCGGTATCGGAAGGGACGTTCCCCGGTGAGGAATGCCTCCTCGGCAAAGTACCGTTTCCCCAAGAACAAGGTACAACGGCTAGTTGTGTAATTTTTTCGCTCGCAAATAATCAAGCAACAGGGCAGGACGGTCAGTCTGAATCAGCTTCGCTCCCCAGCCGATGATCCAGCCCCAACTCTCATCAGGCTCATGCAGCTCTACGGCACGATCATCATCGTGACCCCCACAGAGTTCCGGCCAAAGGCTGTTGATGAAGATACGGGCACCGCTGGAACGAACTTTATCTATCAGACGCAGTACTTCAGGACCGTCGTTGTTGAACACCAACTCAAAAGCCTTAGGGCTCATGTGCGTGAGATAGCTATCTATGACTGCTTCCGCATCCGCTTTCTGCAAATTCACAACAGGCATGAAAATCATTTTGTCCAATACATCACCGTTTTCAGACTTCACCTGCTCGTAAGGCAAACCGGCTTTCATCACACACTGCCCCACCGTACCTGTCTTTTCAAGAATTGCGTATGCTTCTTTAAAATAGTCATAACCCTTGTCCACATTCACCATGATCTTACCTTTACATAAAGTCATAACCTCTTCAAAAGTAGGAATTTGATGGCGCGTTTTACAACCGGCGCCGTTTTTCAACCTTAATGCTTTCAATTCTGCCAAGGTATAATCCTCCGGACGTCCTTTTCCGTTCATTGTACGGTTAATCAGTTTATCATGCATCAGGACAAGATGCCCGTCCTTTGTTTTCTTCAGATCTATTTCCACCATATCAACCCCCATGTCAATGCAATTCTGAATACCTTGCAAAGAGTTTTCGGGAGCATTGCGCCAATCGGCACGATGAGCGACGACTAAAAGTTGAGAAGTATTTCCACTTAAAAAAGTGTTTCTGATTTCAGTAGCCCTATCCTGCCCCCAGCTCAACTGGATACAAACACATAACAATAAAAACAAATATACTTTCTTCATAAAACATTTCTTTTAACGGTTTATTATACGGCTATTCACTACTCACTGCCTGTTATATTTTTAAACGTTTCGTAGATACGTGACGGAACAGGACGCGCCTTATCATGGTCGCAATCTTTCATAGCCTCGTACATAAATACTCCCTTATATCCATTGCTTCTCAGCTCTTTTACAAAACGCTGCCAATCTATTTTTCCCTGTGTGGGAAGCCAATGGCTTTCGTTTACCAAGTCAAAATCCGAAGCATGGATTGTTCCTATATGCCGGCCCAATATCTTCATGAAATGCTCAATAGAACCTTTGCTATAATGATTCGTATCAAAGCAAACTTTCACTCCGGGAATACCGCAAATAATCTCCAAGAGTTCTTCAGGCGTATTTCCTAAACAAGTACGCGGCAGATTTTCAATACACAACTGCGCCCCTATACGATCGGCATATGGTTTCAGGTACATAATAGAACGCTGCGCATTCACTATACGCCGGGCACGAACACTATCCGCTATTGGTTCTGAACTTGGATGCAGAACCAACCGGGCCGGTTTGAACTGTCCGCATTGCTCTATCATCTGCGCCATGAAACGAATATTTTTTGCACGAAGCGAGTCATCCAAAACCGAAATATCCAAGGTTCGGGAAAAAGGCAGATGAATAGACCATACCTGAATACCGGCACTATCCACCCTACTCTTCATCAGTTTGATACGAGGTATCACTTCTTCTGCCGGCACTCCCCGATAACACTGGTTAAGAGCCACTTCTATATAATGCACCCCCTGCATTTTCGCTTCCATAAAATCTGCTGCCACCGGATTTTTCCAGATGGCAGTAGTTGTCCCCACTTCATACTGTTGCGCATGGCAAATGAATGAAAGAGTGGACAGTACTGTCATAAGTATATATTTCTTCATCAGTTCAATTTACCATTTTTCCAAACTAACTTTTCACCCCACATAGGCACATATGTTTGTTGACAATTAATCTTTGAAGCACGTTCCCAAGCACTCTGCACAGTCCATCGGGAATCTTCCTCATCTGCATGCGAGAGTTCAAGAACATGTGACAGCAATACATAGTCAGGAGTCACTTGTCCTGTCCCGGTACCGATAATATCATTTTCGGTCAACGCATTGGGAGCATAACGGGGAATCAAAACATTGACATGATGATTGACGTCATTGGCATCGGTAATATCAGCATACTGCACAGGCTTAAAGTTAGAATCTCCTGTATGTATTAAAGTCAAACCGCCTGCATCGTCACCGCAATCTATATAGAAAACGGTTACAAAGTTTTTTAGGCTCGCTTCATTGTGATTGGTAATACATGTGCGAATTTTAAAATTGCCAATCGTATACTCCTCGGATTTTTTAGAATAAAATGGATACGAAGCAACCGGTTGCAAATAATTGGAGAGGACCGGTTTGTCCAAATCATACATAGCCTGAATCAAATTGTTACTATAATGGTCAGAATGTTTGTGCGTAACGCACAGGAAATCCAGATAAGGAGCGAACTCCTCGGCCCAACGATGAGATATATCTATACCGAAACACCCGGAAGGAGTCTTTATTATATATCCCATATTGTAAAGCAACCATATTTGTGCAGTTCCGTTTTCTACGGTAGAGCTTTTCACACCATCCAGAACACGTTCAAACGCTGTACGATAAAAATACAATATGGAATCGGATTTAGCCATATTTAAACTTGTTTGATCATATCCGGAAAGGAAGACACTGAAGTAGTCGGCCTTGCATTTATCTGCGTAATCTTGGAGTTTCTCCATTGCATCCGTACGCTTCGCATCAAGAACCAGGGGAGATGTACTCCACAACTCCTGCGACGTTGCATTTACCGATGCGGCAAGGTTATCGAGTATTCCTTCATACCCCGTTACAATGCTATTATTATCATCGTCACTGCACCCCATAATCCCCACTGCCAACAAACAGCAAAGGATATATCGTATTTTTCTTATCTTGTTCATAGATTTTCTATATCTTTAAATTTATACTTATTTCTGCCGATTGGTACCTTGAAGATCACCGCCACGCATACTCCAAGAAGATGTTTCGGAAAGTGTGTTTACAGTGACCGCCTTAACAGAACCTATATTATTACTTTCAACCGTACCAAAATACAAGCGTCTGTCCGGACCGATCGTAACTCCTGCCATCACATTTTGTCCGACATTTTGCACCTCTGTCAATGCTCCGTTACTGTTCGTGTCCAACTTCCACACTTTCTTTCCTCCGCTATGTCCTACATACAAGTAGCCATCAGCTCCCAATGTAACTCCGTTATAAGTTAACTGTTGATTGGTACCTATTTCCTTAGACCACTCCAAATTTCCCGAAGCATTTACCGCATACACATGCGCATTTTTGTTTTTTGCACCTTTATCTGTAAAATAGACCACTCCATTCTTATCCACTATCGGAAAATAAGAGTCTGTTCCTATTCCCGAATTATAAGTCCATTCTTTCTTCCCTGTTACCATATCTACAGAAATCAGTCCACCGGTAGCTTTTAATGTTGCATATAAATGATTCCCATTCAAAGCAAATGAACCACGTTCTGTCACATTGACGCCTGTCAGAGGCTCAAAGCGTTTTCCTCCCGAAGCATCGAAAAAGAAAATTCCAAGACTGGTACCGGCATATACATTGCCATCTTTGTCAACAGCCACTGCGCTGCCATTACCACCTGTACCTAATGTCTCCTGAAATAATATCTTGCCATTGTCTTTGGTATCGAGTGCATACAAAGTAATCTTATTGGTAAGACAATAGAGCACTCCATCTTTCGACAATGCAGGAAAAGCGCCTGTTGCACCGTCCAACTGTACAGTCCATTTTGTATCACCATTAGGAGTGATAGCATATACTCTATTGGTGGCATCACATTGATAAACAGTTCCATCATCACCTACCAACGCACCCCCGCCATAGGTAAGCGCATCAATACCATATACCCATTTAAAATCTCCCGTAGCCACATCTATGGCAAACAAGTGTCCGGCCGGAGTGGAAGTAGGAATATACATTGTCTTTCCATCCGGAGAGAATACAGGATTAGAGACTTTCACATATCCGGTGTAGTTACCCGATTGCAGCTTAATCGAATTCCACTTATAATTCACCACTGCAACATCCATACTTCCCGTATCAGCAGTACCGTTTGTATAAGTCACAGTTACAGATACGGTATATTTATCTTTAACAGTTCCATAGGCATGTTGAGGGCTTAGCTCGGTAGAGATTGTTCCGTCACCAAAATCCCAGCTTACCGACTGAACATCACCACCCATGAAAAACATATCATTCAGCGTAAACGTTGCAGACTCCCAAAGTATCAATTCCGTCTTATCGGATTGGTCTATCAAAATAGGAGATAACTTTCCCGGAGTAGCAGAAGCCTCAACGACTTCGGAATTTCCAGTAGGATAAGAAGCTATCATGCTAAAGGTGTATTCCGTATCATTCACCAACCCGTCTACTACATAAAACTCCAAGGAAGTATCATCCAACGTTATCACCTTACCACCCGGATTCACCGTTATCTGATAGTTAGTGAAACGTTCGCTGTTGGGCTTAGTCCAACTCAGCCGCACCCGTTCACTACCGGCGGTAGCTGACAGGTCGGTCACAGGATAACGTGCATTCTTTGGAGTACTCTTGACGGAAGTCTTACCGGCCAGCCCGTTCGCATAACGGGGCTGTACGGAAAAGCTGTAAGTCATATCATTTTCCAGATTCTCAACAATCACACTCTTTTTACCAGCTTCCACTGTCATCTGTCCGCCATCAGATCCGGCATTTCCGGCATCCCATACAACCAGATATTCGGACGGACGGGCGTTTTCATAGTCTTCCCATGCCAGCGTCACACTCATATCTCCGGCGGTCGCTTCGAGGGATTTCAACTCATACAAATCAAAATTGGCTTTCGGCAGTTCTTCTTCACATGCAATGAAAACTGCTGCAAAGACCAATAACAAACTATATATTACTTTTTTCATGGTCTGTTTCTTTAAGTTTAACAAGAAATCAATATCCGGGATTTTGCCAAAGGAGCTTTTCATTATTGACACGCTCCAGCTCTGTCTTGGGAATGGGATACAGGAACTGATAATCCTGAATTTCATGTCCTTCCGCCTTCATGGCATCTTTGGCTCCACCCATTCGTACAAGGTCGAACCACCGGTGTCCTTCATAGGGAAATTCACGCTGGCGTTCCAACATAATGGCCTTTCGGAAACTGTCTTTATCAGGAAGGTCAGCAATCTGTATCGAAGAGCTGCATGAACGCATGTGAACTGAATTCAGAGCATTCATTGCATCTGAAGTCTGCGAATTGCTGTACTCTATTTCATTTAGAGCCTCCGCATACATAAGCAGGACATCAGCATATCGGAGAACAATTTGATCATTACCCACAGTGTTATAAGTGGCACTCTTTGTATCTTTAAATTTCTTCAGCACAAAGACCTTGCTCTCCACTTGTGTATATTCTATCAATTCCTTACGTTTATCATCAGCGTCCGAATAGCATTTCTTCAAAGCCTCCGTTTGGTTAGTATCATCTCCCAGGTTTGTAATAGAAAACCAATAGCCATGTCCTTCGCCTTCTAATTCCTTATTGAAACGAACTGCAAAAATTATCTCGTTGTTCATCTTATTATCCACATCGAATACTTTATCAGGAGAAGCCATCAAACTGTATTTGCCTATAACCTGAGATAGAATATCCCTCGCTTCCTCCCATTTATGGAAAGTGAGATACACTTTACCCAAAAGCGCTTTGGCAGCCCCCAAAGTGACGCGTCCCACTTCATTGCCCGTATACGACTGAGGTAACATATTATCATCTATTATCTGTTTCAGATCACCGGTCAGGAAATCGTAGACCTGCTGTTCCGAACTACGTCCGATAGCTAAAGCCTCGGAAACAGTTACAACTTTGTCGGTCATCGGTATTCCACCCCACAAGCGATACATATTAAAATACGTTAGGGCCCGTATGAACAACGCCTCGGCCTTATACTGTTTTTTCAACGTTTCATTAAAATCCGCCCCGTCGATTTTATCCAGCACTAAATTGCAGCGGTATACACCATTGTTAAAGTTAGCCCAGGCATTTTGCAGAATACCGTTCGATGGTTTATCGGAAAACTGGTCTATGTCGTACCGGTCTTGCGTACCGGTGGTGGGAGCACTTAAATACAGGTTATCACTTCGGTATTCACAACATTCTGTAAAAAAGTTCACCTGTGTTTGCAGTTTTGAGTAACATCCGATGACCGCTACATTGAAATCTTCGGCCGTTTTATAAACTTTGTCCGTAGGCACACTGCTGCTCGGCTCCAAATCAAAAAAACTATCCGTACAGGACACCGACAGGAAAGCGGTTGACAATATTAGAAAGAGTTCATATTTTTTCATATCTCATATCTTTTAGAAAGGTAATTAAAGAGTTATATTCAGACCGAACAAAAAGGTTCTTGCCAATGGATACGTTCCATAATCTTCGCCCGGCGAGAGTGAGTTGCCGGGGCGTGCATTAACTTCCGGATTATATCCGCTATAATCGGTGGATGTCCAAAGATTCTGTCCCGACACATAAATCCTCAGCTTCTCAACAAAGAAATGACGAGTCAGCTGCTGAGGCAGTGTATATCCTAAAGTGACATTTTGCAATCTCAGGTAAGATCCGTCTTCCAGATGCCAAGTAGAGGTTCTTCCGTTATACCCTTTCGATTTGCGGTTTGCACGATTCACCTGGCCGTTTCCCGGATTGTCAGCGCTTTTCCAACGGTCCAAAGCAAGCGTTGTTCCATTCACATTGCCTTCCATATTGTCGATATACCTCCTGTTCAGATTCAAGATTTCATTGCCATAGACACCCTGAAAGTTAAAGTCAAGGTCAATCCCCTTATACCATACCTTTCCACCGAAACCATACGTAAAATCGGGCATATAATTACCGACAATCGTGCGGTCCTTATCCAAATCCATCACACCGTCACCATCTACATCTACAAAGCGGAAATCTCCCGGCTTGGTATTGCTGAAATGAGGATACTTCTTAAGCTCTTCCTCATTGGAGAAAATGCCGTCCTGCACCAGCAGATAATAGCTGCCGATGGGTTCGCCCACTTTGGTGATATAATAGGCATGGTCTACGCTACCGGTAGAGATAATGGGAGCGTCACCGGGCCCCAAAGCCTTCACCTCGTTCGTATTGGTTGAATAGTTGGCATTGAATGAATATCCAAAGTCCTTTGTGAAGTTCTTCTGGGAAGTCAAGGCAATTTCCCATCCCCGGTTATTCACCTTACCAATATTCATCAAGGCTGTGCTATAACCAGTCAGATGGGGAACAGGGACGTTCAGAAGCATGTTCGAAGTATTGGTGTTGTAATAATCCACCGTGACGCCGAGCAATCCTTTAAACATCTGCACATCGATACCGGCATTGACCATCGCATTCTTTTCCCAGCTTAAATCCTCATTTTTAATGGTATTGGGTTTGTACCCGTAAACGAGTTGGCCGTTATTTGTTCCAAGTATGTAATTATCGAGCGCCATCAGTGAAAGATGATCGTAATTGCCTATCTGGAAGTTACCGGTAACACCGTAGCTGGCCCTTATCTTCAGATCGTCTATGAAAGAGAGCGCCTTGGCATTCTGAAAGAAATCCTCACCGCTGATTCTCCATGCAGCAGAAGCTGACGGGAAATATCCCCAACGATTATTCTTTCCGAAACGGGAAGAACCGTCGGCTCGTATAGCGGCAGAAGCCATGTATTTACCTTTATAGCTATACTGGGCGCGTGCCAGATAAGATGCTATGCTCCATTGCGTCTTGTCGGAGTTTCCTTTCGTCACCGTACCACCTCCAATAGTCTGGATATAATCGTTCGGGAAATCGGTAGCCGTCACGTTGTTACCCTTATAAGTTTCTTTCTGTGCAGACTGCACCAGTACGAGGTTCAGGGAATGATCCTCATTAATGGTTGTATTGTAATTTACCTTATTTTCTATCAACCAGTTGAAGTAGAATCCGGAAGAGCTGTAAGCTATGGGATTGGACTTCGTGTCATAATACTTCTGTCCCAGCAGCGGCAACTCCGACGAGCGATACGTATCGTTGTGCGAACCGTAATAATCCCCGCCGAAAGAAATGTTATAGGTCAGTCCTTTAAAGAACTCTATTTCCGCAAATACCTTTCCGACAATCGCCATGCGGTCCACAACATCCGATTGCAGGTTTGCCATTGCAACGGGGTTCAATATGGCGTTATGCTGATAATCGTTCCCGATTCTCCAGTAACCGTTTCCCTGATAATTATAGCTTCCGTCGGCATTATACACAGGCCATACGGGCGGCATCATCAGTGCAGACTGTACAACGCCACCTGCTCCCGATGCATCTACACGATTGGAAGTTGAATAAGACGGAGAGAAATTAACTCCAAACTTGAATTTCTTATACTGCCCGTCAAGATTCATACGCATGCTGTATTTCTTGAAATCGGAATTGATAACGACACCCTCCTTATCGTAATAATTGGCCGATACGAAATAGCCGACCGTTTTTCCACGTCCTGAAACAGAAATATTATGGCTTTGCGTACCGGCAGTACGGAAAATGGCATCCTGCCAATCAGTGTCCGTTAGTCCGCGGTCACCGTTCAGATAAGGAAACCTGTCTCTTATACACATCTGACGCTGCCGACGAA
>ENA-UAEG01000698-UAEG01000698.1-human-gut-metagenome-genome-assembly--contig:-NODE-698-length-11761-cov-10.382026_pt1 | contig 11761 bp, 9 predicted proteins | sample MGYA00244280_ERZ654275 | MGnify/ENA primary metagenome ERZ654275 (study PRJEB26926, sample SAMN06165092) | human gut metagenome | biome: ENVO:00009003; feature: ENVO:2100002; material: ENVO:00002003...
ACGAGATTCGCCTTAGTCTCGTGGGCTCGGAGATGTGTATAAGAGACAGCCGCTGCCGACCAAGCCCAGCGCTTGACAGACGGCGTGGCGGAGCAGGACAGCGACCCGGACAGCCTGCTGAACTGGTACCGCCAGCTGATTGCCCTGCGCAATCTCGCGCCCGAGCTGACCCGCGGCGAAATGACCGCGCTGGACGGCGGCAATGACGCAATTTGCGCCTACACTGTGACCGACGCGGGCAGCACCGTCGCCATCATCAGCAATGTCAGCCAGAAAGATACGCTGACCGTCTCGCTGGATGTGCTGCGCGGTGCGGAGCTGCTGGGCGGCATCGGCGGTGCGGCATTTGCGGATGGTACGGCGAATCTGCCGCCGCTGTCGGGCATAATCGTGCGTTTACCGTAAACTTTTTCCCCGAAATCAGCAGGATTTTCGCGTTTGACAGCGAATCTTCTTCCTTGAACAAGAATGCGGGATGAAAAACCCGCATTTCTTTCCACGATTTTCGGAAACGTTTCCGATTTCTCCATTTTTCCCGAAAGGATGGACTCGACTCATGCGCAAAAGCGGTATTTTGATGCACATCTCTTCCCTGCCCGGTGCAGGCGGCATCGGCAGTCTGGGCAAGGAAGCCTATGCGTTTGCGGACTTTCTGGAAGCAAGCGGCATGAAGCTGTGGCAGGTGTTGCCGATGGGACCGACCGGCTACGGCGAATCTCCTTACCAGTCTTTCAGCGTCCACGCGGGCAATCCAATGCTGATTTCCACCGAGAAGCTGGTGGCGGATGGTCTGCTGACGCTTGACCCCGGTGAAGAATTTGTGCCCACGCAGGATGAGCGGGTGGAATTTGACCAAGTGCGCGAGAACAAGGAGAAGCTGCTGCGCAAAGCGTTCCATCAGAGCGAAAAGGGACTTCTGCCGGAGATTCGCCAATTTCTGCGCGACGAGCGCTGGGTGAGCGACTTCGCGCTGTTCACCGCCGTCAAGCAGCATTTCGGCGGCGTCATGTGGCGTCAGTGGCCAGACGAGGGCATCAAGATGCGCAGGAAGGAATCGCTGCTGCAATACCGCATGATGCTCGACGAGGATGTGCGCTATCACGTCTTCTGCCAGTTCATTTTCTTCCGCCAGTGGAAGGAATTCAAGGCTTACTGCAACAACAAGGGGATTGAGCTTTTCGGCGACATGCCGATTTACGTCGCTGAGGACAGCGCGGACACATGGACGCAGCCGGAAGTTTTCCAACTGGACAAGAACCGTGCGCCGAAGCGCGTCGCGGGTGTGCCGCCGGACTACTTCTCCGCTGATGGGCAGATGTGGGGCAATCCGCTCTACCGCTGGACGTACCTGTTCTTCCGCCGCTACGACTGGTGGGTGGAGCGGATGCGCGGCATGAGCAAGCTCTACGACATTGTGCGCGTTGACCACTTCATCGGCTTTGCGAACTACTACTCCATCCCCTACGGCGCGCCGAACGCCCGCAGCGGCAAGTGGATTGTCGGGCCGGGCAAGAAGCTGTTCCGCCGCCTGAAGAAGGAGCTGCCGAATCTGCGCGTTGTGGCGGAGGATCTCGGCGTACAGAGCGACCGTGTGCGTGAATTGCTGAAATTCGTCGGCTATCCGGGCATGAAAGTCGCGACGTTCGGCTTCGGCGGCGATGCGGACGGCAACCAGCACTTTCCCGGCAACTGGTCGGAGAACTACGTTGCCTACACCGGCACGCACGACAATGACACCACCGCCGGGTGGATTGCCACCGCCGACGAAACCACGCTCAAAGCCGCGAAGGACTACCTGCACTTTGACGGCACGGACGACGGTGTGGAAGCCTTCATCCGCTGCGTGCTATCCTCCCCGTGCTGCATGGCGGTTGTGCCGATGCAGGACGTACTGCATCTGGGCAGCGAAGCCCGCATGAACCTACCCGGCACCATCGGCGGCAACTGGGCATGGCGCATGAAGCCCGGCGCCGCGACGGAGGATGTTGCCCGCCATCTGCGCGAAATGAATCAGGAGTATCAGCGTATCTGATTTTGTGGAATCCCCACTATCAATCGACGAATATAAAGGAGAGAGCAACATGATGAACGCCAAGGAACTGCTTCGGCAGACCGAATCGCTGCTGCTGCAGAACGACCACATCACCCTTGCGGAAGCCTCCGCGACACAGCTGCACAACGCCCTGTCCACCGCCGCCATGAACGCGCTCACCCCCACTTGGGTCAAGTGCGAAGCGAAACGGCAGGGGCATCGGCAGGCGTACTATCTGTCGGCAGAATACCTCGTCGGCCGCATGGTGTACAACAACCTGTTCTGCCTTGGGCTGCTGGACGACGTGAAGGCACTGCTGGCGGAAAAGGGCGTTGACATCGCGATTCTGGAAGACATTGAGGACGATGCGTTCGGCAACGGCGGTTTGGGGCGTCTGGCAGCTTGCTTCCTTGATTCCGCGGTCACGACGAACGTCCCGCTGACCGGCTACGGGCTGCGCTACCGCTACGGGCTGTTCAAGCAGACGTTTGTCAACGGCTATCAGCACGAAGAGCCGGACGATTGGAGCCGCTTCGGCGACCCGTGGAGCATCCGCCGCGTTGACCAAGCGGTCGTCGTGAAGATGAAGACCGGCGACGTGCTGGCTGTCCCCTACGACATGCCGATTATCGGCTATGGCGCGAAGAACATCGGCACGCTGCGCCTGTGGCAGACCGAATCCCTGCACGAAATCGACTTCACTGCCTTCAACAATCAGCATTACGCGCAGGCATCCGCCGACAAGAACAAGGCGGAGGACATCACCAAGTTCCTTTACCCCAACGACGACCGCCGCGAGGGCAAGCAGATGCGCATCAAGCAGCAGTATGTGCTGGTCAGTGCGTCCCTGCAGGATATGCTGCGCGCCTACAAGAAGCGTCACGGCGATGATTACGCGTGGTTCGCCGATGAGCACGCCGTGCAGCTGAATGACACGCACCCGGTCATGGCGATTCCGGAGCTGACCCGCCTGCTGATGGAAGATGGCTTCACGTTCGACGCGGCGTTTGAGATTGTCCGCAACGTCTTTGCGTACACGAACCACACCGTGATGCAGGAAGCGCTGGAAAAGTGGGATTTGGCGCTGCTTGCAAGCGTCTGCCCGGAGCTTGTTGCCATCATCCGCAAAATCGACGCGAAGTTCAAGGCGGACATGGCTGCACGCGGTGCGGAGGTCAAGGCAACCCGCTGCATCATCTGGAACAATCAGGTGCATATGGCGCAGCTGGCGGTTTATGCGACCGTCGCCACGAACGGCGTTGCCGCGATTCATACCGAAATCCTCAAGGACGACGTGTTTGCGGACTGGTACGCGCTGTACCCGGAGCGCTTCCAGAACAAGACGAACGGCATCACGCAGCGCCGCTGGCTGGGGCTGTGCAATCCGGAACTGACCGCGCTGATTGAGAAGCACATCGGCGGCGGCTTCCTGACCGATTTGGACAAGCTGGAAGCTTTGAAGCCGCAGATCAGCGACGACCTGTGCCGCGAGTTCATCGCCGTGAAGAAGGAAAAGAAAGCGCAGCTTGCCGCCGAGATTGAGAAGCGCGAAGGCGTGAAGCTCGACCCGAACATGATTTTCGACATTCAGGTGAAGCGCCTGCATGAATACAAGCGCCAGCTGATGAACACCATGTCCATCCTGCACCTGTATTTCTGCCTGAAGGACGGTACGCTGACCGACTTCACGCCCACGGCGTTCATCTTCGGCGCGAAGGCTGCACCGGGCTATGCGCGCGCCAAGGCGATTATCCACCTGACGAACATGGTCGCCGACATGGTGAATAACGACCCTGACACCTCTTCCCTGCTGAAGGTGGTGTTCGTGCACAACTACAACTGCTCGTGGGCGGAAAAGCTGATTCCCGCGGCGGATGTGTCCGAGCAGATTTCCACCGCCGGCACGGAAGCGTCTGGCACGGGCAACATGAAACTGATGCTCAACGGCGCGGTCACGCTGGGAACATATGACGGCGCAAACGTCGAGATTACCGAGCAGGCAGGCCGCGAGAACGAGTACATTTTCGGTGCGACGGTTGAAGAAATCAACGCGCTGAAGAAGAACGGCTACGACCCGCGCGCGATTTACAAGGCCGACAAGGAAATTGCGCGCGTGCTGGACACGATGGTGGACGGCACCTTCCCCGACCCGGACGGCTCCATCAAGGAGCTGGTGTCCTCCCTGCTGCTGGGCGCAAGCTGGCACAAGCCCGACCACTACTTCATCCTCCACGACTTCCACAGCTATGTGGACGCGAAACTGGCAGTGAACCGCGACTACCGCGACGAGTTGTCCTTCGCGCGCAAGTGCCTGATGAACATCGCCAGCGCAGGCATGTTCTCCTCCGACCGCACGATTGCGCAGTACGCGAAGGAGATTTGGAAGGTCTGAGTTCTTCTTTCCCTATAAAAACTGCCCTGCGGGTTCAAACCGCAGGGTTTTTTGATGTGCTTGTTTTGGGGAAATTTCGCATTGTTTCCAGATGGATTTGGAAATAGTATCAGATGTAATCTATCATCCTTCTCTTGCCCTGCGTGCGCAGCTGCTTCGGCGCTGTTCACGCAGGGCGTTTTGTTTTGCCATGCTATCCGGTCGCGCCCATCGGCGCGACAATGTGCAGGTTATGGGGAATGCTGATTGGGGGGCGCGTCTGCGGACGCGCAAAGATACAACCGCTGCGCTGAAAGCGCTTCGCTGTTCAGCGCTCGTGGAGCGGAATTGTCGCGTTTGGCATAACTGGTCTAACGGTGCAGCAGTTGGGGCGTTGCCCCAAGCCCCACAAGGGGCGCCGCCCCTTGACCCTGCAAGGGACATTGTCCCTTGACCCTTTTTGGGCTGCCCGGCTTGGTCGCTTCTCCATACTCCCCCTCCCGCAAATTTTTCTTTCCCCCGCCCTTCCCCTTTTCCCTCCTCCACATATTCTACCATTGGAGGGCAGGGGCATTTCCCCCCTGCAAGAAAGGGAGTGACGCCATGCCTACACCTTATTTCGAGGTCGCACACCTCACCAAACACTTCTCCACCGATGAATCCACCGTCGCCGCCATTCAGGATGTCTCTTTTTCCTTGCAGAAGGGGCAGTTTCTCTCCATCTTGGGGCCCAGCGGCTGCGGAAAATCCACCCTCTTCAACCTCATCGCCGGGCTGATGCAGCCGGATTGCGGCGACATTCGGCTGCAAGGCGAATCCATGCTCCTGCGCCCCGGTCTGACCGGCTACATGCTGCAAAAAGATCTGCTCCTGCCGTGGCGGACGATTGCGGATAACATCGTCCTCCCCAAAACACTTCATGGCACGCGGCGGCAAGCAGCGCTGAAATCCGCCGTCAGCGACATTGCTGCGTGCGGGCTGCGCGACCTGCTGAATCGCCGCCCAGACGAATGCTCCGGCGGACAGCGGCAGCGTGCGGCGCTTGTGCGGACGCTGCAGACAGGCAAACCGCTTCTGCTGCTTGATGAGCCGTTCGGCGCGCTCGACGCCATCACCCGTCTGCACCTGCAAGCCCTGCTGACCGAAGTCGCAACGAAGAAGCGCCTGACGATTCTCTTCGTCACGCACGACGTGGATGAGGCGCTGCTGTTGTCGGACGCAATTCTGGTCATGGGCACTGCGCCGGGGCGAATCCTGCGGCAATACACGCTGGATGCGCCGCGGCCGCGTACGATGCGGGTGCTTTCGCAGCCAGAGTTCATCCGCGTCAAGGGCGAAATTCTGACACTGCTGGACAAGGAGGTGACTGCCGATGCGTGAGGGCAAGAAGCATCCATTCGCCATCAACGTCTGGCGCTGGGGGCTGCTGATTCTGCTGCTCGTTCTCTGGGAAATCGGCGCGCGGCTCAAGTGGATTGACCCGTTTTTCTTTTCCAGCCCTTTGGAAATCGCCCGAACCGCCGTCATTAAGTGGCAGGGCGGCACGCTCTGGCGCGACATTGCCTATACGGGCGCATCAACGCTCCTCGGCTTCGTGCTGGGAACGGTCATCGGGTCGATCGTCGGGCTGCTGTTCTGGTTCTCGCGCCCCGTGGCGCAGGTCGCTGAACCGTGGCTGATTGTGCTGAACGCACTGCCGAAACTCGCACTCGCGCCCGTGCTGGTCATCTGGTTCGGCATCGGCTTCCTGTCAAAGGTGATTCTGGCATTCCTGATGACCGTCGTCGTCGCGGCGATGTCCGCATACAGCGGCGTCCGCACGGCTGATCCGGCGCTGGAAACGCTGATGATTTCCCTCGGCGCGCGGCGGATGCAGATTTTCACCCGCCTGATTGTGCCGTCCGCCATGCCGAGCATCATTACCGGCCTGCGGGTCAACATCGCGCTGGCGATGGCGGGGTCGATTGTCGGCGAGTTTATTGCATCAGACCGCGGGCTGGGGCGTATGATTGTTTATGCCGGCACGACGTTTGATCTGAAGCTGGTGTGGGTCGGCGTGACGGTGCTGTCCATCCTGTCCGTGCTGATGTACGCATCGGTCGTCCTGCTGGAAAAGGTGCTGATGCGGCACTGGCGCGGCACAGTATCCGAATAAGAAGGGGGAATTTCCATGAAAACCCGATTGCTCTGCTTCCTAACGGCATTAGCGCTGCTCCCCTGCCTTGCGCTGGCAGAGGACGCACCGCAGAAGCTCGTCGTCGCCGAGCCGGTGCACCTCATTGGCTATCTGCCCCTATATGTCGCGATTCACGAGGGCTATTTTGCGGATGAGGGGCTGGACGTGACGGTCGTGCAGGCGACGGGGGGCGCGCATGTGACTGCGGTCGTCTCCGGCGACGCATTTGCGGTCATCGGCGGCGTAGACAGCAACAATTTTGCCAATCAGGGCAATGCTGATCCCATCGTCGCCATCGTCAACTGCGTCAACCGCGCCAACGTCTACCTGTTCGCGCGCGCCGGGCTCTCCCCCGCATCCGACAGCGACGAGGATATGTCAGATTTCCTCCGCGGCAAAATCATCATTGCAGGGCGTTACGGCGGTTCGCCGAACGTGCTGACACGCTACCTTGTCAAGCGCGTCGGACTTGACCCGGACACGGACGTTACCTTGCTGGAAAATGCCGACGCCGCGACCGTAACCGCTATGCTGCAATACGGACAGGGCGACATTGGCAACGGCGGCGAACCGCAGATTTCCGAGGGCGTGACGGCGGGCATCTTCGAGGAGCCATTCGTCGCCTTCCCCGATTTGGGGGACTACGCCTATTCGGTCATCGGCGTGAAGCGCTCGACGATGGAGCAGCAGCCTGAGACGTGCCTGCGGTTCGTGCGGGCGATGATGAAGGCGCTCAAGGCGGTGCAGGATGATCACGAACTGGCGGCGCGTGTGCTGGAACTGGAATTTCCGACGCTGACGGAAGCCGGGCGGCAAGCTGCGCTGGAGCGTGCATACGCTGACAACCTTTGGAGCGCGGACGGCATCATTTCGCGTCAAGCGGTGGATACGCTGATGGAGGTTGTGATTTCCTCCGGCATTTTCGACGGGACGTACGACGTGGATGAGCTGATTGACATGCGCTTTGTGGAGCAGGTCATGCAGGAAAGTGCGCAGGAGTAAGGGAGGTTCGCCGTCAGACGAAGGTGCTGGCGGCGAGTTTTTCTGCATGTCCAAATATAGCTTTCAGCACATCCCCTTTTGTTTCTTAGATCCCCCGGAATTTACCTTTTACGTCTGCTTTAGTTCACTGAAGTAGGGGAAAAAGTAGGGAGAAAAAGAGCCTTCAAACCCTGTGAAATCAAGGCATTACGGATTTGGCAGTAGGGAAAAAAGTAGGGGAAATCGGCAAAAACGCATTTTTGCCCCGAAAAACACTTCTATTTTCATCACAATGAAAAACCCGGAAGCCCTTGCGAATCAAGGCTTCCGGGGAAAGTGGGGTTAAATGGGCTCGAACCATCGACCTTCACGATGTCAACGTGACGCTCTAACCAACTGAGCTATAACCCCATCTGCTTGCTGTCAGTGCTTTAAGAAGAAGCGCTGCCAACGTTTGATAGTATAGCAGAGAATCGGCAGATTGTCAAGAGGATTTTCGGAATTTTTTGCGGTTTTTTGCGCACTTTTTCGGTTTTTGCCGATGATTTTCCTTTTTCCCCTCACCTCACCCCAAAATCAAACGCCCGATACACCAGCATCACGCCATCCTCCTCGCTGTACGCGCAGATCAGCTTCTCATCCTCCCTTGCAATCTCCCTCCACGCCGAAAAGCAGATGCTCTCAAACTGCTTGGCGTGCTCCAAATCTTCGAGACTCGTCAGCTTTTTCCCCACCTGCTCGAAGGGATACGCCTCCTGCGTCCAGCGCGAATCCGACTGCACCTGCTGCGCCATCGCTGCGTTTTGGGCATCCGACAGGCGCATCAGCAGAATTTCGTAGTTATCCGTGTAGCCAAGCCCCATGCCAAAGTGGCTGTACCACAACTCCCGGCTGTTCGTGTAGTCCGCCAGTTCCGCCCGATTCAGCAGCGTCCGAACCGTATTATAGTGGAAATAGCTCACCGCGCCCCACACGACGCAGACCAGCACCGTTAGCACGCAGAGTATCTTCATCCAGCGTTTCATGCGTTTTCCTCCTTGATTTTTCCAGTCTGGTTGATTGCATGATACCACATTTTCCCCTGCCCTGTCAACTTTGCCACCGCGCGCCCTCTTTATTTCGCTTTTCCCGCCGCCTTTGCAGGAATCTCGCCCTTTTATCGCGAATATAGGAAGGTGGCGGATTCTCTGCTTTCCGCCTTGATGACTGCATTGTTCGCGCACACGCGCAGAAAGAGGTATTATTATGCCGAATCAATCTCAAAAGCCCGTCGATATTGGCGGACAGGCTGTTCTCGAAGGCGTCATGATGAAGGGGCCGGACGCGATTGCCATCACGGTGCGTCGCCCGGACAAGACGATGGTAGTGGACTACAAGAAGTCCGAGCCGCTCAGCAAGAAGCACAAGTGGATGGGGCTGCCCATCATCCGCGGCGCGGTCAACATGGTCAACATGCTCGCGATGGGCATGACGACGCTGGAAACGTCCGCGAAGATGCTCGGCACAGAAGAGGAAGAGCCGACGAAGTTCGAGAAGTGGCTCGCAGCGAAGCTCGGCAAGAGCATTGACAAGGTCGTCATGGGCGTGGCGATGGTGCTGGCGGTGCTGCTGAGCGTCGGGCTGTTCATCGTCCTGCCGTCGCTGGCGGAAAAAGGGATTCTGTCGCTGGGCGCGTCCGGCACGGTCGCGACGCTGATCGGCGGCTTGACGAAAGTGCTGATTCTGATTGCGTACATGATTTTCTGCGGCATGGTGCCGGATGTGCGCCGCACGTTCCAGTACCACGGCGCGGAGCACAAGACTGTCTACTGCCATGAGCACAGCCTTCCCCTGACGCCCAAGAACGCCCAGCAGTTCACGACCCTGCACCCGCGCTGCGGCACGGCGTTCCTGCTGATTGTCATGCTGATTTCCATCGTTCTGTTCCTCTTCGTCGGACGCGACATCACCAACGCTGCCCTGCGGATGCTGGTGCACCTGTGCCTGCTGCCGGTCGTGGCGGGCGTGAGCTACGAGGTATTGAAGGGGCTGGCGCACTCGGAGAGCAAAATCGCGAAGATTCTGCGCTGGCCGGGCTTGCAGCTGCAGCGTCTGACCACCCGTCAGCCGGACGACGGAATGCTCGAATGCGCCATCATTTCCATGAACGTCGCGCTGTATGGGCTGCCGAAGGACGCGCCGCGCACGGAAGAAGGCTGGGCGATTCTGACCTCCTACGAGCAGAGCGAGCCGGACTACGTTTTCCCGCAGAAGGGCGAGGACAAGCAGTGAATCCGCGCGCTTTGCTGAAAGCGACCGCGTCTGCCTTCCGGAATGCCGGGATTCCCGATCCGGAGGTGGACGCGGCGCTGCTGCTGTCCCATGTGACGGGTCAGCCGCCTTTGTCCCTGCGTCTGGATATGACGACCGTGTTGTCTGATGACGTGCTGACCCGCTTCGATGCCCTTGTTTCCCGCCGTCTGACCCGTCAGCCCCTGCAATATCTGCTCAACACGCAGCCTTTTTTAGGGCGTGATTTCTATGTGGATGAACGGGTGCTGATTCCGCGCCCGGAGACGGAGCTGCTGGCGGAACGCGCGATTGCAGCGCTGCGGGAACATCCGCATCCGGTCGCGCTGGACTTGTGCTGCGGCAACGGTGCGCTGGCGGTGTCAATGGCGCTGGAAGTGCCCGGCGCGCAGGTACACGCTGCGGATTTATCCCCCGATGCGCTGGCGGTCACGGCGAAGAACGCGGAACTGCTTGGCGCGTCCGTCACCCTGCATCAGGGGGATTTGTTCGCTGCCGTGCCGGAAATCGCGTTTGACGTGATTGTCAGCAACCCGCCCTACATTCCCTCTGCCGACTGCCTGACTTTGCAAGAAGAAGTCCGCCGTGAGCCGATGATGGCGCTGGACGGCGGTACGGACGGGCTGAATTTCTACCGCCGGATTGCATCGGACGCGCCGAAATTCCTGCGTCCGGGCGGCGTACTGCTGCTGGAGGTCGGCTTCGACCAGGCCGAAGCGGTCATGGCGCTGCTGGCGGATTTTGCGGATGTGCAGGCGCACGAGGACTATCAGCACATCCCCCGAATGATTGAGGCAAGGAAGCATGTTTGAGAAATATCCGCTAATTGTCAGCCGCTATGAGGAACTGAGCGAAGCGATTGTCCAGCCGGACATCATTGCGGACACGGCGCGCTATCAGGCGTACCTGAAGGAACGGGCGGCGCTGGAGGAGCAGGTGACGGCGTGGCAGTCGTACCAGTCGCTTCTGCGCCACCGTGAGCAAGCGCAGGAGATGCTGTCCGACCCGGATCTGCATGAGATGGCGTCGGAGGAATTGCAGTCGCTGACGGCGCAAATCGCCGAGGCGGAGCAGCAATTGCGGATTCTGCTCCTGCCGCGCGACCCGGACGACGACCACGCCGTCATCATGGAGATTCGCGGCGGCGCAGGCGGCGAGGAATCGTGCCTGTTCGCGGCGGAGCTGATGCGCATGTACATCCGCTATGCCGAGCGGCATCACTTCCGCGTCGAGCCGATTTCGACGACGGAGACGGAGTTGGGCGGCATCAAGGAAGCAGTATTCAGCATTGCGGGCAGCGGCGTTTTCGCGCGCATGAAGTACGAGAGCGGCGTCCACCGGGTGCAGCGCGTGCCGGTTACGGAGTCCAACGGCAAAATCCAGTCCTCGACCTGCACAGTGGCTGTGCTGCCGGAAGCGGAGGACGTCGAATTGCAGATTGACCCGAAGGATTTGCGGATTGACGTGTACCGCTCGACGGGTCACGGCGGGCAGTGCGTGAACACGACGGACAGTGCCGTGCGGATTACGCACCTGCCGACTGGGCTGGTGGTGACGTGCCAAGACCAGAAAAGTCAGCTGAAGAACCGCGATACGGCGATGCAGGTGCTTCGCAGCCGCTTATTGGCGAAGATGCGCGCGGAGAAGGACGCTGCCTACGCGGAGAACCGCCGTGTACAAGTCGGCACAGGCGACCGCAGCGAACGCATCCGCACCTACAACTTCCGCGAGGGCCGCGTGACCGACCACCGCATTGGTCTGACCCTCTACCGCATCCAAGACATCATCGACGGCGACTTAGACGAAATCATCGACGCTTTACACGCGGAAGAGATTGTCGAAAGGCTACGGGAAATGAGGTGACCCAAGGGGCGCTGCCCCTTGACCCCGCAAGGGAGTTCCTCCCTTGACC
>ENA-UAEG01000700-UAEG01000700.1-human-gut-metagenome-genome-assembly--contig:-NODE-700-length-11747-cov-6.349042_pt1 | contig 11747 bp, 8 predicted proteins | sample MGYA00244280_ERZ654275 | MGnify/ENA primary metagenome ERZ654275 (study PRJEB26926, sample SAMN06165092) | human gut metagenome | biome: ENVO:00009003; feature: ENVO:2100002; material: ENVO:00002003...
ATACGAGATTCGCCTTAGTCTCGTGGGCTCGGAGATGTGTATAAGAGACAGGGAGCAGGCGGGCAGAAAATTACCCATCCAAAACGTCTCCTACCAGCAGCCAAGAGGCTGTAAGAATTGTAAGTCAGGTTTTCTATGCCTGACGCAGCCGGCTTTTACGCGCCGTCCTTAGCGCGGCAACGCCTCGCCCGTGCTTCCATGCACGTGCGCTGCTGTGTACCTATTACAATTCCAACAGCCTCTAAGCAGCTTCGTACAAACTCATTGGATGGGCAATTTTCTGCCCGCCTGCTCCCTTACACTATGACAATAATATACACTAAAAAACAGACTGTAATTATGAGTGGTCAGCTCAATTTTACAGTCTGCTCTATATTAATCTCTCAAACACCCAACCGGCACAACCCGAACTCCTGACTCCGTGGTATATGCCATGGTTGCATTTGCGCAAATCACAATCAGTGCCGATGGTTCTTTATATACATCACGTGGATGTTTTTCTTTTTCCAATGCTTTCTCATTATATTTTAAGATAATATCCTTGAATCGCAGCAAGGATTTTTCCGCTTCCGGAATCTTGTTCACTCCGGTTTTTATTTCAATAAGCGCATAACGGCCGTCCTCCAACTGATAGACTGCATCTGCTTCTACGCCCATATCATCTGTATAATGCATCACTCTGGCATTGTGCTTTTCAGCAAATACAAGTAAATCTCTAAGCACCATATTTTCAAATACATGCCCAAATAGATCCAAATCGTTGATAAAATAGTCCGGATTAACACCAAGCGCAGCCAATCCTATAGAGGGATCAACAAATATATGCTTTTTGGCAGCTCTGATAGCTGTTTTCGAACGCAAATGCGGTGTCCAGGCATCTATATCCTTTACAACATACAATAGCTCCAGAGCATCTATATATGAAGAAAGCGTTACATCTGTAACATTCTGTGTGGCTTTTACATCTGAAAATATATTCTTGCGTTTTGCTGTAGTAGCCATATTTCTGGCATACGACCAAAGCAGTGTCCTTGCCCATTCCGGATTTCTGTTTACTCCATCAATCGCTGATATGTCCTTCTGATAAATCTGCCTATAATAATCCTTAGCTATTTCAAGCTTTGCACTGTCCTTTGAAAGTGCCATGCATCTCGGCCATCCACCTCTACAGACCGCAAAAAACAAATCCTCAAGCTTTATATCTGTGGTAAGTCCATCAATATCATATGCTTCATCTTCTAATAATTTAAACAACGATATGCTTCCGTTTGATTCTCCTGTCTCAAACAAAGTCATAGGGTACATCGTAACCTCTGTTATTCGTCCTGTACCTGTATGGGGTGTATTAATCTTCTTACTTGATGAGCCTGTCAGATAAAACTCTCCTACACTCTCCGGATTGTCATCGCACGCTTTTCTTATTGTTCCCCATATCTTTGGGGCATCCTGCCACTCGTCAAACAGTATTGGCTTAGGATTCTTTAAAAAGAGCTTAGGTGCAGTTTCTGCTACTGCAAGATACCCCTCTCTCTTGTCTTCATCCTGAAATTCAATAACAGTTTTACATCGTTCTCTTGCTGTTCTTGTCTTTCCACATCCTTTTGGTCCTGTGATGCTCACTGCATTAAATGCCTCTGTTTTTCTATCTATCACATCATCAACAATTCTGCTTATATATTCCATAAATATCTGCTCCCTTCATGGTTATTATACCATTTAATTCACAGATTATACAAGGTTATTTTATGTTTTTCGAGTGTTTTATTTTATGTTTTTCGAGTGTTTTATTTTACTTTTTTCGAATACTAAAAAAAGCAGGACAAGTATTTCTACCTATTCTGCTCTTTTTTACATATTTTAATTATTTAAATATAGATTATCTACCGGCTGTTCGCCATCTGCTTCACATAGTCGAGTGCCTTCTTAACCGGTGGGATTGATATCACTATGATTGTGATAATTCCCTCTGCAGCAAGGTATGAACCATTGTAGGTCACTGAATATATGAGCGCATCTATCGTCTTGTTTCCTATCGTGACAGGTGCGTATGCTGCAAAGAACACAACTCCCGACAGCACTGCAAAGAAAAATCTACTGGGCTGCTCCGCCTCCGGTGGTACCACCGGTAGCTCCACCTGTGTTGTCCCCGGTATTCCCACCTGTGTTGCCACCATTATTTTCTCCGGTATTTCCGCCTGTGTTACCACCGTTGTTTTCTCCGGTATTTCCGCCTGTGTTACCACCGTTGTTGTCTCCGGTATTTCCACCTGTGTTGCCACCAGCAGCATCTGTCTTATTCGGGTCTGTTGTGGTCTTATCCGGTGTTGTGGTTCCTGCATCAGGTGTGGTCACTGTCTGATCTGTAGGATTATTCTGCGTCTGGTCATCGGCAGGTGTATCCTGTGTCTCCTGGCTGTCCTGATAATCATCCGATATTTGGGCATATGGCAGGAAATCTATTGGTGTAAGGTCAGCATGTATCTGATCCATGTAGTTCTTCCATATTTCTGCCGGGTAAGAGCTTCCTGTCAGTTTTTTGACTGTCTCAGGCATATCGCAGCCTACCCATACACATGTGGTGTAGTATCTGGTAAAGCCACAGAACCAGCCATCCTTCTTATCGTTTGTGGTTCCGGTTTTGCCGGCACAAGGCATGCCATTGTCCAGATTAGCGCTACGTCCGGTTCCTGATTTCATAACATCTGTCATGACATCTGTCATCATACGTGATGCTGTCTCTGTATATATGACGGTGTCCTTCTGCGATGATGTATATATGATATTGTTGTCAGAATCCACAATCGACTTTATACAGGTAGGATTCCTGTACATTCCATCGTTCTCAAGTGTTGAATATGCAGATGCCATCTCCAGTGTGGATACACCTGTTGTAAAACCTCCAAGTGCTGTTGCTGTGACATAGTCATCCTTTACGATATTGGTAAAATTCATATCCTTGAGATACTGTAAGCCTACCTTTGGTGTGAGCTCATCATATAGCTGCCATGCTACAGTATTCAGTGACTTTTGAACGGCAAACCTGATAGTCACATCACCGTAATATGAATCACCCGAGTTAGACGGTCCTCCATCAAACTTGTGGTCATTTACGACGGTATCCGGTGTCTTACCACGCTCAAATGATGGTGTATACACAATGAGCGGCTTGATTGAGCTTCCCGGCTGACGATGGCTTTGGAAAGCACGGTTTAGCGTATGACTGACCGCATCCTGGCTTCGTCCACCAACTATTGCAACCACCTCGCCTGTGTCGTTGTCTATACAGGTTGCAGCACTCTGCAGCTTAAATGTGCCATCATCGGTCGTGTCTGTGAAGTCCAAAAGCGTCAGGTCAATTGAATCCTGAAGCTGCTGCTGCATAGTCAGATCAATTGATGTATAAATCTTGTAACCGTCTGAGTAAAGCTTTTTCTGACAATATGAATACATCTCATCATACGAAGCATCATACTCCTTTTCTTCATCGTCTGAGTCAAAGTAATACTTGAACTTGAAGCCCTCATTCTCCATGAGCGCCCTCGTAGCGCAGTAATATGCATAGGTATCCACATAATTGTACTTGACCGTGTCATCCTTCTCAGGCATGTTTAGGGTTATCTCCTCGTTTATAGCGGCCTCATATTCCTGCTGTGTGATTTTGCCATCTTCCCTTAGATTTTTCAATATAAGATTGCGACGTGTCAATGTATGATCCTTATTGTTTATCGGGTCATAGTATGTCGGGCTGTTCGGAATCGCACACAAAAAGGCAGTCTGCGACAAATCAAGATCCGAAAGCTCACAGTTAAAATAGCCATGGCACGCTGCCTGAATACCATAATATCCGTTCATGAAATAGACATTATTCAGGTAGAACTCCATAATATCGTTCTTTGAATATTTCTTTTCAAGCGCCATCGCTATGAACATTTCCTTGACTTTTCGTTGCCAGTTCTTGTTCGTATCCAGGTAAATATTTCGGGCGAGCTGCATCGTGATGGTACTGCCACCCTGGGTAATTCTCTTGTTTTTTATAATTGACTTTGCGGCACGCACTATTGCCTTTATGTCCACACCATTGTGCTTATAGAACTTCTTGTCCTCGATGCTGACCATGCAGTTTACGAAGTTCTGCGGTATATCCTCATACTTCACATAGTCAGCCTTTTGGGTAGTGGCCGTCTCGGATATCTCATCACCGTTTGTATCGTAGAGTGTACTCGTGCGCGCCGGTAAAAATGTGTTTTTGTCAGATTTCTGCACGAGCTCTACCGCCTCTGAGTGAAGCTTCGCCACCTTGTCTGCATAGCCTCCAAAGTAATAAAAGCATAATCCACCGAGAATCAGTACCATCAGAAAAATCTGAAGCTTTATGAAAAACCAGAAAACGCGATGCTGCTTTTTCTTCTTTTTCTTTTTCTGTTTTGCCATTTCTAAACGTTACCTCCAAACTATCGGTATACCATTGTATATCGGCATACTTTATAGATAATTGACAACTATATCCAATATGTACTGTCTATTATACTACAATGCCTCTACATCAGATAATTAATAATTGCTTAATTTTCTATTATACCTTTATAGCACAAAAGGAAGCTAATTGCTCCCTTTATCAAACTATTTTACATCTTTATTACTGTTGTAGTCAAGTAAATAGTTTTTTACAATGCTTTTTGCTATCTCTAGCCAAGCTGGTCAGCCAGAAATTCTGCTGCTGCACCCGCCAGCTTTTCGGCAATCTCAGACTTATCGGCTTTTTCATCGTAAGCACATAGTATAACGGCTCCCGCACTATCACCATCATGCACTATTACTGCTATTGCCTGCGCTTCACAGTCAGCTTTATCGTCCTTCACCACAGGTATCAAGGTATCGTCTTTTTTACTGTACAATGCACTTTTTCTCTTATCCATAATATTCTCGAGTTCTTTTGACAAAGCCTTGCCTATATAATTTTTGTGGTTTTTGCCGGCTGCCGCTATTATCTCATCCCGGTCTGCCACACATACCGTGGCACCGGTTACCTTTGACAGGCTCTGTGCATATGCCTGTGATATATTCTTCAGGCTTCCCACCTGCGAATATTTCTTTAGCACTATCGTCTCGTCCGCATCCATATATATTTCCAGTGGGCTTCCCTCTTTTATATGCAGCATCCTGCGAAGCTCCTTTGGTATGACTATTCTGCCGAGGGAATCTACTCTTCTGGTCAATCCTGTGATTTTCACTTTATTGTCCTCCGGTTACTTTTTTGCATTTGCATTCATGCTTTGGAGGTAGTATATGGGAATTTGAATAAAATATACATTCGGTATGCACTGATACAGTGCTCTTTCATAATAGCTTTTATAATGTCACTGTATGTTTTGAATTTGATAAGGTATCTATATCCATCAGCTCACGCTCATCTGCGATATCCACATATACACAGTCATACTTCTTTGCCACACTTCTGCCACCCTTATCACCCTCCAGTGATAAAAGCTGCGGCATAAGCGATGAATGAAATACACACGGATTGCCTACGGCATCTCCACAGCGAAGCGAAAAAGCCAATCGCATATTCCCTTTATTTTCAAGTACTCTGTCTATTAATTTAATCACGCTTTGACTTTTTAAATATGGCTGGTCAGCTACTGCAAACATGTAGTAGTCCTCTGTTTCGGCTGTATTATGTAATGAGCCACTGTTTTTTTCCGGCTTTTTCTGCCACACACTGCTTTGCCACATCTGCATACCGGTCTTTTTCTGCTCCTGCACCGCCATAATTCCTGCTTTTATGGTGTAGGATATGCCTTTTTCGCTGTCCGGACTTAAGACTGCATGACAATCAGGGATAGATGAGCAGTAGTCCAGTATTTCCCGGTAACGTGTAACGACGGTTATATCTATGACCGGGTTATTCGATTCTGCATTTTTTAATTTATTATATCTATCTTTAATTTCTATCAAACGTTCAAGCAGATGCCTGTACATAGGTTTTCCATCCAGCTCATAAAACAGCTTGTTACTTCCAAAACGGCGGCTGTTTCCAGCCGCCATGTATATGATATGAATCATTTCACTCTTAGATCCTTTTCGTGCCAGTCAGGGTCTACCATTCCCATAAGTATTTTCTCAGGGGTAAACGGAACTGTCCTGTGCCACACACCTGTTGCGCGATAAATGGCATGTGCCAGTGCAGGAGCCGGTGTATTGATAACTATCTCGCCGATTGACTTGACTCCAAATGGGCCTGAAGGCTCATAGCTTGTCTCAAATTCGACGTTGATATGTCCCACATCCTGTCGTGTCGGTATCTTGTACTGCATGAAATCATTTTCTGCGATTTTACCACCGGCATTGTAGGTGACATTCTCATAAAGTGCCATGCCTATTCCCTGACCTATGCCACCCTCTGTCTGCACGCGCGCGAGGTTTGGATTGACCGGGATTCCACAGTCCACGACAGCCTGATAATCAAGTATTTTAACTGCTCCTGTCTCCTTATCAAGCTCTATCTCGACCATGCCTACCATGTATGGTGGCGGTGAAACAGGTGATGAATATGTGGCGGTGACATCTACAGGTATCGTGTTGTTGACCTGTGCTTTTGTTGCTATATCGGAAAGACTTACGGAAACTGCCCCATTGTCTGCACCGTCCGGATTTATGATATACACCTCTTTACCGTCGAAATCCACCTCTGATGCAGCACAGCCCAGCAGCTGTGCACCGATTTTCTTTATATTTTCACGAAGCTCAAGTGCTGCATTCTGTGTGGCCATTCCTGTGATGTAGGTGGTTGATGAGGCATATGAACCCGAGTCATAAGGAGAAGCATCTGTATCCGCTCCAAACACTGTTATATCATCCGGCTCGCAGTCAAGTACCTCAGCCGCCATCTGCGCAAGTATTGTATCACAGCCTGTTCCCATGTCTGCCGCGCCTATCATCATATTGTAGGTGCCACAGTCTGAAAGCTTTAAGGTACACGAGCCGACATCTACATTGGATATGCAGGAGCCCTGCATTGCAAGTGCCATGCCAGCTGCACGAACCTTGCCATTTCCCATGTCGCGGACAGGATACTTTTCTGCCCAGTGGAAATTGTCCGCGCAGTGCATTATGCATCTGTCGAGTGCACATGCATTTGCTGTCTCGCCAAAATATGCCGGCATAAACATGCCCTCGCGTACAATATTTTTCAAACGAAGCTCAACCGGGTCTATATGCAGCTTTTCTGCAAGCTCATTGACGGTTGATTCAAGTGCAAATATACCCTGTGTGGCTCCATAGCCTCTGTATGCTCCTGCCGCCTGCACGTTTGTATACACAACATCGCATGAAAATCTGGTTGCCTCGCAGCCTCCTGTATAAAGCGGAAGCGATTTATGACCGGAAAGTCCTACTGTTGTAGTGCTATGCTCTCCGTATGCTCCACCATTTGACAGCGTATAAAGATCTATCGCCCTTATATGACCATCTTTCATCGCTCCGAGACGCACGGTCACTTCCATCTCATGACGCGGTGACGCGATAGTCTGACACTCTTTTCTGCTGTAGATTATCTTGCTCGGACGCTTTGTCTTCCAGGTAACAAATGCCGGATACACCTCACAGACCGCTGTCTGCTTGGCACCGAAACCTCCTCCGATACGCGGCTTTTCAGCGCGCACCATAGACTTTGGAATATCAAGTGCATTTGCCAGTATTCGGCGCAGGTGGAAAACTATCTGTGTCGAGCTGATACAGTGAAGTCTGCCGTATCTGTCTATCTCACAGTATGCCCTGCAGGTCTCCATATATGCCTGCTGCGCTGCCTTTATGCGATATGTGTGCTCAATAATCTCATCGCACTCTGACAGAATTTTCTCTACGTTTCCATGCTCATCCTCCTCGTGATGAATGAGATTGCGCTTTACATCGCCTGTATCTATGCTGGATGACCAGTCATCCTCAGGATGCACGAGCACCTTGTTATCCAGCGACTTTCTGAAGTCAAGCACCGGCTCAAGCACCGTGTACTTTACTTTTATCATGTTAAGAGCCTTGTCCACCGCCTTTTCAGATTCTCCGACCACTATAGCGACGGCGTCACCTACGCTTCTCACATGGCGGTCAAGGATTAATCTGTCATATGGTGACGGCTCCGGAAATGTCTGGCCTGCGATAGAAAAACGCTTTTTCGGAACATCCTCCCAGGTGTATACTGCGACCATGCCCGGCACCTTAAGAGCGATATCTGTCTTTACATCCTCGACAATTGCATTTGCATACGGGCTTCTAAGAAGCTTTATGACAAGCGCATCACGCGGTGTGATATCATCGGTAAATACCGGCTTTCCGAGTAAAAGCTGGCTCGAGTCCTTTTTAGGTATACATTTTCCAACCGCGTGGTAATCCCTTCTGGCGCGGTTGAAGCCGTTTTCGTTAGTTTGATTTGTACTCATCCTTCCACTCCTTTCCGATATCCTCTCCGTAGACGCCTGCCTCAAGATTAAGAGGTGCGCCCTCTTTCTTACTGTTTAAAAAATTTCTGATTGAGCGCAGCTGACTCTGATATCCTGTACAACGGCACAGATTTCCTGAAAGATATTCAAGAATTTCCTCGTCAGTCGGGTCAGGATTTTCTCTCAGAAGCGCCACAATATTTACAATATAACCCGGATTACAGAAGCCACACTGATCCGCTCCCTGTGCAGCAAAAAATCCTGTAAACTGCTTAGCTTCCTCCTCAAGTCCCTCGAGGGTGTCCACCGCTCTGCCGTCTGCCCTGCCTATCGGCGTGCTGCATGACAGCACAGGCTTTCCATCCAGAAGCACTGTACAAAGACCGCAGTTGCCTGACTCACAGCCTCTCTTCACCGAAAAGCAATTGTGCTTGCGGCAAAAGTCTAAAAGGACCATATCCTGGTCTACCGAGTCGGTTATTAACTTTCCATTTAATTTTATTTTAACATCCATATATATGAATTCCTTCCTACTTAATGCTCGTGCTTAATTTCATCGCAAATGTCAAGCGACTGTGTGACAGCGCGGCGTGTAAGCACCCTGCATATCATCTCCCTGTACTCGGCACCTGCCCTTATATTGCTTCCAAAACGGATATGCTCTGCAACATATCCGGCAAATTTATCTATTTTGGCATTGTTTTCGGAGTTATCTGTCAAGGCTGCATTACCATCTGTCTTTGCATCTGCTATGCCATCGAGTATGCCCTCCTCATCCCACACAGGCTCTGCCATATATGGTGATGCTCCGATAACCGCCACATACCTGCCGCTTCTATTTGCCACTGCACATGTGAGCACCGGAAAGTCTGTTGACTGATTTCTCTGGCTTAAGTATACTACGCCCTTTGCATTTTTCGGTACTATTACTGACACAAGCACATCGCGCGTGGTTCTTGGAAGTGCCGCAAACTCGTCCAAATCCATAATTCCTGCCTTGTGAAGCTGCACCTTTGCTCCCAGCGCCCTGAAAATCGTCATGACATCTGAAAATCCGAATCTGCCCCAGATGCTTCCTCCGACAGTTGCCACATTTCTAAATTGCACTCCGACAATGTGTCTGACCGACTCTGCGATTGCGCCGTGTGTATATGCATTCAGTGCTTCATGAGTCTCTATCTGCCTGAGTGTTGCATACGCACCGATTCTAAACTCGTTCTCATCCTCATCAATTTGGTCAAGCCCGAGGTCGCACAGGTCAATTGCCGTGCCAAGCGTCTTATTTTTCATTTTGAGCCAGAGCATGCCGCCCAGCACAAAATTCGGTTTTTTCTGATAAAGCTCATAGGCTTCATCAAGGCTTTGCGCCCTCACATACTGATTGTAATAAAACATATTTTTCTCCTGTTATCCTGCTATATAGGTAACTATCAGTTACCTCATTTCGATTTCATACATCGCTTCCCACCTGATGTCATGCTCCTTCATAAAGGCTATGAGGCACTCCCTGTCAGAAAGCTCTGCTCTCCATGCCAGCCCGCAGCCCGCCGATATGACAGACGGAAGAGGGATCGTGCGTCCCGGAATACCACATGCCTTGCCCTTGATATCAAGCTTCAACGGTGCTGTGGTAGTCTCGAAGGTGATGATTAGCCGTTTTTTCTTTTCTCTTGCCAAATTTTTATCCATTACCTCACACCTTGTATAACTCTACGGACTTACAATAAGAGATGCCCCAGCCATCTTTTCTGCGATATCATACATGTTGGTCACCTCTCCGACTGCAAGCTTATCTGACAGCTCATAGTAGTTCAGGCATGTTCCGCAGGTAAGAATTTTCACCCCACGGCTCTTAAGCTCCTTTAAATCCTCAAGTGACTCTGAGCCCTCACAGGTCAGCTTCGCTCCTCCATTGTAGAAAAGCATGGTTTCAGGCGGGTTGTCCTGCTGCGAAAGTGCGTAGATGAAGCCCTTTATAAGTACCTTGCCAAGCTCCTCGCTGCCCTCTCCCATATATGAAGAGCGGATTACAACAACCCTGTTATCTGCGGCCGGCCTGCATGCATACTGTGAAGCCTCGTCTGTATCCGAAAGCTCATCGGCATTTACAGCTTCAATTGTCAGCTTTACGCTGTAGCTTCCGTCGTCGAGCTTACTGCTATCACAGCTATAGCCCTTCTGTGCAGCCATCTTTTTTAAATTTTCCACTGCAACTTCATTGTCCACAAGTGTCTCCACCGTATCCGGCTGTGTGAGAGCCTCTATCGCCTTCTTTGTCTTTACAACCGGGATCGGACATGTATCCCCTATTGCATTTACTGTTATCATATTTATAATCCTCCCTATGTTATTTCAACTCGTCAGCCCTCAGAATGCAGGGCATGCAGCCTGTCAGCAAATTTGCATAAGCTATGGCAGCTTAAAATCAGTTCACATATATCGGCACATCGCGCCGCTTAACAAATCGTCCCACCTTTGCAGCCGGAAGCCCTGCGGCTTTAAGCTCATGCAAAAATGCATCTGCCTCAGAGGCTTTTACTGCAAACAGCAATCCTCCGGAGGTCTGCGGATCGAAAAGTACCTCCTCCATTGAAAAAGGTATATTTTTTGCAAAGCACACCTTATCACCTACATGGTTTCTGTTGCGCTGGGCCGCTGCCGTGAGGAAAAACTCATCTGCGCATCGCAGTGCTCCGGTAATGACCGGGATGGAAATCGAGTCGATAAGTGCTGTTATATCATCATTTAACATCTCACTCAGATGCCCTAAAAAGCTAAATCCCGTGACATCCGTGCATGCATGTATATCGAAAGCATGACTGATTTCGGATGCTGCCTTATTCAGTGTGGTCATAGAGCTTACCGCATCCTCAATTGCACCTAACGGAGCCTCCCCTACGCGGTTTGCGTTGCATACAAGCCCCACTCCGAGTTTCTTTGTAAGTATAAGCACATCTGACGGCTGCCCTGTGTTGTTGCTGTAAATATGCTCCGGGTGGACCGTACCCATGACTGAAAGACCGTATTTTACATCACTGTCTGCTATAGAATGGCCGCCAGCAAGTGTGCCGCCTGCCTCTATCACCTTATCGGCACCGCCCTGCATTATTTTGCCGAGTATATTCAGATCCATTTTCTCAGGGAAACAGACTATGTTCAATGCGGTCTTTACTGTGCCGCCCATCGCATAAATATCACTGAGCGCATTTGCGGCTGCTATCTGTCCAAACGTATATGGATCATCAACCATCGGCGGGAAAAAATCAAGCGTCTGGACTACCGCCGTGTCATCTGAAATTTTGTACACTGCCG
>ENA-UAEG01000709-UAEG01000709.1-human-gut-metagenome-genome-assembly--contig:-NODE-709-length-11690-cov-7.737860_pt1 | contig 11690 bp, 7 predicted proteins | sample MGYA00244280_ERZ654275 | MGnify/ENA primary metagenome ERZ654275 (study PRJEB26926, sample SAMN06165092) | human gut metagenome | biome: ENVO:00009003; feature: ENVO:2100002; material: ENVO:00002003...
AGGTGGTTACTTTTGTGGAAGCGGATTTCATCTATACCGTTATCTGTTCCGTTCTCGTTTTCTGTTTCTTCAATTTCCGCAAGCATGCCAAGTGCTTTGCCGGTGATGTGGGTTCTGTGAGCATTGCCTTCATTCTTCTTTTCTTGATAGGAAGACTTATCATTGGAACGGGTGATTTCAGCTGGATAGTTCTTTTATCCGTTTATGGTGTTGACAGTGTACTGACTATCATTCACCGCCTGATGCTTCATGAGAATATCGGTTTGCCGCATCGCAAGCATCTGTATCAGATTATGGCGAATGAGCTGAAGATTCCCCATATAATGGTTTCTTCTATTTACATGGCAGTGCAGGCAATCATCATCGTAGGATATATAATGTGTTTAGGTTACGGTTATTGGTATTTGGCAGGTATAATTCTTTTACTTTGTTTTCTTTATATCTGCTTTATGAAGAAGTATTTCGGATTGCACCAGTCTACGTGAGTAATGCTGAAATGTGATGATTAGTAAAATAATGAAAGGCGATGGAGACTAAAATCTCCATCGCCTTTCGTCTTATTTTTGAAATATAAATTGTACCTTTGTCATACACCAATCAGGTTATAATAACATGGAACAGATGCGTAAGCTGCCGATAGGCATACAGACTTTTGAGGAAATACGTAGGGATGGTTATCTCTATGTAGATAAGACGGCTATGGTTTATCAAATTGCAAATGTAGGTAAACCTTATTTCCTGAGCCGTCCCCGTCGTTTTGGCAAGAGTCTGCTTCTTTCTACCTTTGAAGCCTACTTTCAAGGACGCAAGGATTTGTTTCAAGGTTTGGCCATCGAACAGCTGGAAAAGGAATGGGAAGAATATCCGGTTTTGCACTTGGATTTGAATGCCCGGAAATATGAAACTGCTGCTGACCTGACGGCTATGCTTAATCAGTATCTGGAGAAATGGGAGCTGCTCTATGGTCAGGAGAAGAAAGACCGTAGTCCGGAAGAGCGTTTTGCTTACGTGATAGAGCAGGCATGCATGCAGACAGGAAAGCAGGTTGTTGTGCTGATTGATGAGTATGACAAGCCATTGCTTCAAGCGGTCTTGGATGAGAACTTGCTGGATGAGTATCGGAAAATATTGAAAGCGTTCTACGGTGTCTTGAAGAGCGCTGACCGTTATCTTCGTTTTGTTTTCCTGACCGGAGTGACCAAGTTTGCGCAAGTAAGTGTATTCAGTGACTTGAACCAGCTGAATGATATCAGCATGAAGTCTCCTTACGCTGCTTTGTGTGGTATTACCAAAGAGGAGTTGGTGAAAACCTTTCTGCCGGAACTTGAGAGACTGGCTAAACGAAGAGGGATATCTTTACAAGAAGTGATTGATTTGATGGAACGTCAATATGATGGTTACCATTTTCATCCGGAAGGTGTAGGAATGTTCAATCCGTTCAGTGTATTGAATGCTTTTGATGCAGAAGAGATGGGGTACTATTGGTTTCAGACCGGCACACCTACTTACTTGGTTGACTTGCTGAAGCAGAGTGATTACGATATACGTCTATTGATAGATGGAGTGGAAGTGCTGGCTTCCGCTTTCTCTGAATATCGTGCGGAAACAAATAATCCTCTTCCGATGATTTATCAAAGTGGTTATTTGACCATAAAAGGGTATGATGATGATGTGAAGCTATACACTTTAGGCTTTCCAAATGATGAGGTTCGTTACGGCTTTCTGAATTTTTTGGTACCCTATTATACCAATGTATCCAATGATGAAACTGGTTTCCACATCGCTAAATTCATGCGTGAATTGAAGAGTGGAGATGTGGAGGCGTTTATGGAGCGTCTTAAGATATTCTTCTCCGGTATTCCGTACGAGTTGAGTGATGATACGGAATGCCATTATCAGGTTATTTTTCATGTAGTGTTTACTTTGCTGGGACAGTTTATCCGGTCCGAGGTTCGCAGCAGCCGTGGTCGTGCGGACGCAGTAGTTCATACTCCTACCGCTATTTATGTTTTTGAGTTCAAACTGGACGGTACAGCCGACGCAGCTCTGAAGCAAATAGATGAGAAGGGGTATCTGATTCCTTATACCTTGGATGGCAGGAAATTAGTGAAAGTAGGTGTGAACTTCAGTAAAGAAACACGGAATATTGATGAATATATTGTCGTGGAGGAATAGGAACGAACAATCCTATATACGGAAAAGGCGATGAAGATTTGATTCTTCATCGCCTTTTCCATATTATAGTATTTCATTTTATTTCTTCATCCTCAGCACCCGTATTCCCGTCCACTTATTATTGTCTTTCAGCATTTGGGACAAGGGGACTTTGGAGACGACCACTTTCTTGTCGGTAGAGGAAGCGTGTACCAGCAGGAGTTTGTTATCCGCATAGAAAGCGATTCCCATGTGGGCTACGTCCAGCCCCGGAGTGTTGGTGGTGATGGCTATGATATCGCCGTCTTTAATCCACGGGAGACCATCGGCGGGAAGTTTGGCTTTGGGAAGATAGTGAACTTCCTTGCCGGACAAGGATTGCTCAATCTTCTTCATTTTGGCTACGTTCTCCGGCGAATTGGCCAGCTGCTTGTAAAGTTGGGGATGGGAAGACATGTAGGAGATAGACAACCGTTCGGTGTCGGGACTCATGGCGCCCGTTACATCTTGAAGGAAGCCGTTGCGTACGCCATTGTTTATCCAGTCGGCAATATAATGCAGGCGGGAAGTGTACCCGTCGATTTTACCGTCACGGTAACGGATTTTTTGCAGGTTATCGGCGAAAGCGCTTTCCGAGATGTCCCCGTCGGCTAATTTGGGAGTGAGTGTCTCTGCCAGCACATATTCCACCAGCGTGGTGCAGTCTACCTCATCGCAGTTGATGACGAGTTCCTCGGGACCATCTGCCTCCAGTGTATGGGCTACGTATGGCACATCCAGATACTTTATTCCATTGCTCAACATATCTTTCCCTCCCTGGGCAGAAACGGAAGTTACCATGGCTGCGGCGCAGAGGGCGCTGAACATAAATTTAGTCATTGTTTTCATTTTTCTCTCTTTTGATTATTATTGTTCTTAAACGTAAAAAGGATGCAGCAAATTTACTACATCCTTTTTATAAAAGCTTAATCCGGAGGGATTAAATTCAATATTGCTGGATTAAATATTTATAATCCTCCTTTTTATCGAACGGAACAAGGGAGAAACCGTATTCAATGGCGTTCTCTTTGCCCGGACGAATCAGATAGGGCTCATGGGCGGTTGCGCCCCAACTGTCGTCTCCACCGACACCCATCATGCGGTAATCAATGAACAAATCGACCATCTTTTCCGGCAGAGGGTCGGTGAGGTGGCGGTGATGGGTCTTTTCGGTACGCGGAGCGCCGTTGTCAATCGTATCGCCGCTGTCCATACTTTCCAGGGGATAGTTGGAGGCGTTCAGCTCAAAGGTGCGGTCGGCGATGAGCAGCAAACCACGTTGCGTCTTATCGGTAAGGGCGCACCAATAGATGTCCGTGCGATGGTTGTTCTCCTGTGGGCGGACATACGGCTCGTACATATCCTTGACCGGGATGGCGTACTCTCCGATGAACTGGGAGGTACGGCGGTCTCGGTAATTCTCTTTCGGACCGCGACCGTAGTAGGTCAAGTCTGTAAAGCTTTCCGGCAACTGCATCCGCAGGCCCACACGCGGTATCATCGGAGCTTGGTCTCCTTCGGCCATGAAGCGGTTGTCTACCTTGATGACTCCGCTGGCATATATCTTATAGGTGATGTTCCAACGGGCCTCTGTCTGCGGAAAACGGTAGGTCACCTTTACTGTCGTGGCATTGCTGCCCGGAGTCACTTGGAAGCTTTCGGCTTTCGGTTCCTGATAGCTTGCCTCTTTCCAGGCTTTGAGGCGGACGGGGAGGTTGGCTCCATAGTCGTTGTCCGTCGGTGCACGCCAGAAGAAGGGACGGGGACCTTGACCGTTCAGTATGTACTCGTGCTTCTTGTATAAATAGGAGGTGAGCAGACCGCTTTGCTTGTCGAAGGTGGCTTTGAAGTCGGGACCGGAGAGCGCCACCAAATTTCCCTCTTCCTTAGAAGTGGCGGGCTGCTGTGCCGTAGCCTCTTTCTTGTAGAAAGTATGGACGTAGGTCTGTTCGCGTGCGATGACCGTGCCGGCCGGGAGGAAAGGCTCTGCCGTCTTGATGGCTGCATAGAACTCGATACGCACATCTCCCGTTGTCTGTTTCTCTTTGGGTATGCCGTTCAGGAAGCCGGTGGTTACCGTCTTGCCCGGTGCAGCATGGATATTTTCAATCTTGCCACGGTAGACTTCCTTTCCATGGTCGCGGATGATGTAGTAGAAGTCGTACTTGTCGAGATTGGTGAAAGAGAAATCATTGCGGATTTTCACGGTGGAAGTCTGCTTGTCGAAGTCGAGGAACTTGATGTTCTGGTAGACCTTCCCCATCTCTTCCGTCTGCGGTTTGACACTGCGGTCGGGATATACCACGCCGTTGATGCAGAAATTACCGTCAGAGGGAGTGCCGTTCTCGCCATAGTCGCCGCCATAAGTCCAGTATTTACGGCCATCGTCAGTCTTGGCGGCAAAGCCCTGGTCTACCCAATCCCAGACACAGCCACCCTGGAGGATGGGATATTTTTCGATGATGTCCCAATACTCCTGGAAGTTGCCGAGGCTGTTGCCCATGGCATGGGCATACTCGCAAAGAATGAGGGGACGCGTCATCTCCTTGTTCCGGGCATACTTCTCCAGATAGGAAGGGGAAGCGTACATCGGGCAGTAGATGTCCGTATTCCATTCCAACAGTGCGCGTTCATACTGGATGGGACGGCTGTCGAGCGTCTTCAAGGTGTTGTAGGTGACGTAGAAATTCAATCCGTTTCCGGCTTCGTTGCCCAGCGACCAGATGATGACTGACGGATGGTTCTTGTCCCGTTCGTACATATTCATGGTACGGTCGAGATGGGCATTCATGAAGAGCGGATTGTTTCCCAGCGTACCGCCTACCCGCAAGTCGTAACCCATGCCGTGACTTTCGATATTGGCTTCGTCGATGACGTAGATACCATATTCATCGCAGAGTTCGTAGAAACGTTCCTGCTGGGGATAGTGGCAAGTGCGTACGGTATTGACATTGTATCTCTTCCAAAGCTCGAAGTCTTTCTTCATCAGTTCTTCGGAGACATAGTGACCGGTGTTCTCGTTGTGTTCGTGATAGTTCACGCCTTTCACGAGGATGGGTTGCCCGTTCACCAGCAATTGCTTGTCCTTGATTTCCACTGTACGGAAACCTACTTTGCAGCTTGTCGCTTCAATCACATCTCCGTTCGGGCGCTTCAAGCTGACGACGAGGGTATAGAGGTTGGGCGTTTCGGCTGTCCATTGCAGGGGTTCCTGGATGGTCTTCTTGGTGAATTCCACTTCCGTTTGGTCACCGCTGACTTGAGTAGAGGACTGGGCTATCTGCTGGTCGTTCTTGTCCAGCAGGCGGTAACCAACGACAAATGGGGAATTTTGTCCGCTTTCATTGGTAAACTGCACCTTTACCTTGAGGATACCGTTCCGGTAGTTCTCATCCAAAGGAGACTCCACCTTGAAGTCCGTGAGATGGATTTGAGGCTGGGCATATAAGTAAATGTCCCGTTCGATACCACTGATGCGCCAGAAGTCCTGGCATTCCAGATAGTTGGCATCGGAAAAGCGGTGTATCTGAATGGCAATGACATTCTTCCCTTTCTTGGCAATGGTGCTGACGTTGAAACGCGCCGGAGTCTTTGCATCTTTACTCATGCCTACAAACTTGCCGTTGAGGTAGTAGAAGGCTGCCCCGCGTACGCCGTCGGCACTCAGGAAAATTTCCTTATCGTCCCAGTCTCCCGGAAGAGTGAACTCGCGGCGGTAGGTGCCGGTGGGATTCCATTCTTGGGGAACGTATGGAGGATTGGGCTTGTCCCAATAAGGAGAATAGCCCGAAGAACAGAACTCATAGGGATGGTTCACGTAGATGGGCGTGCCGAATCCCTGCAACTCCCAGTTTCCGGGTACATTGATGTCCGGCCAGCGGCTGGCGTCCACACGGTCCATCATGAAGTCCGTGGGGCGGTCGGCGAAGGCTTCCACGTAATGGAATTTCCATTTCCCGTTGAGGGATAGGCGGTAGGTTCCGTTCTTGCGGTCATTGATGACGGCATCGGCCTCCGTGACGTAGGAGGTGAACGTACTGCGTGCGGGCTCCCGGTTGATGCTTGTCAGCTTGGGGTTGGTAATCTCTTCGTAGCGGTTGTTCTCCTGAGCAGTCAGGGCAAAGGGAAACGCTGCGAGGCAAGTGAGTAAAAAATACTTTTTATTCATAATTGCTTTTATTTCTTTGTGGTAGGTTCAGAGACCGGGAATACGAGCCCTTCACGCAACCACTTCTCCAGTTCTTCCGTCCATTGACGCTTGTAGGTGAAGTTGTCCCGGAATCCCCAGCCATGTCCACCGGTAGGGTAGGCATGCAGGCTGGCAGGCACTTTGTGGTCACGCAAGGCGAGGAAATAGCCAATGCCGTTGATGGGTGGCACTGCGTCGTCGTCCGAAGAAAGCATGATAAAAGCCTGCGGAGTGCGTGGGGACACTTGTCTTTCAAGTGAATACTTTTGTTCCAGTTCCTGAGATGGGTTTTCTCCGATAAGGTTCTTACGGGAACCTCCATGGGTAACGCCTTTCTGCATGGAAATCACCGGATAGAACAATATCTGGAAGTCGGGACGGGTTTTGTCACTGCTGTATAGTGTGGCAAGCGAAGCTGCCAGGTGTCCGCCGGCAGAAGCGCCCATGATGCCTACGCGCTGAGGATTGACACCCCATTCGGCAGCATGTTTGCGTACCATTCGGATGGCTTGTTCGGCATCGGAAAGGGGCACTTCATGGTGTCCGTTGGGCATACGGTATTTCAGAACAGCGTATGTGATACCTTGTGTATTGAACCAGGAAGCCATGTCATGTCCCTCATGGTGCATGGCAAGACCGCTGTAGCCGCCTCCCGGACACATGATGATGGCCATGCCGTTAGGGTGGGGGGCAGGGTACACTGTAAGGGTAGGTTCGGTAACATTGGAGACGCCTCCGTTGTTCCGGCCTTGTTCGGTTCCGGTCAGTTCGTTGTTATTGGGGGCACCGTTGGGCCACAAAGGTAGCTCAACGGGCTTTTGTGCAGATAACATGGTCGTTGCAAATAGAAAAGATAAAAGCAGAATCTTCTTCATGTTCTAAATATTTAAAAATTATTTGGTTTTCATGGAAGCTTTGATGAGGTAGAATATCAGAATGGCATAAGCACCCAGCGCCAGCACTTCGGACCAGGTGTTCTGCAACCATGCATCGTTTACGAGGTTGATTCCTCCGAAACGCATGGCAGCACTTGCCACGCCCATCAATGCACCGCCGGCAATGAAACCGGAGGCAAGCAGTGTGCCTTTCTCCCCGCGTTCGGCATTGAGAGCGGCATCCTTGCTGCGGCTGGTCACGTACCAGTTGATGGCACCGCCCACTACCAACGGAACATTCAGTTCCAATGGGATGAACATACCCAATGCAAATGCCAGTGCGGGAATCTTGCAGAAGTTGAGGATGACGGCCAGCACTGCACCGATACCGTAGAGCAGCCAGGGCGCACCCACACCGTTCATCAGAGGTTCGATAACGGCTGCCATGGCATTGGCCTGCGGAGCGGCCAGCTGTCCGCTGGTGAAACCGTATGTCTTGTTCAGGATAATCATTACCCCACCTACGGTAGCGGCGGAAACGATGGTTCCGAGAAACTTCCAGGTTTCCTGCTTGGCAGGCGTGCTACCCAGCCAGTAACCGATTTTCAAGTCTGTGATGAAGCCTCCCGCCATGGACAGTGCCGTACATACAACACCGCCCATCACCAGTGCCGCAACCATCCCTTCGGGACCTTTCAGCCCTACGGCTACCATGACTACGGATGCCAGGATTAATGTCATCAGCGTCATTCCGGATACGGGGTTTGTGCCCACAATCGCAATGGCATTGGCTGCCACGGTGGTGAACAGGAAAGCGATACCTGCAACAAGCAGGATAGCTACAATGGTATGTGTCAAGTTGCCCTGCATCACATCGAAGTAGAAGAAGAGAACAACCAGCAGCAGCGTGATGATGGAACCGATGGCGATAATCTTCATGGAGATGTCCCGCTGTGTGCGTTTCACACTGGCTTCCACGTTGGACTTACCTCCCATTTCCTTGGCAGCCAGTCCTACGGCACTCTTGATGATGCCCCAAGACTTGATAATGCCGATGATACCTGCCATGGCAATGCCACCGATACCGATGCTCTTGGCATAGTATTTGAAGATTTCTTCCGGAGCCATAGCGCCTATGGTTGCCGTGATTTCGGGGTTCCATTGGTTCAGTACGGAATCTCCCCAAATCATGGACATACCGGGGATGATAATCCACCATACGGCCAGTGAGCCGGCACAGATGATGGACGCGTATTTCAGTCCTACGATGTAACCCAGACCGAGCACGGCAGCACCCGTATTAACCTTGAATACCAGCTTGGCTTTCTCGGCCAGCATTTCGCCGAGGCCGCATACGCGGGTAGTGAAATTCTCGTTCCACCAGCCGAAGGTTGCCACGATGAAGTCGTATAGACCTCCGATAATACCTGCCATGAGTAATGGTTTTGCCTGGCTGCCGCCCTTTTCACCGGAGACGAGCACTTGTGTGGTGGCTGTCGCCTCGGGGAAGGGATACTTGCCGTGCATGTCGCTCACGAAATATTTGCGGAAGGGGATAAGGAAGAGAATACCCAGCACACCTCCCAGCAGAGAGCTGATAAAGACTTGTGCAAAGGTAACGGTGATTTCTTTCGGATAAGTTTCTTGAAGGATATAAAGTGCCGGAAGGGTGAAGATGGCACCTGCCACGATGACGCCAGAACTGGCACCGATAGACTGGATAATGACGTTTTCGCCCAATGCGTTCTTGCGTTTGGCGGCACCCGATACGCCGACGGCAATGATGGCGATGGGGATGGCGGCTTCGAATACTTGCCCCACCTTCAGCCCCAGATAGGCGGCTGCGGCCGAAAAGAGGATGGCCATCAGAATACCCCATGTCACCGACCAGGCATTTACTTCTGAATACTTCTTGTCCGGGCTCATCAGAGGGTTGTACACTTCTCCCGGTTTCAGTTCACGGAACGCATTTTCCGGCAAGCCGGTGATTGGTTCTTCTTCTTGTTTCATAGGTTTTGTAGTTTTATGTTTTTCTTTAATAGACTTCAAAGATAGTGCAAACCGAATGCAGGATAAAATGAGCAAGCTCATTATTATTCTGCTGAGGTGCAGCCTATCTTCGCATTTTAGGCAAAGAAAGCAAAAAAAAAGGAGATTTAAAAAAATCTCCTTAATTCTGTATGGTAAAATGCTTATTTGGCATCTTTAGCGGTCATGTCCCCTTCGATAAATAATCGCATGATTTCCGTTTTGGCATTGGTGCGCAGGGTAATGGATTTCTTGAAGTGTCCGGGGTATCTTCCGGTTCCATTATAAGTTACTTTCACTGTTCCAGTCTTTCCCGGTGCTATCGGTTCTTGTGAATATTCGGGAACGGTACATCCGCAGGAAGCTACAGCCTGATGGATGACAAGCGGAGCATCGCCTACGTTCGTAAACTTAAAGGTGTAGCTGACCACAGGACTGTTTTCGGAGAATGTGCCGAAGTTGTGGGTGGTCTGTTCGAATTTGATGTCTGCCTTTCCTTGTGCATAGGCATAACCGATGCTCATAACCAGCAGCATCATATAAAAAACGACTTTCTTCATGTTCTTATCTTTTTTATATTTCAACGGCGCAAAGGTAACCCATTTTCATTAAAATAATGCCTATGGCGTGCGAAATTGTATTAAATCGGGCTCAAAAGGTCTCTGTACGAATGATAAGCAGGGAAAAATAGGGGAAGCGGATGGTCGCTATCCGCTTGCTGTCATTGATATACTTCTCTTCCGGAGTGCCTACATTCTCAAAATAGTGATACCGGTATTCGGGATGCAGGCGGATGCAGCGGTGAATCTCATCGGTGCATCTGGACAGCTTCATGATGACAACCGCACTGTTTTCGCTTGTCAGTTTCTCTATCTCTTCTGTCGTAGTAATGCCGGGTATCACCGTCAGCCGCTCTTCCTGGCTGGCCACATGGAGCCCGCCCAGTGCGCCGGCGGCAATGAAGGCGGGGATACCGGGGATGTGCTTCACGGGGATGCCGTCTGCCTGCAGTTTGTCATATACATAATGTATGGAAGAGTAGAATCCGGCATCTCCTTCGGCAACGATACAGACCTTCTTTCCTTGTTGCCGGAGGGTGGAGCTCTCCATATAGACCTCGTCGTAGGCGCTCAGGGCTTTTTCGCGCTGTTTGCTCATGGGGAGTGGAAAGCGGTGCACCGTGTTTTCCGGAATGTCGAGTTGCAATAGGATGTCGGCTGCGCGTGAAACTCTGTTTCCATCTTTGGCCAGTGTCTCGGGACAGAATATACAGTCGGCTGTCTGCAGGGCTTTCAAGCCTTTTACGGTAATCAGTTCCGGTTCGCCGGGACCGAGAGATACAAATATGACGGGGAACATTTGCATGAAGACATTAAAGGTTAAAAATTAAAGAACAGCAAAACGGCTACAAAAGTGGGGAAATAATCAGTAGCAAACAAGATATTCGCTATCTTTGTTATTTACTAAAACAATCTGTTTTTTATGGATTATCAACTGAACACCCGCTTGAATGGCAACATAGCCATGACTTCCAGCTACCATGAGCGTGCGTCGCTGCAACGTGACAAGACTCTGTATAAATTCATTTGGGTACAGAGCGGTACGCTGACTCTGGAAATAGACCATATCCCCATGCGCCTGGAAAAGGATGAAATCGTGACCTTGACCCCGTTGCATCACCTGGAGGTAAAAGAGGTGGACGGTGAATACCTGACGTTTGTATTCAACAGCAATTTTTATTGCATCTATGGACATGACAACGAGGTCTCTTGCAATGGATTCCTTTTTTATGGCTCTTCCCAGGTGATGAGACTGGCACTTTCTGCCGGGCAGTCTTCCAACTTGCATGACATAGTCCGCATTTTCCGGCAGGAATCGGTCATCCATGACAACTTGCAGGAGGAGATGCTGCGGATTGTCTTGAAACGTTTCATCATTACCTGCACACGCATTGCGCGCCAGCGTTTCGGGGTGGGGCAGGAGAAGGAAAAGACGTTTGACATCATCCGGCAGTATTACGTATTAGTGGACCGGCATTTCAAGGAGAAGAAGCAAGTGCAGGATTATGCTGATATTCTTTGCCGTTCTCCCAAGACACTTTCCAATCTGTTCTCGACCTGCGGGTTGCCTTCCCCTTTACGGGTGATTCATGACCGCATTGAGGCAGAAGCCATGAGATTGCTGCTGTATACCCACAAAAGCGCTAAGGAAATCAGCTCCATTCTGGGCTTCGAAGACTTGTCCGCGTTCAGCCGTTTTTTCAAGAAAATGACCGGCGAGAGTGTCTCGGACTACCGGAAAAGAGTGAAACGGGAAGAATTGCCAACTGTTGCGGAATAATTGCCATTTCGTACGTGGTGGAAAACAAGGAACTTTGCAAAAACAAAAATCAAGTCATATTACTG
>ENA-UAEG01000719-UAEG01000719.1-human-gut-metagenome-genome-assembly--contig:-NODE-719-length-11552-cov-4.438549_pt1 | contig 11552 bp, 11 predicted proteins | sample MGYA00244280_ERZ654275 | MGnify/ENA primary metagenome ERZ654275 (study PRJEB26926, sample SAMN06165092) | human gut metagenome | biome: ENVO:00009003; feature: ENVO:2100002; material: ENVO:00002003...
CGAGATTCGCCTTAGTCTCGTGGGCTCGGAGATGTGTATAAGAGACAGTTTCGATTCCGACCAAGCAGCAGACACCGCAGCAGTCGAAGAAAGCTTTGCTCCCATATGCAGAAAAGGTTCTGAACGGCGAAAATCTGACCGAAACTGAAGCCATGGAAGCAATGGATTTGATTATGAGCAATGCGGCAACCGATATTCAGATTGCAGAATTTCTCACTGCTTTGCGAATGAAGGGTGAAACCATTGAAGAAATCACTGGATTTGCAAAGGGCATGCGGGCAAAGGCAAAGACTGTTCCAAATTGCAAGGATGCGATTGATATTGTCGGAACGGGCGGCGATTGCTCGAACTCGTTCAATATTTCTACCACTTCTTCTTTCATCATTGCAGCAGCTGGAGCAAAGGTTGCCAAGCACGGCAACCGCAGTGTGTCCAGTAAGAGCGGTGCAGCAGATGTGTTGGAACGGCTCGGTGTAAAAATTCAGACCACACCGGAACAGGCTGCCAACTGCATTCACGAAATCGGCATTTCATTCCTGTTTGCACAGAGCTATCACGGTTCAATGAAATACGTTGCCAAATCAAGAAAAGAAATGGAAACTCGTACCGTATTCAATATTTTAGGACCGCTTGCAAATCCGGCTGAAACCGATTATATTTTGCTGGGCGTTTATAGCGATGACTTGATTCCGGTGATGGCAAAGGTGCTCTGCGGTCTGGGCATTCGTCATGCAATGGTCGTACACGGAGAAGATGGATTCGATGAAATTTCAATTTCCGCTCCGACAAAGGTTGCAGAAATCAAGGACGGCGGTATTTTTGAATACACCATCACACCAGAACAGTTCGGTTTGCCGCTGGCAGAAAAGGAAGAAGTTGTTGGCGGTTCTCCGGAAGAAAATGCACTGATTACACAAGGCATTCTGGCTGGAACGATTCGGGATGCAAAGCGGAACATCGTTCTGCTGAATGCTGGCTGTGCTCTCTATGTGGTTGGTCAGGCTGGCAGTATCGGCGATGGGGTTGCACTGGCAGCAGAGATGATTGACAGCGGTGCAGCACTGGCAAAGTTAGAGGAACTCAAGCAGTTTACCAATGCTCTGGCATAAGAAAGGAGCAGGCTTATGATTTTAGATGAAATTGTTGCAAAGCGAAAAGAACAGCTTGCACGGGAGTTACAGAGAACCGACCGGGAAACCATGCGGAAACTGGCATTGCAGACGGAACGGGAAGTATATTCATTTCCGGATGCTCTGAAAACCGGACGGCTTTCCATTATTGCAGAAGTCAAGAAAGCGTCGCCCTCCAAGTCGGTCATCTGTGCAGACTTTCATCCGGTCGAGCAGGCAGCTGCTTATGAACGTGCCGGAGCAGATGCGATTTCCTGCCTGACCGAGGAACATTATTTTCAGGGCAGCAGCGATTATTTTCGGGCGATTCGAGAGGCAGTTTCCATTCCGATGCTGCGGAAAGATTTTATCATTGATACCTATCAAATTGATGAAGCACGGGTCATGGGAGCAGATGCTATTCTGTTGATTGCAGCCATTTTGGACGCTCCAACCATGCGGCATTTTTACGAATATGCAACGGAATTGGGACTGCATTGTCTGTTTGAAGCACACAATGAAGCGGAAATGGAGCAGGTGCTTGCTTGTGGTGCAAAAATCTGCGGCATCAATAACCGCAACTTGAAAAATTTTGTGGTTGATTTAAAGACCACGGAACGACTGGCAGCAATGGTTCCGAACGATTGCATTTTGGTTTCGGAAAGCGGTATGCAGACGCATGAAGATTTGGCAGCTGTCCGCAAATATGGAGCAGATGCGGTATTGATTGGAGAAACTTTAATGCGGAGCGGAGATGTTGCCGTTGCCATGCAACAGCTGCGGGAGAACTTATGAAGATTAAGTTTTGTGGAATCCGGCGGCTGGAGGATGTTGCAGCCGTGAATCTCTGCCAGCCGGATTATATGGGTATGATTTTAAGCGGTGGTTTTCGCCGGAGCATTTCTCAGGAGCAGGCACAACGCTTGGTGCAGGAAAAATTGGCTGCAATTGCAGCGGTTGGGGTATTCGTAAATGAATCATCAGAAACCATTTGCCGTATGGCAGAGCAGTTGCACTTGCAGGTGATTCAGTTGCATGGCAATGAATCGGCAGAGCAGATTCAAACCTTGCAGCAGAAAACCGGCTTGCCAGTTTGGAAAGCCCTTCGCATTGGCACGCTGGAAGAACTTGAAGCCGCCGGAACAACAAATCCGGCAGACTGCCTGATTTTAGAGGGAAAGACAGGTGCAGGCATTGGCGGAACGGGTGTTTGTGCAGACTGGGAGCTGCTCGCCCGACACAGCTGGAATCGTTCGTTTTTTCTGGCAGGCGGGTTGCAGCCGGAAAATGTTTTGGAAGCAATTGCAACGGTTTCTCCCACGGGCGTGGATTTTTCCAGCGGCATTGAAGAGGACGGCGTAAAATCACTGAGAAGAATGAAACAATTGATGACATTGATACGAGGAGCGTAGAATTATGGGTAAAGTAGGAAGATATGGAATGTTCGGCGGACAGTATGTTCCCGAAACGGTCATGAATGCGGTACACGAATTGGAAACTGCCTATGAAGAAGCAAAGGCAGACCCGACTTTCTGGGAAGAATATCGCACACTCTGTCGGGATTATGCAAACCGTCCATCCCTGCTGTATTATGCAGAACGGATGACAGAAGACTTGGGCGGCTGCAAAATCTACCTGAAGCGGGAAGATTTGAACCACACAGGTGCACACAAAATCAACAATGTATTGGGTCAGATTCTGCTGGCAAAGCGGATGGGCAAAAAGCGGATTATTGCGGAAACCGGTGCTGGTCAGCACGGTGTTGCAACGGCAACCGCTTGTGCTCTGTTTGACTTGGAATGCGAAGTCTTCATGGGGAAAGAGGACGTAGAACGGCAGAAGCTGAACGCTTACCGGATGGAACTGCTGGGGGCAAAGGTTCGCAGCGTTAACAACGGAACGGGTACGCTGAAAGATGCCATCAACGAAGCAATGCGGGATTGGGTCACCAACATTGACACCACTTATTATTTGATTGGCTCGGTAATGGGACCGCATCCGTATCCGATGATGGTTCGGGACTTCCAGAAGATTATTGGCGAAGAAGCAAAGCAGCAGTTGCAGGAAAAAGAAGGCGTGTTGCCGGATTGTGTCGTTGCCTGCGTTGGCGGCGGCTCGAATGCCATGGGTATGTTCTATGATTTCATCCCGAATGAAAGCGTTCGGCTGGTTGGTGCAGAAGCTGCCGGAAAGGGCGTGGATACTGCTCTGCACGCTGCAACAATTGCAAAGGGCAAGCTGGGAATCTTCCACGGCATGAAGTCCTATTTCCTGCAAAATGATGAAGGACAGATTGCACCGGTATTTTCGATTTCTGCCGGTCTGGATTATCCGGGCATCGGGCCAGAGCACGCAAATCTTTATCAAACCGGACGGGCAGACTATGTTGCCATTACGGACGAAGAAGCTGTTCAGGCGTTGGAATATCTATCGAAAAAAGAAGGTGTTATTCCGGCAATTGAATCAGCACATGCTGTTGCAGCTGCAATGAAGATTGCACCGACTATGAGAAAAGACCAAATTATGATTATCTGCCTGTCTGGTCGTGGGGACAAGGATATGCAGCAAATCGCACAATACAGAGGAGTGAAGATTGATGACTGAGAATCGAATTGACCGCACTTTGCAGGCATTAAAACAACAGGGGAAAAAGGCACTGATTCCGTTTGTAACAGCTGGACACGGCGGATATGACCGTACGGAACAGCTGGTATTGCAGATGGAAAAAGCCGGTGCAGATATTATTGAACTGGGCGTTCCGTTTTCTGACCCGATTGCAGAAGGTCCTGTTATTCAGCACGCCAGCGAACAGGCTTTGAAGCAGGGAACAACCTTAGCAGGTATTTTTGAACTGGTTAAGCGGCTGCGGAAAAAAACCGATATGCCGTTGCTGCTGATGATGTATCTGAATACGATTTTCTCTCATGGAACAGAGGAATTTTTCCGCACCTGTCAGGAAATTGGCATTGATGGGGTCATTGTGCCGGATATGCCGTTTGAAGAAAAGGACGAGATTCAGGGCAGTGCTGACAAGTATCACATTCACAACATCAGCTTGGTAACACCGGCAAGTGAAGGCAGAATTCAGATGATTGCAGAGGATGCAACCGGATTCCTGTATTGTGTTTCCTCGAATGGTGTAACAGGTATGCGGACAAAGTTCCAGACGGATTTCTCTGCATTCTTTACGCCGATTCATAAGTATGCAAAGATTCCGTGCATGGTTGGGTTTGGAATCTCCAGCCCAGAAGCTGCAAAGCAGATGAGCCAGTATTGTGATGGGGTCATTGTGGGTAGTGCAATTGTCAACATGGTTGAACAGTATCAGGAACAAGCACCGGAAAAGGTGTATGAATTTGTAAAGTCCCTGCGGACAGCACTGGACGAATAAACGGTGATTTAATTTTTTAAGTAACAAGCAGGCAGGAAGATGAAATCTGCCTGCTTTTTGTTTTAATTTTGTTGTAATCATGCAATTATACAGAAAAAAACAAAATTCGAGGATTTTTTCAAAAAACGCTTGACAAATACGGCGGAATGTGATATACTATATAAGTCGTCATGAGTAAGACGCAAAACAGTCTGAAAGAAGTTCAGAAAAAATTTTTTTGAGAAATTTGAAAAAAGACTTGACAAACACAAAAAAGTGTGATATAATAAGTAAGTCGCTGAACAACAGATGGCAAAATGAAATATTGGGGTGTCGCCAAGTGGTAAGGCAGCGGACTCTGACTCCGTTATTCCGAGGGTTCAAATCCTTCCACCCCAACCAAATGAAAACCAGATGCAATGCATCTGGTTTTTTGTTTTTCAAGTATCGTACTGGGATGTTGATTCTTGTCCATGTGAAATTGGAATATGAAAAAGAAAAAGCGTATCCGCAAATGGAATGTTCAGCGGACACGCTTTTTGATTAACAATCAGATTGACTCTGTTTCATTGCTGGAACTAGAGCTGGAAGAGAAGTCTAACTTGAACGGGTCATACTTCTTGATTGCCCGATCACTCTGCTGGTCGATGTTCAAAGCGTTTGCCATTTCTTTCTTGTCATTGGTAAAAGTATCTGAGTACTTTTTAAAGGCACAGTTTTCAATGAAACACGACATAGAAACAAGAAAAAAGCGTATCCGCAAATTGAAACTGTGGACACGCTTTTTGACTTTTAACAATCAAATTGGTTTTATTTAATTGCTGGAACTAGAGCTGGAAGAGAAGTCTAACTTGAACGGGTCATACTTCTTGATTGCCCGATCACTCTGCTGGTCGATGTTCAAAGCGTTTGCCATTTCCTTCTTGTCATCGGTGAAATTATCCCAATACTTTCTAGAGGCAACAGCCTTCATCTGGTCTTCTGTCCAGAGGTCATCATCTGTCATTCGCTTGGTGATGTCAAACCGAACAATCAGGTAATAAGCTTCGTCATCTTCTACGATAAATGGAACATTCGTCTTTGCATCGTTGAAAATTGCTTCATAGGCTTTCTTAGACGGTGTATAGTTGATGGAATCTTCGTTATCCTTGTCCTTTTCGTCTGTTGTGGAAACCTTTGTGATAATGCTTTCGTTTGCGTACGGTGCAGTGGTCGTGGTGGTTTCTGTGGTGTCAGAACTTTCTTCCTCTGTTGCACCGGAAACGGTTGTGGTTGTTGTTTCATCGGAACTGTCTGCGTCAGATGCTGCACGTGTTACGGTTTCTTCGGTGTCTGCAGTGGTTTCTGCTTCGGAATCCGATTCTGCATCTGCAGCAACAGTTGTAACAGTGGTTGTTTCTGCGGAAGTGGTTGTTGCAGTCGTTGTCGTTGTGGTTGCCGGAATTTCATTTCCGTTTTCATCTGTTGCAGAAGTTGCGGTTGCAGCAGCAGCTTCTTCGGAAATAGAAGTCACATAAGCGTTGTATTCTTCCTGAATGGTATCCATTTTGTCGTTGATGGCATCTTCATCCTTCAGTGTTTTCAGAACGTTCAGGTAATCTTCTACCATGCTCTTCATTTCTTTTTTGCCGTCATCTTTCAGCAAATCGCCGTTGCCGTCTTTCAGGTTGAAAGTGATGTAACGAACACGAGCATCATTGTCTTCGTAGTATTCTTTCAGTTCGTCTTCCGTAACGCCCTTTTCACCATCTGCACCATAATAATGCTGGAACAGTTCCTGTTCTTTGTAGGTAGAAAGGAAAATGTCCTGAACAGAGGATTCTGCAATTCCGTTCTTTTCAAAGGTTTCGCCGCTGCTGTCCCAAGCAGAGCTGATGTAGTTCTTCACCTGATTGGTCTGTTCGGTGCTCAGTTCCAGACCCTTTGCATCAAAGTCTTTCTGAATCGCAACGAATTCCTTGCAATATTCCATCGTGCGGTCTTTGATCCAAGTTTCCGCATCTTTGCCGTCAATCGTCTGTGCCTTTACCACATCATCATCTGTGGTGTCCAAGTCAGAATTCTGTTTTTGAATGGTGCTGGTTGCTTCGGTATAAGCCTGATAAGAATAGTAGATGTAAATACCAGCTTTGATTTTTACGCCGTCAATTGTCAGCGGGTAAGCAAGTGCCTGATTGCCGCATCCAACACAGGAAACAGCAGCTGCAGCAGCTACAACCGTAGCCGCAAGTTTTTTCCATTTAATCATGGTATCTCGTTCCTCCATTTACACGAATCCTTCGATTCTGTGTGTATTTTTTCCCATCCAGATAACTTTTTTGGAATAGGACAATATAAAAGTAGTATAGCACACGGCTGAAACTTTGTCAAGGTTTTCTCTGTTTTTCTGGTGGTTTCTGCTGGACTTGCAGCCTTTTCATGAAAAAGCAAACAGAAATAGAAGAAATACGAAAAACAGGAGAACAGGACTGCGAAAAATTACCGAATCAGACTGGAAATATCAGAAAAAATATAAAAAAATAGTTGAAAAATTTTATACACTATGCTATAATAAGACCATTGGAAAAATTTCTGAGGGAAAAGGAGTCAGGATGATGAAACGAAAATCGTTACAAACGGCATTGCTGGCGGTAGTTATGGGCGTGGTATCCATGCCGCATGCAGTACTTGCAGCAGATGCCCCATCGGAAGCAGCGGCGGCAGTCAATGTGTGGATTGGGTATCAGCTGCGGGACGATGCCGGACAGTATTTGACGGTTGCCAACGGAGCAGCGGAAACAGGCAGCCAGATTCTTTCATATGCCGCAAATGGCGTTGCAGCGTATAATATCTGGTACTTTACAGAAACGGGGATGGGAATTTATACCTTGAAATCCTCGCTCAGTGAGGGCGAATTTTATGCAACAGCTTCTGACCGACAGACGTTGGAACTGCAATTGCAACAAGATGGTATGCAGCAGCAGTTTACTTGTACTGAAGTGGGCATGAATCGCATTCACTTGCAGCAAAATGAAACAGATTTTGGAACTTATACATTAGAGCCGGTCACTTGGCTGAAGCCGGGCGATGTCAACCGAGATGGAGTTGTGAACGTGCTGGATTTGTCACTGGCGAAACGATTGGTGTTACAGGGGGAAAGTTCCGATTTTTGTGCAGCAGCCTTGGCAGATGTGGACGGGAATGGAACATTGGATGCAGCAGATCTTGCAGCCTTGCAGGGCTTTTTGATGCAGCGGCAGACTGCATTCCCAGCCGAAACCGTAACACTGCCGGAAAATACGATTTTCCCAGTGGTTGAACCGGAACAGACAACGACCACAACAAGCATTGCAACCACAGCACCAGAAGAAACCACTACCACAACGACAACCACAACCGATTCCAAACAGACCTTGACGATTGCAGATATGCCGGCAAGCTATCAGTCTGCTGCGGATTGGATTTGGACAAATCGAGTAGAACGGGAACAGTCCACCGTTCGCCGAAATACCTTGTTTGATCAGATTGTTGCCGGAAATGGCGAATTGCATTATGTTGTTCGCTGGCAGTCTTATAAAACCGTATCGTTGGAACAGCGGAAACAGTTTGAAAAATTGGTGGAAGATAGCATCAACGCTTGGACAGACTGGCTGAAAGATTATGAAGATTGGCCATATGACCATGTTACTGTGAAAATTGTCGGCTGGGCAGTTTTAGACCGGAATTGTCTGTTGGATTTGCAGCCGGATGAAGTGGTCTATGATTCTTTGATTAGCGATTACGACAGCAGTGGGGACACATCCAACGGCTATGAAACCATTCCGGATAAATTGCCGAGTGCACCAACAGACCTTTCCCGCATGGATCACTTCATGGATACTAGCTATGTTTATCCGGGCGAACGGTTTGACATGTATCTCTGGGCAACGCAGGGCTTCCCATCCATTGGCGGATGCGGCGGCGACTGGGGACAGCGACTGTCAGATGATGCCTATTTGAATATGCTGGATGGAACGGGTCTGCATGTGCTGGAACATGAATTGGGGCATGGATTTGGCATGACGGACTTCTATGGCGGAGAAGGGGAACTGGATGGATTCCCACCAGGAGGATTCCCAGGCGGTTCTTCGCTGATGATGGCAGGTTCTTCTATGCAGATCACCGACTTTGATGGTTGGATGCTGCGGTATTTCTGGGATAAGATTCATTTGGAAGAGGGAAGATTTTCGCATTAAATAAAATTTGTGAAGATGAAAATGAGATAGAAAAACGCACATTATCAGAATGAAAGATTCTGGCGGTGTGCGTGTTTGTTTATTGTTCAAATAATTCACTATGGCTGACGGTTCGGGTGAGATACAGAAAGAGTGTATCTTCTGCAATTTCATAAATGAGAAGCCAATCGGGTTGAATGTGGCATTCCCGACATCCAGCGTAATTTCCTGTTAAAGCATGGTCACGGTTTTTTTCTGGAAGTGGAATGCCGTCTGCCAGTTGCTGCAAGACTTTATTCAGCAAGTCTAAATTTTTGTTTTGCTTTTGTGCCTTTTTTAAATCTCGTTTAAATTGTGTGGTTGGTTTTAAGGTGTATTTCATTGCAGCAAGTCCTTCATCATAGTATCAACATCTGTATATCCCGGGTATCGCTCAGGATGTTGCTTCATTTCGGAAACTTCTTTTAAAGCTGCTGCTGTTTCTTCGTTCGGAATAGAAGATTCTGTTTGAAAGCTATGAATGAAGAGCAGCAGTGCTTTCAGCTGTGTTTCTGTCAATGTATCTAATTCTTGCATCAATTGTTCTTTTGTACTCATAGAGATTCCTCCTTATATAAAAAGCAATCTGAAATCCATTCTATCTATTTGTAGTATAGCAGAATGATAGAAAAAAGTCAAGAAATGCAATCTTTTTTGACAGAAAAATCTCCGCACATTTCCGCCTGTTTCTGCATATCATACAGAAGCAGGCGGTTTTTCAATCCGCTGATAAAAGGAGGACGCTGATATGTGTGGAATCACTGGAATGGTCACTTGGCAAGAAGATGTTGCCCGATATCAAGCCGATTTAAAACGAATGCAGGCAGTTCTAAGCAATCGAGGCCCTGACCAGCAAGGGATTTATCAAGATACCCACTGTGCAATGGCACACACTCGGCTGGCTGTCATTGACGTGGAACGGGGAAAACAGCCGATGACACGGCAGACTGCAACCGAAACCTATACGCTGGTTTATAATGGAGAACTCTATAATACACCGGAACTGCGGGAAGAATTACAAAAAGAAGGAGCAGTTTTTACTACACACTGTGATACAGAAGTTGTCTTACAGGCATACTTACACTGGGGAGCAGCTTGTACAGAGCGGTTCAACGGGATTTTTGCATTTGCAGTCTGGGAGCAGCAGGCACAGCGGTTATTTCTTGCCCGTGACCGAATCGGTGTGAAACCATTGTTTTATGCGGAGATTCCCGGCGGATTGGTTTTTGCATCTGAAATCAAGGCACTATTGCAGCATCCAGCAGTGCCACATACCATAGACAAACATGGGATTGCACAGATTCTCTTGCTAGGCCCTGGACGGTCTGCCGGCTGCGGTGTTTTTCAGACCATCAAAGAAGTGAAACGGGCACATTGCGGCTATGCAACAGAAACCGGAATTTCCCTTGCACCTTACTGGAAATTACAGGCGAAACCGCACACGGACAACATAGAACAGACGATTGAACAGGTGCGGGAGTTGGTGAAAGATGCTGCAACCCGTCAGATGGTTTCTGATGTTCCCATTGGAACATTTTTGTCTGGCGGTCTGGATTCCAGCTTGCTTTCTTCACTTGCCAATCAAGTGCTGAAGAAACGGGGAGAAGTCCTGCATACGTTTTCCGTAGACTATAAAGATAATGACCGCTATTTTCAGAAGAGCCACTTCCAGCCGAACAGTGACCCAGATTATATTCGTGCGATGATGGACTATCTGCAATGTCAGCATCATTGGACGGTTCTGGATACGCCACAGCTGGCAGCTGCTTTGATTCCGGCAATGCAGGCAAGAGATTTGCCGGGCATGGTAGATGTAGACAGTTCCCTCTATTTATTCTGCGGAGCAATTAAGGAGCATGTAACGGTTGCCCTTTCCGGCGAGTGTGCCGATGAACTATTTGGCGGATACCCTTGGTATCGAGATCCAAATATTCGGGAGCGAGATGGATTCCCATGGGCACAGAGTACCGATTATCGGATGCAGTTCCTGCGAGAAGAGTTTGCAGAGCAGATTGACGGGGCAGCGTTTGTATCACAAGCATATCAAGAAACGATTCAGCAGGCAGACACATTGCCGGAAGATTCTCCGTTAGAACGCCGTATGCGGCAAATGATGCTGCTGAACTTAGACTGGTTTATGCAGACGCTGTTAGACCGGAAAGACCGGATGAGTATGGCGAACGCTTTGGAAGTGCGAGTGCCGTTCTGCGATTATCGGATTGCAGAGTATCTTTATAATGTGCCGTGGGAGATGAAAGAGTACAAAGGCTATGAAAAAGGGCTGCTGCGAGCAGCAATGCAGGACTATTTGCCGGAGAAAGTGCTCTGGCGGAAAAAAAGTCCGTATCCAAAGACCCACAATCCGAATTATTTGCAGGCAGTACGAGCAATGCTTGCGGCGATTTTGCAAGATCCAAAAGCACCGCTGTTCCAGTTGGTGAAACGAGAAGCAATTGAACAATTATTATTACAGCCGAGCGGTGTGCAGTGGTATGGGCAGCTGATGGCATATCCGCAGACGATTGCTTATTTCGTGCAGATGAATGCGTGGTTGCAAGCGTATGATGTGAAAATTGTCGAATAAGAGGTTGTTTTTCGGAAAAAAAGGGGCGGAGCGTTTCTCTTTGGGGAGGGGAAACGCTCTTTTTATGGATTTTTCACAAATCATCGACAAAAATAGACGAGAATCTTCTACATCAAGTAGCATTGACAAACTGGGGATGATATGATATAATAATAAAGCTGTCGCACGAGGAAAGGCGGCGTTAAGGAACTCGAAAGAGTAGGTAAACCGGACACGGAAAGCTGAGGAACACCGATGCAGGGAGCAGGGTGCAGCGA
>ENA-UAEG01000758-UAEG01000758.1-human-gut-metagenome-genome-assembly--contig:-NODE-758-length-11187-cov-6.410079_pt1 | contig 11187 bp, 7 predicted proteins | sample MGYA00244280_ERZ654275 | MGnify/ENA primary metagenome ERZ654275 (study PRJEB26926, sample SAMN06165092) | human gut metagenome | biome: ENVO:00009003; feature: ENVO:2100002; material: ENVO:00002003...
CATACTGTGCCTGTGCGGTTCGTGGCAGGCTGATTCCGGCTTTTCCGTAGCACCATTGAGTAAGACCAGAACAGTCAAAAGAAGCAAGCCAATCTACATACAGACGGTTTGGGGTGTCGGTTATCGGTTTAATGGAAGAAGTAGCTAATATTTTGTTACTTCTTCTATTTATTTGGTGCATTTAGGGTAAAGTATGGTATAATAAATTAGGGATTTTTTGCTCAAATGGAGGTGGTAATGTGGAAGCAAACGAGATTTCATTAGATTTGGAGTATGAAAAACGAGATGAAAATGGAAAATTAGAGTATGAAGGAATTTCGTTTGTGGAAGATGAATTTCCTACTTTTTTGAAGCAAACAATATCTCCGATATATAAAGATGAAGATTATAATGCTCAGATGAAAGAAGTAGCTATTGATATGACGGGCTTTGATTCGGAAAATTTGCAGGCTGTTTTCGACACAATGCCTAAAGTGAGTAACTTTAGAATTGGAGAATTAGTAGCAGAAAAAATAGTAGAGAGCAGATATAGTGCAAAATTTACATATAATAGTGATAGAGATTTGAAAAATCCAAATAGTAATAATACAGGTGCGGACTTAGTTGGATTCATTGAAATGGAAGATGGCGCAGTTAATTTCCTTTTTGGAGAGGTCAAAACATCTGAGGAACATACAAATCCGCCAGGGGTTATGTATGGTTCGACTGGAATGATTGATCAATTAGTAGAATTGGGGACAAATTCTGATAAACTAAAATCTTTGGTGAAATGGATATTTATTAAGTGTAATTCAGATAAAGATTTGTTGGTACAAAAGTATATTAGAGAAGCGATGCAACATTATGTGAAAGACAGAAACAGCATACAATTAATTGGTGTCTTGGTAAGAGATACAAATCCGAATGAGATGGACTTAAAAAATCGATATATAGATTTGAAAAAAAGGATTAACGGTCAGCATAATGTTCAGTTATTGGCAGTATATTCGAACTATAAGATGAAAGATGGGGCATGGGAAAAGTTGATTTAGGAGGTATTTTATGTCTAGTTGGTCTGAAAATTGGATATATAATTTAATACCACAAGAGGAATATGAACTTGCATTTGATATGGTAAATGGCAAGTTTATTTCTTGTGTCCTAAATCAAGAAGAGGAAATCGCTTATTCTAAAATAGAGCATGTACAGGAGATTTTAGAACTGACTTTAATGGATATTCTTAAGTCAGAGGATGTTAATGAGAAGGATGTTGCCGAAGTAAGTCAAAAAATTTATTTGTTATTGTCTGCTTTGCCAATGCCAGTAGACAGTATTGAGAAAGCAAAGCATGTGTTAAAAATATTAGTGTATTCTTATATTGGAGAACAATGGGAAAGTGGAAGAAGATATCTGATAGAAAATAATATAAATATTTTGGTTGAAGAAAAAGATGATTGGAATATATGTGTTTTTAAAAAAATATGTAATGCATTATTTTTACTTGTAAAGAAAGAAAATTGGAAGGATTTAACAATGGCATGCCAATTGATTTCTGAACTTAGAGAAGACCAAAAAAAATTTGAATTGTATTATATCAATTCTATAGCACCTAGTAATAAAATGCTTGCTACATATGAATTGATTAGTTTGTACCATTTGGCAAAAATAGTAGATATAATGGCTACATTTATGATAAATGGAGAAATACTGGATATTAGAGAGCAGATAGGAATGCATTTTGGAAAGGCTATTGAAGCAGCGGAAGAAGGAGGGATTGTATCTCTTAATTTAATACTGATAATGCTTCAAAGAATGCTTCAAAAGATGATTTCAAATTCTGTGTGGATGGTTACACAAAGAGTAAATTCTAGAGTTACAAAGTTTGTAAGAAATATAACAACACAAGACAAAGCAGTCTTTGAACTTATGTATCCTCAAAAGCATGCTATTTTGGAAGAGGGGTTATTGGATCCAGCACACAAAGCGATTGTTGTTAATATGCCTACTTCTAGTGGCAAAACCTTAATTGCCCAATTTAGAATCCTCCAGGCGTTAAATCAATTTAGTGAGGATAATGGTTGGGTTGTGTATATTGCACCTACTCGAGCATTGGTAAATCAAGTGGCTGCAAAACTGAAAAGAGAATTTGAACCTATTGGAATAAAGGTTGAAAAGATGAGTGGGGCTATTGAAATAGACTCTTTTGAGAGTAATATGCTTACTGATAGCGAAGATAGATTTGATGTGTTAGTTGTTACACCTGAAAAGATGAATTTGTTGATTAGGGATGGCATTGAAACTAAGATGGGAAGACCATTAGCTTTAGCGGTTGTGGATGAGGCTCATAATATTGAAGAAGAGAGTAGAGGAATCAATTTAGAAATTCTTTTGGCAAATATTAAAAATGATTGTTCAAAGGCAAATTTCTTATTGTTAACTCCATTTATAAAAAATAGTGAAGAAATAGCAAAATGGTTGGATGCAGATAGCCCTAAGTCAATTAGTTTAGCAATAGACTGGAAACCGAATAAAAGAATATTAGGAGCCATTTATCCAGAGGGTAATAGAAGAAATTGGAAATTATTTTATCAAACGTTATTAACCAATAGCGCAGAGATACAGCTTGAAAAGAAGATGGTTCTATCTGATGAAGCATTAATTGACGTGACTAGAAGTAACTTAAACAAAATGAAATTGGCTATAGCTTCAACCAAAAGATTAGCTGATAGAAAAGGAGTTTTAGTTATTGGAGGGCATGTAAAGGATTGTTGGAATATTGCGCATGCTTTATATGAAGAGTTAGAATTAGAATGTAATGATAATGATGTAGAACTTGTGAAGAAATATGTGGCTGCGGAATACGGTGAAGAGTTTGAACTTGTGAAGTTACTGTCAAAGAGCATTGCTGTGCATCATTCCGGACTGTCTGATGAAGTGAGAGTACTAATAGAATGGCTGATGGAAAGAGGTAAGCTAAATATACTGGTAGCTACGACGACTATTGCTCAAGGAATAAATTTTCCTGTTTCTACAATTATAATGGCATCAATTGCATATCCATATACGTCAGAAATGCCAATACGTGATTTTTGGAATTTAGTAGGTAGAGCTGGTAGGGCAGGACAAAATGATGTGGGAATGATTGGAATAACAATTGGGGCTAGGAATGATAATCAAAAGCAGGAGGAGTTGGCGAAACTAACTAGGTATGTAAAGAAGTCAACAGAAGAATTGGTTTCTCAATTACAAAAAATTGCAGAAAAAACTATAGAGTTTGGGGAACAATTTTCTTTAACAGATCAGTTTTATAATCCAGAATGGTCGCAATTTTTACAGTATATTACACATATGTTTAATCAATGTAAGGATTTAGGCGAGTTTGAGGAAAAGACAGATTTGTTTTTGCGAAGGACATTTGGATATTCCAATATTGAGCCAAGAAAACAAAAAATACTTCTTTCTGCTGTTAAGGAATATGGTGAGGTGTTAAATAAGAATAAGGGATTGGCAAAATTATCTGATTCAACAGGATTTTCAATGGAGACGTTAGGTCGTACTGCGTATAGAATCAAGGAATTGGGAATTCGGCAAGATAACTTAAAGGGGTCTTCTTTGTTTGGTAATGATAGCCAACTTAAAGACTTAATTGGAATAATGATGAATATTCCCGAAATAAGTAAAAATATGCAGGATATAGCAAAAGGAAATAGAAATTTATCAGGAGATATGATTGCACGTCTTACAACGGATTGGGTAAATGGAACAAAGCTAGAAACCTTAGCGAGTCAGTATTTTGGTGATGCTAGAGATGCGATGACTGAATGCTGTCAAGCAATATATGGTAAATTGGTTAATTCTGCAACATGGGGATTGTCTACGATTCAGAAGTTAGGTATTAATGAAGACAGTCTTAGTGAAGAAGAATTGCAAAAGGCAGCTAATTTGCCGGCCATGATTTATTATGGAGTTAATTCTGATGAAGCTATTTTGATGCGTATGAATAATGTGCCGAGAAGTGTGGCGGCAGAAATGGGAGTTGAGTACAAAAAGGACTTTGATAATGTTTACAAACAGTCTTCTTATGAAATCAGGCAATGGATTGAAGGATTATCATCGGATAAGTGGGATGCATTCGCTGAAAATAAACGAGGAATGTCAGGTAGCGATTACAGAGCAATTTGGAAAGTACTTAATAATGAAAGCTAAGAATTTGGAAGAGAGTTTTTATCATCTTATTTATTTGGAAAAAGTAGTAAGGAGGAAATTATGGATAATCTAGAAAAAGGGTCATGGATAATTAATACAATAAAACATACAACTGGTGTGAGAACTGACACCGTAGAATTAAATGATTTAGAAGTGACAGAAAGAGCTGGAAAATCTGGAATTTTACTAGGAAAACTATTGGTAGATAAGCAAGAAATTATTACTGGTAAGAAACTTAGTGTGTTTGCGAGAACTGCAAATATATCACCAGATGCAGTAAAGACATATGCTGAAATTTTAAAGAATTTTGGTCAAGTTGATTTTAAGCTGGATAAATTTGGGAATGTATCTGAGCTGGAAATATATTGTCTGACCACAGAGGATGCGATAAAGACCGTGTCGGATATTTTTGAATATTATGAGCCGGATGAAATTGAAAGGGGAAATTTAGAAAGTTTAAAAACAACTTTTGAATTTCCTGCTTCAAGGGAAGAATTGACGCAGGCGTTAACATCCAGAAGGGGTATTTCAGAAGAAAATGTAAATGAGATATTGGCATTAGAGTCAGCATTTTCGCTTATAAAAAAAGAGCGTATTGAGAATTCGGATATATATTACAATGAATATGCTTTTGCTGGTGATGGTTCTAAGATAGCTAAGGCTATCGCATCTTTGCCAGAGAGTCAAAGGAATGATGTTAATTTTGTTATGGAACAGGTAAAACAGTCACAAGGTTTTTTGGCAGATAATTTGACTGATAAAATTAATCCTAACATTATATCTATGATGGAGGGGGTGGGGCTGCTTGATGGAATTACGGTTAATTCAGATTTTGGAAAGGCTGTTTTTTATACTACTCCACAGCTTATCGGACCTGGAATTGGTTCATGGAAAATTTCAACAGATGTTTTTAATCATGCAAAGTTATTGCTGAGCAGTCTAAGATATGGCGAATATAAATCTGTATCGTCTAGAGGAGCAATATATACGTCAAGTAAAATGATGAATATTGTGAATAAATTACTTAGAGGTGAATGGGTAGGCCCATGTACTGCCATTGGAGAAGATTATAAATTATTGGAGCTGGATGGAGTTATATCCGTGCAACCGTATAACGGAATGTATAAAATGAAGTTGCGTCAATTTGAGGTAGGAAAGTTGGTTAAGCAAATGTTAGAATATAATATGGTGGTAAACGATTCTGTAAATGAAATTGATGTTTTTAACAATTTGCCAACTGGTTACATAGCTCCAGAAGAAAGAAGAAAAGTTATTCAAGCTGACAGAACGGTACCAGTTAAAAATATACAGGAAAAGTTTATTGCTTCTATTAGAACAGGAGGTATATTCTGATGGCGAATAATAGTGGAAAAGGTACAGGGTTTGAGTACGATGTTTGTCAACTTTTTACAGAACAAAATTATTTTACTAGAAGATCTATTCCTATAAGATCTACAATAAATCAGGATATTACAGACGTAGATGTATTGGGAATTAAATATACATATCCCTTTGAAAAAAAGGTAATAATTTGTGATTGCAAAAACAAAGTTAAGCCGAAACCATTTGAGAGAATATTTTGGACTAAAGGCTTGGGAGAATATGTTGGTGTAGATGATGAATATATAGCATTACCTAAGATAGGACCTGACATAATTGAGTTTGCTAGAAAAAGCAAGGTTAGGGTAATTTCTCAAAATGAGCTAAGTAATTATAAAGATAAACAAATAGGATATGCTGATTACCAATATTATGGAAAATTCATGCAAAGACTGGAAGACAAAAATACAGGTGATCCACAGGTATTACATTATTTACCAATGTTGAAGAAAGAATATATTTCGGATAATCCATATGTAACGCTTAATATTGCTTTGTTAATTTTAAATAAATTGTCACAAGAAAATTGGAGTGATGATGGGAAAAAAATGATTTTTGCAGAGGGTGCTACGGTTGTAGCGTATGCTCTGCTTGATATATGTAGGGACGTATTTGGAATGAGTCAAGAGTTGCGAGAGAAATATATTTCTACTAAATTGACCTATGGAGAATCTGAAGCTACATATATAAATGGATTGATAGAAAGTGTAACGAGATATGCAAATGAAATGTTAGCTGAGAAAATTCCAAAGGAATACTATAATAAAAATTTGGTGGAAAGGATGGAGATTCCGGCACCACATTATACTAAAAATTGTATTGCAATTATTGAGAGAGCTTACAATAACCCGGAATGGTATATTGATATGTTACGAAACATAGATTTTATCCTTTTTGAATTCATGTTAAAGAACCAAAAGTTTGATTATACATTATTTTCAGAACATTGCAAAAATTATTTGGTTAATGAAAAGTTAAAAGCATGTAAGAATGTTTTGTTTTTTATTTGTTCATCTGCTGCAGTACATTTAGGGGATATTTGGAAAGAGGAAAATGATTTTGTTCCACAGAAGATACATAATATTGAAAATTAGTAAAGGCTACCACTTACCGCAGATGTGGCAGGGGCTTGACTAATATTCCCATAGAAATGGACAAGTAATCAAGCACACAATATGCTATTTCCGAGTGCGGGAACTTCAATTCCGAATTTTTCGGATTTGCGATTTTGAGCCGCAAGAATATTTATGAAGAACGTGTTATCTAAAGTGAGAAGGGAAAGGTTCTGGGTACAATTTGGGTACAGCAGCTTTGAAACCACATTAACAAGATACAAAAACGTGTCAAAATGATACGGTTTTGAAACGCAATAACAATTAAGTAACATGAAAAATCAAACCCGAAAAAGAGTTTGAGTAGTACCACAAAAGCCTGAAACCCAGTAAAATCAATGGTTTTGGGCTTTCTTTATGCCTTCGTGATACACTTTTGATACACTTTTTAGTGCAAAGGATATCAAGAAACAAATTTTTGAATAATTTCATTTGTCCAAATTGGACATCACTTTTCTAAAAATATATCCATTTTTCCAAAAAACAAATTTTCTTCAGCTGAGCTTAGTAATAAAGAATTTTTCAACCCAAATGTATTTTGAAAGAACAAATACAGCACCAAGGAGGTTGATTATGTACAAAACAGATAGTTTTATCTCAACTGATGAGATTAAAGAGATAGTTGGCATTTCCAAATCCAAAGCCTATAGCTTGATTCAAGAACTTAATTCGGAACTAAAAGAAAAGGGTTATTTAACAGTTACCGGTCGAGTTAGTAGAAAGTACTTTGAAGAAAGATTTTATGGCTTAGTAGAAAAAGAATAGGAGGAAATGCGATGGCTGTTTACAAAGACAAAAATCGTGGCACATGGTACGTGTCCATTTTATATGTGGATTGGACGGAGAAAAGATGCAGAAAGTTGAAACGTGGTTTTGCAACAAAGAAAGAAGCACAGGAATGAGAATTGTATTTCAAATTTCAAAAGGCAAGTAGTTTGGATATGACCTTTGGTGATTTTTACAAAATTAATGAGCAGGATGTAAAGCCTAAGGTCAGATACAATACCTAGTGCTCTAAACAGCACATTATTGAAACAAAGCTATTACCTTATTTCAAGAATCTTGTAATGCGGGATATTACACCAAGAGATATTATCCAAGCCTGGTATTGATGGAACAGAGATTGCATTTGTGAGACCGGATGGAGTGACGGTTTTTGGATACTGTCAGGACAATATTATCAATCAGCATATGGATGATGAGATAAGACGAAGCCAAAATGGAGCAAATGCAAGCTCCGGATTGAAGTCTGTGATTTTGTATCGTGTTACAGGTGGCAATAAAGAAGTAATCTATGGAGACCGAACCAAGTCTATTTGGAATGTTTCAGATACCCATTCATGGTTTGATATGTATTATGATATTACTGCAGATGAGAAGATGGTAGATTATTATGAAATTATCGTGACTGATTTTTGCAGGAAATCGTACCAAGAAGAAGCTTACGAGCCAATATAGTTTATTGACTTGGTTTCATACGAGCATCGATAGAAGTTCATATAGTAGATAATATGAACGTTATAAGTGAAAATGTGTTATAATAGGTCCATTGATAATAGTACACTTGTTGTTGGAAAGCTTCTCAGATTGAGGCAAAGGTTGTACCTGTAGATTGTACAAAGAAACAGTTGTTTAGCGGACATGTAGCACAGTTTGTTTTGCATTTTCAAACAAGAAGGTAGCAACTGTTGATAAGAACGGCAAGATTACAGCCAAGGCAGTAATAACATGAGGAGAGGGAGAAACATTTTCTGAGCATATAAAAGATGCAACAATTTGTTTTGACAAAAATTGTTTAGAAGATAAATGAAAAATGCGATTATAAATTCTTGTAATATCAATGCTAGGACTGTTTGTTAGAGACATTTATCTTTGGATTAAAAGGCAGAACATCATAGAAAATTCATTTGATTTATTAAATAGAATTAAGAAGGTATTTGGATATTTGAATGGGAGAAAAAGGAGATAAATTGACTATGAAAACAAGAGAGGAAATATATAAGCAAAAGACATTAGATGCAGCTACCAATATGATATTAACAAAATTGGAAGAATTACGTGGAGATAAAGCTGAAAACAAAGAACTGAAAAGAAGAAGATGGATATGGGAATTAATTCAGAATGCAAATGATTGTTCAAATGGGAAACCAATAGACATTAGTATAGATACGGATGATAATGCTGTTGTTTTTTCACATAATGGAAGTTGTTTTACTTATGAGAATCTTATTGATTTGATAACACAAATATCTACAAAGATAAAAGATGAAGAAAAGATAGGAAAATTTGGAACTGGGTTTATTTCTACACACCTAATATCAGAGGTAGTTGAAATACAAGGATTATATCATAAATCAGAAGAGTCAAAAGAATATAAAAAACTGAATTTAATTTTAGATAGAAGTGGGTGTACGGCAGAGGAGATAAGTGAAGAAATTACAAAGGCATTTAAAGTGTTGGAATCTTTGGAGTCCAGTCCCGATGTCAATTATGATAATAAGATAACAACAAGCTTTATTTACAGGTTCAATAGTAACCGTGACGTACAGGAAGCCATTAGTAAGGGATTCTTAGATTGGGAAAGAACAATCCCATTTGTGTTAGCTTTTTCAGATAATATTAGATCTGTTAGATTTAATGATATAGAAGTAAGAAAAGAATGTTTACCAGTGGATGGAAAAATTTGTAATGTGTGGATTAGTTTTCATAAAGATAAGAAAGAGATTAAGAGAAAATATGTTTCATCTATTGAACAGGAAAATGTAAGGGTTGCATGTGTGTTGAATTTTGATAATGGAATTTTGGAATTTGAAGATATGAAAAATTATCCTAAATTATTTTATACATTTCCGCTTGTCGGAACTGAAAATTTCCCATTCCCCATTGTTATAAATAGCAAAAGGTTTCATGTTTCTCAAGAAAGAAATAGTATTCATGAGAGTGTGCCGGAAAATATTGATGTTATCAATTGTGCTTTAGAATTATATAAAGAATTTATCGATTATTGGATAAGTTATCAAGTGGAGAAATTTTTTAATTTATGTAAAATAAATGAAGATCCAACAAGAAGTGCTTTCCTTGATGAGTATGGAGGAAAAGTTCGAGCAATCTACAAACATGCAAGAATAGTAAGTGTAATTTCTAATGAGAATGAAGAAGGTAAGGAGAGTTTGATCGATGAGAATAATAAAAAGAATATTATTATTCCATTATCTGATCAAGATCAAGATGTTTTTTGGCAAATAGTTCATAGATTTGCCAAGAAGAGTGTGCCGAAATTGCAGGAAGTTTCTCATTGGGGAGAAGTATGTCCAGAAAATACGATTACTATTTCAAAATTTATAACTCTTTTTGAAAACCCAGAGAAAACTAGCGAGTATATTGAAAGAACTGGGCAGAAAGAGTTTTTGGAAATAACTAATAAGTTGAATGAACTATGCTTTGATGAGCAAAAAAAATGTTTTAAATATGTCGTTTTATATTTGAATCAAAATATGAAATTTTTAAGCATAGATAAATTGATGATAGATGATGAAATAGATGACGAGTTAAAAGAGATTTTGATGCAGTTAGGATATAATATTAAGGAAAAATTGATTCATCGCAGTATTAAGGTTTACAATCAAGACATTATTGCAAAATATACAAATGAAATGGTTGCTAATGAGATTTGCAATATAATTAGAAAAAATCTTGCAAGAGAAAGTGAAGGTGACACAAGAACTGAGGAGTTACAAATTATATATAATCAGTTGACGTGTTGGTTCATAAATCATAATCAGAATGCAAAAAGATGGTTTGCTGATATATATGAAAAACAGCATCTCTTGACTAAACCGGAGGAAACAGTCAGAAGATTAAAATTAGCTAATGATGTAGAAAACATTATGAAAAGAAATGGTATTGATTTCAAGATTTTAAATGAAATTGTTGACAGAAGTGGACAATTGCTGCAAATGATTGAAAATGGAGAAGAAGGAGTGTCACCTAAATTAAAAGAGTTATTAAAGCACATTTCCAAAAACAATTCTATGTCAGCTGAATATTTTAATAAGATAATGAGCAGAAGTATTGCAAATGTGCATGATGAACTGGTAAAGAATCCATATTATGAAGTTGATGATGATTTAGATGATTGGAAAAAAAACAGTTTATCATCTACTGTGTTTGTAGCACAGAAAAACAGTAGAGAAATTCATATCATTGTTAGACCTAGTGACAATTCAAAAATAATATTCTATGAAGATACAGAATTTGAGGCATTGGATGAATGTGAAAGTGAATTATGGACTGATGATGGAAATGGAAATGTGGTGATAGTTACTATGGGTGATTTGCTAAAAACAACAGGTATAACCATGATACCATTAAAAAAAATAGTTTAGAAGGTGGAGTATGAAAATAGAAGAATTAAAGTATTTGTTAGATAATAAAATACGTGAAAATAATATTTATATACATACATTATTGGCACAGGATAAGATCTGTCTCTTATACACATCTCCGAGCC
>ENA-UAEG01000763-UAEG01000763.1-human-gut-metagenome-genome-assembly--contig:-NODE-763-length-11118-cov-4.021604_pt1 | contig 11118 bp, 9 predicted proteins | sample MGYA00244280_ERZ654275 | MGnify/ENA primary metagenome ERZ654275 (study PRJEB26926, sample SAMN06165092) | human gut metagenome | biome: ENVO:00009003; feature: ENVO:2100002; material: ENVO:00002003...
CGAGATTCGCCTTAGTCTCGTGGGCTCGGAGATGTGTATAAGAGACAGGTTATAGCCGGTGGATTGTCTCTTGCTGCATCACAGTATCCGGATGGTCTTGAGTGGTCAATTGAAAAACTTACAGGAGATACAGAACTTGAATCTGATGGTGAAATATATGATAAAGCATCACAGGTTCAGGATACTACAGCAGTTCTTCCTGATTATTCATTCAAAGATTCAGATAGTGCAGCCGGTACAAGCGTTTCAGGTATTGCAGGGGCATTGATGGTTGTTGCTGTGTGTACGGCAGGATGTTTTATATTCAGATTTTTTAAAAACAAAAAGGTAAAGATAAGTGAATGATTTAAAACGTACATCAGACCGGATGAGACGGCTTGAAGTTACGGCACAAAAAAAGGGATGGCTTAATGATATACATCCGACATCAAAGCTTTTCGTGACGCTTGCTTGTATTATTCTGGTAATTTCAATAAATCAATACAATCTTCCGGGGCTGCTGGGTATGTGTATATACCCGGTGGTCCTGTTTGTGATTGGAGAAATATCAATAAAAGAATTTTTATACAGATTGAGGATAATACTTCCACTTGTATGTCTTGTTGGTATATTTAATCCGGTTTTTGATAAAAGACCAATGTTTTATATAGGGAGTGTCTGCGTCACATATGGAGTGATTTCTATGATTACACTTATGTTAAAGGGTGTTCTTACGATATCGGCAGCATATCTTCTTGCATCAACAACGCCGATAGAAAAGATATGTGCCGCTTTAAGGCATCTTCATTTTCCGAAAATGATTGTGACGGTAATCCTTCTGATATACAGATACATGTCGCTTCTTATGTCTGAAGCTTCCAGGATGACACAGGCATATATGCTTCGTGCACCGGGACATAAGGGAATACATATAAAGGCATGGGGGTCATTTGCGGGAAATCTTCTCATAAGGAGCATAGACAAGGCAAAAACAGTTTATGACAGTATGATTCTGAGAGGATTTGACGGAGAAATAAACTACACAGGATATAAAAAAATGAGTGTAAATGACTATGTATATATGATGGCATGGTTTGCAGTTTTGCTGGTAATTCGTACTTTTATGTGATAGTATATCAGACGTAATATATCATGTGAATAAACAGTTTGTTACTAAATGAAAGACCAAATGGTGTTATATATGAAAATTAATAATCAGAATTATGGAATAGAGGTAAAGAATTTATCATTTTCTTATGAAAATGATGGCGGATATTCGGGTATGGCACTGCAAAACGTGAATTTTACGGCTGATTTCGGTGAATGCGTCGGTATTATAGGTGCGAACGGAGCAGGAAAATCCACATTTTTAAAAATACTTGTCGGTCTGCTTGGTGGCTATACAGGAGATGTGAATATTGGCGGACTTGAGATTAATAAAAAAAATCTTTCAGATATAAGACGTATTGAAGGTTATGTTTTTCAGGATTCTGACAGTCAGCTTTTTATGTCAACAGTATATGAAGATGTTGCATTTGCCCCTGTTAATTATGGGCTTTCCGAAGAAGAGACAAAACAGAGAGTGACAGATGCATTAAAAATGATGGGGATAGAAGAACTGCGTGACAGGCATACGTTCAGGCTGTCCGGGGGACAGAAAAAACTTGCGGCAATTGCAACAATTCTTTCAATGACGCCGGAAATTATATTACTTGATGAGCCGACGATTGCACTTGACCCGAGAAACAGAAAAAATCTTATAGGACTCATTAATTCATTTTCACAGCTTCGTGTAATAGCATCGCATGACCTTGACATGATTATGGATACATGCAGCAGGGTTGTGCTTATGAATAACGGAAAAATTATAAGAGAGGGCAGCACAGTTGAGATACTTAATGACAGAGAACTTCTGGAATCAAACGGACTGGAGCTTCCGCTTAGTTTATCGGGACACAGGTAATAGTTTGTCAATACAGATATGAGATAGTAGGAGAAAATCATTATGGAAAATGAAAGATTAAAAAAACAGCTTGAATTCTGCCGTGAAATTGACAAGGAAAAATTTATCGGAAGACAGACATATAAGTCAGATGCACAGACAAAAGAAAACGATGCCGAGCATGCATGGCATATGGCTGTCATGACAGTTCTTTTAAGTGAGTATGCTAATGAAAAAATAGATGTGCTGAAAACGGTTACAATGCTTCTGATTCATGATATTGTTGAAATAGATGCAGGTGACACATATGCATATGATGAAGAGGGCAAAAAGACGCAGAGAGAGAGAGAAGTAAAAGCGGCAGACAGGATTTTCGGAATACTGCCTGATGACCAGCGTGATAACTTCAGGAATCTCTGGGAGGAGTTTGAGAAGGGTGAGACACCTGAAGCAAAATTTGCACACACAATGGATAACTTCCAGCCGGCAATGTTAAATGACCTCACGGAAGGAAAAAGCTGGGTTGAAAAAGGTGTGCATTTAAGCCAGATTCTTGAAAGAAATAAGAATACGGCGGCGGGCTCAAAAGAAATATGGGATTATGCATATAAAAATATTTTTGAAAAAAATGTTGAGGCGGGAAAGATAAAAAAAGATAATTAAGTTTAATAGGTTAATATGTGAAAGGAATGAAATACAATGTTAAATAAATCAGGTGCAAAGTCTTATCAGATGGATATGTGTACGGGTTCTATTTTAAAAAAAATGCTGATATTTTCGTTGCCTCTTATGGCATCAAGTATGCTTCAGTTATTATTTAATGCGGCTGATATAATAGTTGTAGGAAGATTTGCGGGCGATAATGCACTTGCGGCAGTAGGTTCTAATACGGCACTTATTAACCTTCTGACCAATTTTTTTATGGGACTTTCTATTGGTGCTAATGTTTTAGTGGCAAGGTATTTCGGAGCAAAAAATGATAAAGATTTGTCGGAGACAGTACATACGGCAATGATGTTAAGTATATACAGTGGCATTATTCTTACAATAATCGGTGTCTTATGTGCAAAACAGATTCTCATATGGATGCAGACACCAGAGGCTGTACTCGGACTTGCAACGGTATATTTAAGAATATATTTCCTTGGTATGACAGCTACGATGATATACAATTTCGGCAGTGCTATACTTAGGGCTGTAGGTGATACGAAGAGGCCGCTTTACTATCTTTTCGCTGCGGGTATAGTAAATGTTATTTTAAATCTTATATTTGTAATAGGTTTTAAATTAAGCGTAATGGGTGTTGCGATTGCAACTGTAATTTCGCAGTGTATATCTGCATTTTTAATATTAAAATGCATGGTACATGAAAGCGGAAGCATCAGACTTGATTTGAGAAATCTTGGTATTAATAAAGAGAAGTTTATAAAAATTGTACAGATTGGACTTCCGGCAAGTCTTCAGGGTGTTATTTTTTCACTTTCCAATGTTGTTATACAGTCTTCGGTTAATTCATTTGGAGAAATTACGGTTGCCGGTAATTCGGCGGCAGCCAATATAGAAGGTTTTGTCTATGTAGCGATGAATTCGCTGTATCAGGCAGCTATTTCATTTACAGGACAAAATGTAGGAGCCGGAAAATATGAAAGAGTAAACCGTATATTGTATACAGCAGAGGCATGTGTAATTGTTGTAGGTCTTGTTCTGGGAAATGGTGCACTGTTTTTTGGAAGGCAGCTGCTTTCAATTTATACAGAGAACCCTGCCGTTATTGATGCCGGTATGAAGAGAATGAATGTTATTGCAAGAACATATGCACTCTGCGGCATGATGGATGTAATGGTTGGTTCACTCAGGGGACTTGGATATTCTGTAATGCCGATGATTGTGTCACTTATAGGTGCATGTGGATTGAGACTTTTGTGGATATTTACATTTTTCAGAATGGAGCAGTTCCATACTGTTACATCGTTGTACCTTACATATACATGGAGCTGGATTATTACGTTATCAGCACATGTTATATGCTGGATAATTGTCCGCCGAAAGCTCGGCAGACAATGGAACAGCTGATATTAGATAGTAACATTAATAAGTTCTGTTGAGATATTCTTCACGGATGTGATTTTCCATATCCCTGACTTCCTGCTGGAACTCGCGGGCAGAAACGAGGTGGCAGCCCTGACCGATTATGATAATCTGCTCTAATCCGTCAGATGTTGCCACGCGTACATAGTCTTTTTTGCCATGTCTGTGTGCAAAACTTTCTATGTAATGGTCTGCGGTTTCAGCTTCTTTTGTAAATACAACATGGATGTTATGGTAATCAGTCATTTCTGTGTCATGTCCCTGAACACGGTATGCATCAAATACAGCAATAAGGTTACATTTTGTCATTGCCTGATAGTTACAGAGTATATCAAGGAGACGGCCTCTTGCACTGTCAAGATTAATGGCTGCAAGTTCTTTTAATTCATCCCATGCAAATATAATATTATATCCGTCCACAAGAAGGTATGATTCACCTTGATTTTGTGGTGTTTCAGTGCCTTTATAGACATATTTTACCGTAGAATCCGTTTTTTTAGCACCCGTCCTGTGCAATTTATCATTGTCACCGCGGCTGTTAGAGTAGTAGGTCTGCTTTAAAATAGCATCAATTTCATCGGTTCCTAAAGGTTCGTCCGATACAGTACGGCTTGATGCACGGCTGTTAAGTACGGCTGATGAATTGGCTGCACCTGCATTGAGTCCGCGTTTTCTTAATTCAAGAACACTGTCTAAGTGCATATGTGAAAATACGTCATTCCATTCAATGACTGTGCCTGAGCCGTGAGAACAGAATACTGATGAAGACGGATTTAATGTATCCCGTTCAGCATTATAACCGAAATTTTCAATTACTTCTTCGGCGTTATGGCATGGGTAATAGCCATCCATTCTATATGAAAGCCTGCCAAGCCCTTTGGTATACGATGCAACTTCAGTCTGGTAATCAGAAAGACAGGCAGCAGGAATAGTGCCTGTTATAACTGAAAGAGAAACGTCTGTCTCATCTGACAATGCAAACTTTGCATTCATTCTGTCTAAATCAGTCATTGCACGTCCGATATTTTCAGCAGGAACTTTTAATGTGAAGTTAAAATATGGTTCAAGAAGAACTGATTCTGCCTGCATCAGACCCTGCCTTACCGCACGATATGTAGCCTGCCTGAAATCACCACCTTCAGTATGCTTAGGATGTGATCTTCCGCTGACAAGAGTTATTGTGACATCTGTGAGGGGAGACCCCGTCAGAACTCCTACAGGTGCTTTTTCATATAGATGTGTCATTATGAGACGTTGCCAGTTTTTATCAAGTACATCTTCAGAGCAGTCTGCTTTATATAATATTCCGCTGCCTTTTTCGCCGGGTTCAATTATGAGGTGAACTTCCGCATAATGTCTTAAAGGTTCAAAATGACCGACTCCTTCAACAGTGTTTTTAATTGTTTCTTTGTACACAATGCTGCCTGATGTGAATCCAACTTCGATTCCAAAACGGTCTTTTATGAGATTTTGCAGTATTTCAATCTGCACGGCACCCATAATCTGGACATGAATCTGTTTTAAAAGCTCATTCCATACAATGTGAAGCTGTGGTTCTTCTTCTTCAAGCATTTTTAATTTTGGAAGTATTAAAAGTGCGTCTGTTCCTTCGGGAATAACAAGCTGATAAGTCATTACAGGTTCAAGCATAGGAATTTCGCTTTCAGTGTCAGAACCGACAGACTGACCGGCATAAGCGGAATCAAACCCGGTTACGGCACATATTCCTCCGGCAGGAACTTCATTTACTGTTGTATATTTTTCACCGGAATATATTCTTATCTGATTAATTTTTTCATCAGGTGTAATCTGCATGCGGGAGGTGAGAGTTCCACCTGTGATTTTCATGTATGCAAGGCGTGTGCCTTGTGGGTCACGGGCAATCTTGTATACTTTTGCCCCAAATTTATCTGGATATGACGGACAGTTCATATATGTATTTAATCCATCAATAAATTCATCAATTCCTGTAAGTTTTAATGCTGAACCAAAAAAGCAAGGAAAAACCTGTCTTTTTTCAATGCATGTTTTTAGGAGAGCAGTGTCAAGCGTATTATTTTCAAGAAAATGGTTGAGAAGTTCTTCATTGCATAAAGAAAGTTCCTCCATGTCAATTGCATCTTGAATACTGAAGTCAATTATTGCATCAGAAAGCTGATTTTTAAGCTGTTCAAGTATTCTTTGCTTATTGACACCGGACTGGTCTGTTTTATTTACAAAAATAAACACAGGAATTTTATATCTTGCAAGAAGCCTCCAGAGGGTTTCGGTGTGGCTCTGGATTCCATCGGCACCGCTGATTACGAGGATTGCATAGTCGAGAACCTGGAGTGTTCTTTCCATTTCAGCAGAAAAATCAACATGCCCTGGTGTGTCAAGAAGCGTAATACGAGCTTTTTCAAGCTCCACAACAGCCTGCTTTGAAAATATTGTAATTCCGCGGGCACGTTCCTGCTTATTGGTATCCAAAAAGGCATCACGTGTATCAACGCGTCCAAGTTTGCGGATAGTACCTGTTTTGTAGAGAAGAGCCTCGGAAAGAGTTGTTTTTCCGGCATCGACATGTGCAAGCATGCCAATATTTATGTTTGGTTTATTTAAGTCCCCCATATATTGATCTCCTTAGTTAAGACATTTTCTGACTAAATCGTGGTCGATTATAAATACATAAAAAATATTACCATAATAACGGCTGTTTATAAGTCTTCCATGGTCAAGAACAGGAATGACAGTGCCATCTTTTCGTTTAAGGAAAAATGACAGATAATCATTGTTGTCATTCTCAAGTGCGTTAATCTGCTTCCATATATTTTCTTCGGCTGCTTCGCGTTCATCTTCTTTGATGATATTTCGGAAGCTGCGGCCTGTATAGCCAATTAATTCATCAAAATTGCTGCAGCCTGTGAGATTTAACATTTCTTTATTAGCAAAAAGAATAGAATCATCTTTTTTGTCAGCTTTGTATATTATAAAAGCACCCGGAAGATTTTCTGAAATATCGCTTAACGCAAATCCAAGTGGTGTGCGTATTTTTTTGTTCATATTCGGATTAAATTCCAGACATTCATGTTTGCCTTTAATTTTTACGTCATATAAGGCAGTATCAGCATCAATAAGCAGCTGTTCTACAGAGCCGTCGTCAGGATTGTATTGTGCGTATCCAACGGAAATATTAAAGCTTTGTGTCTGGTTGCTAGCTATAAAAGAACGAGGCATATCCGTGAAAGCCTCTATTTGTGCTTTTGCATCTTTACATGTGCAGTTTTTCAGGATGATACAGAATTCATCACCACCACTACGACACAGAATTGAATTTTTAGGAAAAGAACTTCTTATTGTGTCGGCGAGAATGCATAATGCTTTATCTCCGGTTGAATGTCCAAAAAGGTCATTAATGAATTTAAAATCATCTATATCAAGTGCAATACAGACACAATGTTCATTACTATGTTTTTTCATATATTTTGTTAAATGTTCATGAAATCCATTGCGGTTAAGAAGTCCCGTGAGATTGTCAGTAGATGAAAGGTTCTGCAGTATGATTCCATTGGCCTGAAGCACCATAAGTGCATATGTGAGACCTGTAAGGAGAAAAAGGATAATAAATCCCCCAATAAATACTGTTGTTGTTTGACTGTCTGCATGCCAGCCGTCTTTAGGTGTAACTTCAAGTTTCCATGAACAGCCACCTAATTCAAACTGATATGTAACAGGGCTTATAAATTCTTCACAATTGCTGTAAATTTCCGTAAATTCACCGGTAAGAGGTGATAAAGTTTTTGAGAGGCGGTAATAGTATCCGAAATCTTCAAGTGCATTTACCGAATTTGAAAAGATTTCCGGCACACGGATAATTGATATAGTAAATCCCCAGAAATATTTATCACCGGATTCATTTTCAAGATAGACAGGATTTCTTATGGTAATGCCGACATCACCCTGTTTAAGCTGGAAGGGTCCCTGCATAACGGTTATATTATTATCTCTTCCATAGCGTGCTATTTCACAACGGGAAGGGTCATTGATTAAGTCAATTTTGCCGGTATCATTACCTTTTTCAGGGTAAATATCTGTTACAACACCACCTGGTGCAAGCTGTATGCTCTGAATAGAATCGGTCATCATATTTTCGGCAATTTTTTCAAAGTGTTCAATCTGTCCATTTTCACTTATAATAATCTGTTCAAGTGACTTGGTGATTGTTATTCCATTATTAAGGTCAGCAATCATGCGGTCAGCGTAACTTACGGCATTCAGGGCTGCCTTATCCCTTACCCGTTCCTGGTTTGTATAGCTTATTTTATATATAACTACACACAGAACTCCTGTGCCGAAAAGAAAGACGAGCAGTGGAATTATAAGTTTGTATTTTAATGCTTTTAATTTTGGATAATTCATTGTGTAACTCCTGGTATGTGAAATGTCTGTAATCAGGTAATATAATCGTCTGCATTATAACATGTTTTATTTAGTTGGTAAAATGAAATTTGGTACATTCGTACCTGATTATTCTGACTTATTCTAAAACAAGAAGAAGAGCCATTTTAAATTTGCCGTCAGCTGTCACGCTGTGAAGACCATTTTTTTCAAAACGGAAACATTCACCCTCACTGATTGTGTAATCTTTGCCTTCGTAGCCGATTACAGCTTTGCCTTCAAGTGCAAATACGATAGCATTGCCGGGAGCACGATGAGGTGTAAGACCTGTTCCCTCATCGAATGACATAAGGACATATTTCATAGTAGGGTTGCTTACAATGTCCATGTTTGCAATGCTTCCTTCCTCGTAAGAAATAAGATTTTTAAGTGCGAATACTTTGTTTGTTTTAACAATTTCGTTCATAATTACTGAATTCTCCTTTTTAAATATTACTTCGGTATAAACCATTCCGTCTGAAGTTTCCATTCCGCAGAGTGTGGAAGCGGAAATTATTACGGCTGTATCAGGTGTCAGTGTGAGTTTTTTCTTATCGTTTCCAATGATAAATGTACCACTGCCAGCGGCACCGATATACATTGTCATTCTGTCATAACTTTCCTGGCTGATAGAAGTATCTTTGCCCATTGAAAAGAATGTTGCCATGTTGGATGTTCCAAGTTTTGAGTCTCTTGAAACTGTCATTCCATCACGTATTGGACGAAGATTTTCGATTGTAAATACATTTTCCAACGATAGTTCCTCCTGATAAAAAGTATAGTTTATTATTGCCCATAAACAGAATATATACTATAATTTTGCAAAAAGGAAGTACGCACATTAAAGTTATATACTAACCTAAAGTGAAGCGTGATGTTTTTATAAAAGATTTTAGCATTTATCATATGAAAGGAAATGGTTATGGAAGATAATAAGATACCTAAATGCGGATGCTGCCATACAGGTGAAAATATATCGGAGACAGATTTTGGTTATACACTTTCGCTGATTAACGGAAAATATAAACTTGTAATCATTTACTGGCTGGAACAGCATGACAATGTGATGAGATATAGTGAGTTAAAAAGATGTCTCGGAAATATTTCACATAAGACACTCAGTTCGACTTTGAAAGAAATGGAAAGTGACGGACTTATAATAAGAAAGGAATATCAGCAGATACCTCCAAAGGTTGAGTATAGCCTTTCTAAGAGAGGCATGTCACTGATTCCGATTCTGGTTGCAATGTGTGAGTGGGGAAGTATCCATAAAAATGATTAAAGGAGACCAAATATGAATAAAAAAAATAATAAACAGATATTTAATCCGTATCTGCCATCTTATGAATATATTCCGGATGGCGAGCCACATATTTTTGGTGACAGGCTTTATATATACGGAAGCCATGACAGATTTGGCGGCAGCGACTATTGTGAAAATGATTATGTATGCTGGTCAGCACCGGTTGATGATTTGTCTGACTGGCATTTTGAAGGTGAGATTTATAATAGAAAACAGCATCCATATAGGGAGGAGAGAATGCTTCTTTTTGCACCTGATGTTGTGAAAGGTGCGGATGGAAGATTTTATCTTTATTATTCTATGGCACATTCGTCAAGAATGTCTGTTGCTGTGTGTAATACTCCGGCAGGACATTATGAATATTATGGTGATGTAAAAACTTCAGACGGTCGTATATATGGAATTGACAAAGGTGACATGCTGCAGTTTGACCCTGGGGTATTTGCAGATGATGATGGAAATGTATATCTATATTCCGGTTTTTGTCCGAATAAGACGGAAGATGAGCATGGACGTATTATGGCAGGAGCACATGTATGCAGACTTAGTGATGATATGATTACAATGAAAGATCTGCCACACGTAATATTTCCAAGAGATTTTAAATGTCCTGAGGAAGCTGGATTTTTTGAAGCTTCGTCAATGAGAAAATTTGGCAGAAAATATTATTTTATATATTCTGCCAGAGCAAACGGACTGCATTATTGTATAAGTGATTATCCTGACAGGGATTTTGTGTATGGAGGCAGGCTGCATGCATCGTCAGATGTCGGATTAAGAGGATACACTCCGTCTGATACTGCATATCCAAACGGTAATACGCATGGAAGCATAATACAGCTCAATGAAAGTTTTTATATATTTGACCACAGATTTACCAATGCATGTTCATATTGCCGTCAGGGGGTGGCTGAAAAGATTGAGATGGATGAAAATGGCTTTTTTAAAGCAGCAGAAGCTACAAGCTGCGGACTTAACGGCGGCCCGCTTGACGGTGAAGGAATGTATCCTTCATATATAGTATGTTTTCTTAAAAATATAAAACTTGAAAAGGATGCATCAAAAGAGGAAAGACTATCAAAAAATGCATATGTCACGCAGGACGGCGGTGACAGAGAGAGCGGTGAAGATGCCTATATTGCCAATATGCAGGATGGATGTATGGCAGGATTTAAGTATTTTAATATGAAAAAAGGGCATAATAAAATAGCAATTTCAGTGAGAGGAAATGCAGTAGGAACTATAAAAATTACAACGGATTCGGATTATTCGGGTAAGAATATTGAGGATTATCCGATAGCCGGACAGGCGGTGCTTTCAATTGAATCACATGACTGGAAAGAAACAGTTGTTGATATAGATATTGAAACGGGCATAAATCCGGTGTATT
>ENA-UAEG01000781-UAEG01000781.1-human-gut-metagenome-genome-assembly--contig:-NODE-781-length-10939-cov-5.734197_pt1 | contig 10939 bp, 6 predicted proteins | sample MGYA00244280_ERZ654275 | MGnify/ENA primary metagenome ERZ654275 (study PRJEB26926, sample SAMN06165092) | human gut metagenome | biome: ENVO:00009003; feature: ENVO:2100002; material: ENVO:00002003...
GAGATTCGCCTTAGTCTCGTGGGCTCGGAGATGTGTATAAGAGACAGTATTTATTATGGTTTTTTTGAAGATTTTCAGCTATAATATGATAAGCTATACAGTAAATATGAATTTAATATTCAACTACCGAAATATAAGGATATAGAAATGAATAAAAAAGTTTACAAAACATTGGAATATAACAAAATCCTCACCATGCTAAGCAGCTACGCAGCATGTGATGAGACAAAGAAGCGGTGTCTTTCGCTTGAGCCTATCACCGATTTATACGAAATCAGACATCTGCAGACCACCACTGCCGATGCACTAAGCCGCCTGTACAAGGACAGCGGAGTGTCCTTCGTTGGCATACACAATGTACATGCTTCCCTAAAGAGGCTTGATATCGGTGGTGCACTGAATACGACCGAGCTTCTTCGCATCTGCAGTCTTTTGGAGGTTGCAAAGCGCGTGAAGGCTTATGGCAGAAGCGCCATGGACAATGAGAAGCAGGATTCACTCTCCGGTCTGTTTGCAGGGATTGAACCGGTTTCTGCACTCTGCGATGAGATTAAGAGGTGCATTTTATCTGAGGAAGAGATTGCCGATGATGCGAGTCCTGAGCTTTTTAAGATAAGAAAGAGCATACGCGGCATGAACGACAGAATCCATGCGCAGCTCACCAAGCTCATGAACAACAGCACAACGAGGACATATCTGCAGGATGCGGTTGTGACCATGCGCGACGGCAGATATTGTCTGCCTGTAAAGGCTGAGGCTAAGGGCAATGTACCCGGCATGATGCACGACCAGTCATCTACCGGCTCTACCCTTTTTATCGAGCCGATGGCTGTCGTCAATTTGAATAATGAGCTCAAGGAGCTTTTCATAAAGGAGCAGGAGGAGATTGAAAAAATCCTTGCAGCGCTCAGCGACAAGGTTGCCATGAATGCAGCTGCTTTGGAGCAGGACTATGAGATTCTTTCAGAGCTTGACTTCATTTTTGCAAAGGCAAATCTGGCTAAATCATATAACGGTGTGGCACCGGAGTTCAACACCGAGGGGCATATCAATATCAGAAAGGGCCGTCATCCGCTTTTGGATGCTAAAAAGGTGGTCCCTATAGATGTACGGCTCGGCGAGGACTATAAGCAGCTCATTATCACCGGACCAAACACCGGTGGTAAGACGGTTTCACTAAAGACTGTCGGACTTTTGACTCTCATGGGTCAGGCAGGTCTTCACATTCCTGCGGCTGACAGGTCAAAGCTCGCCATCTTTGAGGATGTCTTTGCGGATATAGGCGATGAGCAGAGTATTGAGCAAAGTCTCAGTACCTTCTCGTCTCACATGACCAATATCGTAAAAATTCTTGAAAAAGCTGACGACAGAAGCCTTTGCCTGTTCGATGAGCTCTGCTCGGGAACCGACCCGACAGAGGGTGCGGCACTTGCCATCTCAATTTTAAACAGACTGCACCAGTATGGCGCCATCACCATGGCCACCACACACTACAGTGAGCTGAAGGTGTATGCGCTTTCCACAGACGGTGTGGAAAATGCCTGCTGTGAGTTCAATGTGGAGACTTTAAGCCCTACCTACCGCCTGTTAATCGGTATTCCTGGAAAGAGTAACGCATTTGCAATCTCATCAAAGCTTGGTCTGGACGAAAACATCATCGAGGATGCAAAAAGCAGAATTAATGATAACGACCTTGATTTTGAGGATCTGATTGCAAGCCTCGAGTCACAGCGACAAACTATCGAAAAGGAACAGCTTGAAATCAACAGCTACAAGGCCGAGATTGAAAAGCTCAAGAAACAGCTCGAAGAGAAAAACGAGCGCATAGACAAGAGCAAAGACAAGATTTTACGCGAGGCAAATGAGGAAGCCTACAAGATACTGCAGGATGCAAAGGAACTTGCCGACAAAACCATCCGCAATTTCAACAAATACGGACAGGGACAGGCTCCTATGAGCCAGATGGAAAAGGAGCGTTCTGCCCTTCGTGACAAGATGAATGACAAGGAAAAAAAGCTGTCAGACATCAAGAAAAACACTGCCAAGGCAAATCACAAGGCGCCTAAGAAGCTGCGCATCGGTGATTCTGTGCTTGTGCTCTCCCTCAATCTGAAGGGAACCGTCCACACTCTGCCAAACGCCAAGGGCGATTTGTATGTGCAGATGGGTATACTGCGCTCGCTGGTTAACATTAATGACCTCGTGCTCTTAAACGACGATGTCTCTCCTGCCAAGAAGTACGGCGGCAGCGGAAGCAAGATAAAGATGAGCAAGTCAATGTCAGTTTCATCAGAAATCAACCTGATTGGAAAGACTACGGATGAGGCACTTGCTCTCTTAGATAAATACTTAGACGACGCATATATCGCTCATCTTTCATCAGTGCGCATTGTCCACGGAAAAGGCACCGGTGCTCTGCGAAAGGCTGTGCATGGACTCCTTAAGAGGACAAAAACTATTGCGGAATACCATCTCGGTGAGTTTGGTGAGGGCGATGCCGGAGTAACCATCGCAACCTTTAAATAACGACAATGTACTTTTACGGAATATAAATAATTTTTAAGAAGGAGATTAGAAATGGCTGTTAAACAGAAAATACTGATAGTAGACGACGACAACAATATAGCAGAGCTTATATCTCTATATCTGACCAAGGAATGCTATGACACCAAAATCGTAAATGACGGTGAGCAGGCTCTTATCGCGTTCGAGCACTACAAGCCAAACATGCTTCTTTTGGACCTCATGCTTCCGGGCATAGACGGCTATCAGGTATGCCGTGAGATACGTGCAAAGTCCGATGTGCCAATTATCATGCTCTCCGCAAAGGGCGAGGTATTTGACAAGGTTTTAGGCCTGGAGCTTGGCGCCGACGACTATATACTCAAGCCCTTTGACTCAAAGGAGCTTGTGGCAAGAGTCAAGGCCGTGCTCAGACGCTTCCAGCCTGCAAAGCCGGAGGCCTATGCTTCCGTAGATATCAAGTGTGTGGAGTACCCGGGGCTTATTGTAAATCTGTCCAACTACTCTGTCACTTATGACGGACAGCAGATTGATATGCCGCCAAAGGAGCTTGAGCTTTTATATTTTCTTGCCTCATCTCCAAATCAGGTGTTTACAAGGGAGCAGCTTCTGGACAACATATGGGGCTATGAATATGTCGGCGACACCCGCACTGTCGATGTGCATGTAAAGCGTCTCCGCGAGAAAATCAAGGACAAGCCAACCTGGCGTATCGCAACTGTCTGGGGTATCGGATACAAGTTTGAGGTAAAATAAATAATGAAGCATACCATCTACACTAAGCTGTTAATCAGCTACCTGATTTACGGTGTCATCGCTTTTTTCATTATATGCACCTTTACACAGCATCTCACCACAGACTATATTGAAAAGCAGGAGGCATCCAATCTCTACAGGGAAGCATCCATCATTGCAGGTGATTACGCCGCCGAATACTTTGGCTCATCCATGTCGCTTAGCGATTTCCAGAATCACATGAAAATCGTAGCCGACTATATGGATGCCAAGGTATGGGTGGTCAGCCCTGACGGTGAGCTGCTCATGGACTCAGATGATCCGTCAATAGGCATTGATACCCAAAATGACAGTTCTAAGCCTGTAGTGATAAATGGCTTTGATGTCACCGATTTTGGCAGCGACAACTATATGATTGGAAATTTTTACGGCTCCTTCAAGCATAGGATGCTGTCCGTATTTTCCCCGGTAAATGTCTCGTACCAGAATATCGGCTACATAGTCATTCACAAGACAATGAGCCATATCACGGCAGGTGTAAACGGTTTTATGAATATCTCCTTTTACACTGTAGCGCTCATTTTTGCAGTGGCATTTATTATGCTTGTCACGATGAGCCGCTCCATTTACCGTCCTATCTCCAAAATCACAAAGACCGCAAAGAAGTATGCAAAGGGCGATTTCACTGCCCAGATTGATGTACATTCCAATGACGAAATCGGCTATCTGGCAAACACACTAAACTACATGGCAACTGAGCTTGATACGCTTGAGGAGGATCAGCGCAAGTTTGTTTCCAACGTGTCACACGACTTTCGCTCCCCTCTTACCTCGATAAAGGGCTACGTGGAGGCAATGCTGGACGGAACCATTCCTGTTGAGATGCAGGATAAATACTTAAACATCATACTTTTTGAGACCGAGAGGCTTAATAAGCTCACCAAGAGTCTTATCGATCTGAACCAGTTCGGTCATCACGGCATACATCTGGATATTGCTGATTTTGACATCAATACAATGATCCGCACGACAATCCTTACCTTCGAGGGTAAATGCAGTGAGAAGGGCTTAAGCTTTGACCTGCTGCTCACCGGAAAAGAGCTTTTCGTGCGCGGTGATATGGTCAAAATCCAGCAGATTCTTTACAACCTGATAGACAACGCTGTGAAGTTTTCAAATAATGATTCGAGTATCAAGATTGAGACGAGTATCAGAAATGAAAAGGTGTTTATATCAGTAAAGGATCACGGTATCGGTATACCAAAGGACAGCCTTTCAAAGATCTGGGAACGCTTCTACAAGAGTGATTTATCCCGCGGAAAGGATAAGCGCGGTACGGGACTTGGCCTGTCTATAGTTAAAGAAATCGTGCAGGCGCATGGTGAGAATATAAATGTGATAAGTACTGAGGGTGTGGGAACTGAGTTTATATTTACGCTGCCGCTCAGCAAAAAAGAAGGGTAAGCATAGCACACAGTATATTCCTCAGAAAAATGTGAAGTCAGCCGCGGTTATTTGTCCGGACAGGTTACGATTTTATTTATGTTTTCTTTCTTCTTTAATTTATGGAACTCCGCGGCAGTTCACATTTTTCTTCGGAACACACTGTATGCTCTCCGGCTAATTCAGGTTTACGAGCGAGGCGCTTTGCTACCTTGCATTTTGGCAGTGCCGGACTTATTTCACTGGCGTGAAATTTTGTCCGGCACTTTTTACTTTTTAAATTTAAAGCTCATTTCACTTATGCGAAATGAGCTTTATTTTATATCATATTCTTATGGTTCATATTTGCTGCCGGACGGGTCGGTTACTGTGTAGTCGCCGCCGGATATGTCGGCTGTGGTTTCAAAGTCTGTGATGTCCTGATTTACGGTACCCTCGAACAGGTCATATGTGAAGGTGTAGCCCTGTGCCGATACTGCTTTGACATATATTTTGATATTGCTTGCGGCTGTGACAGGGATTAAGTCTTCGATTTTGGCTGTGCCTTCGAGGCTATGGAGCTTACCGTCGTCCTCTTTTGAGGCATCAGAGGTATCATTTTCCGTGTTATTCTTTGAGCCATCTTTTTTGGCATCATCCTTCCGGCTTAAGGCGGATGTGATGGAGTCTGTGTCTGCAGAGTCTGCACTGTCTGTGCCGTTTTCTGCCAACAGCTGTCGGATATCGTATGTCTTTAGCTCTGTATCTGAGCTTGCAACTACGAGCTGCACACTGTTAAAGTCAAAGTAATCATTTCCCATGACCGCTACATCTACATCTGTGCCAAGCTTTATGCTGCCATTGTCAAAGGTTGGTTTATCGGCAAGTATGCCGGATGCTACATTTTTGAACACTGATGTCACACCTTCAAACTTATCGAGCACCTCTGTGCTTCTCTTATTTCCGTCAACAAACAGAAATGTCACATTGCCTGCATAGTCCTCAGACAGTGGAAGGGTGGCCTCACCCGTATACTTGATGCCGTTTAGCTCGAGCGGTATCTCGTTTGTACCGAAAAATACACTGGTTTTTGTATCCTCTGTGTACTCCTTTGGCACCACCGAGACAGAGACTGTGTATGTCATATCGGTAAAATCTGCACTTTTTAAGGAAATATCCCAGTCTGTTATGAGGCTGGCCTCCTCCTCAAGGGTGGACTTGATATCATCCTGCATGGTCTGCACATCGGAAAGTATCACCGATGTGTTGTCTGAGGTGTATGACATCTGTGTCTCGAGCTTTTTTATCCTGTTATTAAGCAATACTGCCCCCGCAATAAGTGCGGCGAGCAGTATTATGGTAATCGCATTGAAAATATTTTTTTTCAAATTCATATTATAGTGTTATTCCTCATCTTCCTCTGCAGCTACAGCTATTCCAAGCTCCTCAAGCTGCTTTGGATCTACAGTTCCGGGTGCCTCTGACATGAGGTCCGAAGCATCCTTTACCTTAGGGAATGCAATAACCTCCTTGATATTGTCTGTATGCAGCATATGCATGCAGATACGGTCAACACCGAAGGCAAGTCCTGCGTGTGGCGGTACGCCATATGAGAATGCATCAAGCAGGAATCCAAACTGCTCATGTGCACGCTCCTTTGTGAAGCCAAGCACCTCAAACATCTTCTCCTGGATGTCATCCTGATGGATACGCACTGAACCTCCACCGAGCTCTGTACCATTGAGTACGATATCATATGCCTTTGCACGAACTGCGCCCGGATCTGAGTCTATCTTGTCCCAATCCTCCTCCATAGGCATAGTGAATGGATGATGCATTGCCATAAATCTGTTTTCCTCATCAGACCACTCAAGGAGTGGGAACTCTGTTACCCAGAGGAAATTGTACTTGTTCTCATCAATCAGGCCAAGCTCAGCTCCGAGCATGAGACGAAGCGCTCCAAGTACATTCCATACTATTTTATTCTTGTCTGCTGCGAAAAGGAGTAAATCTCCCGGCTTTCCGTTCATCTTTGCAACAAGTGCATCAAGCTCAGCTTCTGTCATAAACTTGGCAAATGATGACTTGTATGTGCCATCCTCATTGATGCACAGATAAGCAAGTCCCTTTGCTCCACAGCCCTTTGCATGCTCTACAAGCTTGTCAATCTTCTTACGAGGCATCTTTGCCTGTCCCTCTACATTGATACCGCGGACAGAGCCACCGTTTTCAAGAGCTCCTGTGAATACTCCAAAGCCACAGTCCTTTACCACATCCGAAACATCGCAAAGCTCCATACCAAAGCGTGTATCAGGCTTGTCAGAACCAAATCTGTCCATAGCCTCCTGCCAAGGCATACGCTTAAACGGAATCTCAACATCCACATTTATGACCTCTTTAAAAAGGTGCTTTAACAGTCTCTCATTTACCTCGATTACATCATCGATATCTACAAATGAAAGCTCCATATCTGCCTGTGTAAACTCAGGCTGTCTGTCTGCACGCAGATCCTCGTCACGGAAGCATCGTGCAATCTGGAAATATCTGTCATAGCCTGAAGCCATCAGAAGCTGCTTAAAGAGCTGTGGTGACTGTGGAAGCGCATAAAAATGTCCGTGGTGTATACGGCTTGGCACGAGATAGTCTCTGGCGCCCTCCGGTGTAGACTTGCAAAGGATTGGTGTCTCTATCTCCAAAAAGCCCTCGTTTGCCATAAAGTCACGCATCACGCGAAGCACATTGCTTCTGAGCATGAGATTTCTCTGGATATCAGGGCGGCGAAGATCAAGATAACGGTATTTAAGTCTGATGTCCTCGCTGGTCTTTGAATTCTCCTCAATCTGGAATGGAGGTGTCTGTGCCTCTGAAAGCACTCTGATTGATGTAGCGATAACCTCGATATCACCTGTCTTTAAGTTCTCATTGACAGCAGCTGTTCTCTTCTGAACAGTTCCCTCAACTGCGATGACGAACTCACTTCTTAAGGTGCCTGCCTTTTCAAAGCCCTCTGCACCTACATTTTCCTCACCGAATACTATCTGAAGTATTCCGCTTCTGTCTCTTAAATCTACGAAAATGAGACTTCCTAAATTTCTTCTCTTCTGTACCCAGCCCATCACGGTGACCTTCTCACCGATATTGGCATTTGATACCTCTGTACATCTATGGCTTCTATGTAAGCCCTGCATTGATTCTGCCATTTTATGCTCCTTATATTTCTACTATATATTTATTCTAATATCTGTTTGGTACCGCTGCTGCACAGCTAATCTGCTGCTTATCAGATTCCTATCTGTTAAAGAACTCAACAAACTCCTCGTAGCCCTCTTTCATAAGCTGCTCCTTCTGGAATTTCTTGTTCTTGTTCATGCGCACAACAAGCACCTGCTGTCCGTTTGCTCTTGCGTCTTTTGCCTGGTTCATGACATCAACAAGCTTGTCTGCCGGATATTTCTTCTCAACCAGATAAGCCACCTTCTTTGGACTCTCAGGAATCTTGAAGCCGCTCTCCATGAGAAGCAGGATAATTCTCTCAAAACCTATTGAAAAACCACAGGCCGGTACATCATTTCCGGTGAACTTTCCAATCATCTTGTCATATCGTCCGCCACCGCCACAGGCTGCGCCAAGTTCAGGCATTGATATCTCAAAAATAGTTCCTGTGTAGTAGCTCATTCCACGAACAAGTGTAGGGTCAAATACGAGCTCAAACTTTGCTCCCTTTGTGGCATTGACAGCAGTAGCTATCTCTGTCATATTTGTAACCACTTCTTCGTCTAAATATTCACCGAGCTTTTCTGAAAGTATATTTACACCCTCAGTGACATCCCTTGTCTGCTCCAAAAGCTTGAACAAATCAAGATATTTGTCAATATTTTCCTGTGGATAGCCATCCTGTGCAAGCTCACTTGCAACGCCTTCCACTCCTATCTTGTCCATCTTATCGAGTGTGATAAATACGCTGTCGTAGTCCTCCTCAGCAAAACCACTGTAAGCAGCCATTGCCTTTAGGATTCTTCTCTCGTTGATTCTTATCTCAAAGTTCTCGAAGCCGAGTCTGCCGATCGTGGTAGTGGTTGCTGTAATCAGCTCTATCTCTGCCAGATTGCTTGGCTCTCCGAGTATATCTATATCACACTGTGTAAACTGTCTGTAGCGGCCTCTCTGAGGTCTGTCTGCTCTCCACACACTGCCCATCTGAAGTGCCTTAAACGGCGATGGCAGGTTGTTGGCATTGTTTGAATAATATCTTGAAAGTGGCACTGTAAGGTCGTAGCGCATTCCAAAGTCTACTACATCCGACTCTTCCTTTGCTGTCTCCAGATTCAGCTTCTCGCCTCTCTTCATTACCTTGAAGATCAGCTTCTCATTTTCTCCGCCCTGCTTGCTTGTGAGATTTGCTATATTCTCCATGCATGGTGTCTCTATCGGTGTAAATCCGAAGCTTCTGTATGTATCCTTGATCACGCTTGTCACATAATCACGGATTTCCATCTCTGCAGGTAGTATATCCTTCATGCCGTTGACCGGCTTTTTGCTCAGTGCCATTTGGTTTCCTCCATCTATATTAAAATATTGAATTCATTAGCTATTCTATTATACTTTTCGGTTTTGCAATCGTCAAGGGTTTATGGTAATTATACGGACTGCAAAGATAACGAGCATCTGCTGTGAACGGTTGCAAATGCTAATGCACATCTACTGTGGCGGATTGCAAATTCCGCACGGAGACAAGCCCATGGATTTTGCTTCATCAAGCGTTACCTCTGTGTCACTCTTTTTCAAGGTGCGACAGCCCGCACGGTGATATTTCTTGCCGGTTGCAGTGATATGAACCATCGTCTCGCTGTTTGAAGAATCTGCAGCGCTATTTTCTGCTGCTGAGCTGTCTGAGCCTGATGATGCACTTCCTGTGGTGCCATCCAGCCAGCTGTCACCATTCTCATAGTTTATTCCGACTCCGGGCTGCACATTATAGCAATAGACATTAAAAAATATGCCGCCACCGTTATCCTCAACCGACTTTGCCTCTATGAGAACACCGTTTGCAACTAGATTGCTGCCCGAGAACATCGGAGTCACTCTGTAAAGCACATGATTTCCTGTATTGTTTACATAATCCGCTACCAGATTCTCAAACGGAAGCATCCCCTCCACATTCAGGTATCTCGTACCGGTAATAAGATTCTTCGGATTGGCATTCTCGCCGGCAAGCTGATAGCCAATAAGATGACAGCGATTATATAAATACCTGTCCTTTATCACATCATACTTCACCGTATGCCAGCCTGATGGCTTTATCATGCCTATCTTGCCACGCTGCTCAGTCGGCATGATATCCCTGCAGATATTGGCATAAGCCACGCCGCATCTGCCAAGTGAATCCAAATCACTGTAATTTTCAAAAGCAGTGGTAGTCATATCGCTGTCCGTAAAAAAAGGCTCATTATTGTTGACAGCCACGTATGCCTTGCCATCATATGCCGGAATCGCATCGAGGGAAACGTAGGAATTGTTGTTTACAAGATCCTCCTGTGGCCCATCCACTTTATCCTTGCTGCCTAAAGCACCGGAAGAATCCTCACCTGCCACTTCAGCTTCTGCGGCATGCCCGGCACCTTCAGTGCCGGATAAATCAGTGGAGGAACAGCCTGTAAAAATTGTAGCAATTGCAAGTAACTCACATAGTGTAATTGCAGCTGTTTTCCTTAACTTTAGCCATATGTTCATATAAAATCACTCTTTCTATCAATCGATTGATATTGGATTTTCCCTAATTACAATAAATTAAATGAATACTTAAATTACTAAACCTAATATACTTTTATTTCCTCGCTTCATTTATTATAGCAAACGTTTGTTTGCTTTTCAACCCTTGCTGTAAAGCTATATATTTCCCACTATTTTGGTATGTTAGTGAGTTTCCCCGGTAGTACGCACCTATGTCACGTAAACTAAAAAAAGGATTCGAGCAAATGCTCGAATCCTTATAAATACCAGCTTATTAAACTATCATTTAAGATTGCTCGATGATACTAACAACTCTTGAACTTCTTTTTAGAAAATATACACACAATCAAAACCTATATGTATATTTTCTAAAAAATAAAAAAGAAGCCAGACGCATCCAACTCTCTTAGGCATAGTCCGCAGACGTCCGCCGCAATTCTGTAATATTATGCCATAATGAAAACTTTTATGCAATAGCACTTTTAAAGTTTCCACAAATATTTTTGAAGTTACTGTTCACACCTAACAG
>ENA-UAEG01000804-UAEG01000804.1-human-gut-metagenome-genome-assembly--contig:-NODE-804-length-10676-cov-6.421712_pt1 | contig 10676 bp, 5 predicted proteins | sample MGYA00244280_ERZ654275 | MGnify/ENA primary metagenome ERZ654275 (study PRJEB26926, sample SAMN06165092) | human gut metagenome | biome: ENVO:00009003; feature: ENVO:2100002; material: ENVO:00002003...
CGAGATTCGCCTTAGTCTCGTGGGCTCGGAGATGTGTATAAGAGACAGGCCATAATCCGGTTCTTAAATTCTTATTCACAAATTCGCCTTCTCCGGTTACTATTGCCAGTAATTTCAAGTTATCCATATTTATAGTTTTAGGGGTCATGCCTATATAACATAACCCCTATCCTATTGTATTCCAAACAGACAAATCATTAATATTATTTGGATTATTTCTTCATCCTTATAATAATCAAATGACAGATTTTACCGAGTCCTAACATTTTATAGGTTATTCTTGTAAATATTCGCCATCACCTTCTGGTATTGGTTCTCAATCTGCATATACGCCTGAAGATTCTTATAAATACTTTCCGTTTCCACAAAATATTCAATCAATGAAATTTGTCCTTCGGTCAATGCCTGCTTCAATAAATCCAGCGAACGGTACATCAAAGGGACATCATACGCATTCATGGCATCCTTCAACTGCTGCATCTCATTGAAAAGAGACATCAGGGAAGCCTCGACCCGGTCTTTAGCACTTTCTTGCATAAGCTGAGCGCTGATAGCCTGTGCCTTGGCTATCTTTACCTTTTTACGATTCTGAAACAAAGGCAAGGAGCCCCCTACCACAAAACCATTCATCGAAACCGCATCATCCGTGTTACGGCGAAAACCGGCTTCCAGTTTCGGCAACCATCCTTGACGGTCTACCGAAACCTGCTTCTCGGCGGCACGGGCAGTGGCGGCGGCGGCCTGCAAGTCAAGGTCTGACGCCATCACTTCATCCCTCATAACATTGTAATCATTGATTTCCTGTATGGCAGGATACGTGGTTTCAGCAAACTCCAAAGGCATGTTACCGTTCATGGCAAGCAGAGACTGCAAGGCAGTGCGGTGAGCTGCGCTGTTTTGGGCAACTTCCGTCTGCACGTTCATACGCTCCATCTTGATTTTGTTGACTTCCAGTATATTCGCATCACCGGTAGTCAGACGTTTTTCATAAAGTGCCTGTAATTCATCCGCATTTTTCATACGGATATCCATCAATGTCTTTTCCTGATTCAACAGAATAAGGTCCAGACAGAGATTCTTCGCATTCAGCAGAATATCCCGGCGGGCAGCCTGTTGTTGCTTGTCCACCGCTTCGTTCTGCAAAGTAGCCTGCCGGTTGCGGGCAATATACTGAGTAGGAAAATCAAAACCTTGCGAAGCAACGAACTCCGTACCGTGACCACCTTCGGCACCATTACTGTAAAAAGAGCTGTAGCTCACCGTAGGATCAGGCAAGTTGTTGTTTGTCCGGTTTTCCATCTTGGTCGCATCGGCGGCATGTTTCTGTGCCTTGAGCTCTTTATTGTTCTGCTCGATGCTTTTCAAAATGTGCTCAATACTCTGGGCCTGCATCAGCAAGGGAGAGCAGAGGGCTATTATAACTAAGATTCGTTTCATATTATTTCTATTATTTCTTCTTTCGGTTCATCAGTTCATAAACAATCGGAATAATGAAAGCGTTCAGGAAAGTCGATGTCAAAAGACCTCCAAGAATAACTTTCGCCATCGGGCTTTGTATTTCATTACCCGGCAAATCGCCACGGAATGCCAAAGGTATCAAAGCCAGCGCGGAAGACAACGCAGTCATCAGGATAGGGTTCAAACGGTCTAACGAACCGTGAAGAATGCTTTCTTTCAAATCCATACCTTCTTCGCGCAACATATTGTAATGACTTATCAACAACATACCATTACGGGTAGCAATGCCAAACAACGAGATAAAGCCGATAATAGCCGGAATGCTTATCTCACCCGTTGTTATCATCAATGCAAATACCCCACCAATCAACGCCAAAGGCAAATTCAACAAAATGACTCCACTTTGGGCTGCATTCTTAAACTGGGTATAAAGCAACAGGAAGATAACCACGATACTCATAAACGAAGTGAGCATCAGCGTACGGCTGGCCGCCTGCTCGCTTTCAAACTGACCGCCATATTCCACATGATATCCTTCGGGAAGCTTGATTTGCGCATCAATCCGTTCCTGTATATCATTCACCACGCTGCGCAAGTCACGACCGCTGGTATTGGCCGAAATCACAATCTTACGCTTCACGTTCTCACGGCTGATGGTATTCGGTCCCATGGCAGAAACCACATCGGCTACATAGTTGACAGGGATTTTCTGACCGTCACCGGTATCAATCATCAGGTTGCGCACCTTCTCCATCTCATCACGCACCTCATCCTTGGTACGGACAATAAGATTAAACGCTTTGCCTTCTTCATATACCTGTGAAACAACTTCACCCGCCATGTTCACTGATACAAACTCGGCAAACTCCGGTAAAGAAATACCGAATTTGGCAAGCATCTCGCGTTTGGGAACAATCTTGAGCTGCGGACGTTCGATTTGTTGTTCCACATTCAAGTCGGCAATACCCTCCACACTGCTGATGGCATCCTTTATCTGATTACCGATGGCAAACATCTTGTTCAAATCATTACCAAACAGTTTGATGGCAATGTTGGCTTTGGTACCCGAAAGCATGGCATCGATACGGTGGCTGATAGGTTGGCCTATTTCGATATTCGCACCGGTAATGGTAGATAACTTGGCACGCACATCGGCTACCAATTCCTGGCGGGAACGGTCTTTCAATTCAAACGGGGCCTCAATTTCACTCACGTTAACCCCTAATGCATGCTCATCCAGTTCGGCACGTCCCGTTTTACGGGCTACAGTCTGTATTTCGGGAATAGACATCAGCAACTCTTCTGCACGGTGTCCCATTTTATCCGATTCTGCCAAAGAAATTCCCGGCAATGAACTGATATTAATGGTGAACGAACCTTCATTGAAAGATGGCAGGAAACTGCGTCCTAATGTAAAAAACATAACCAATGCCACCACAAACAGTCCACCCGTAAAACCCAATACTGCGGATTTATGATTCAAGGACCATAACAAGGCATTGCGGTAATGCTTTTTCATCCATACGGCCACAAATGCCTCTTTGGGCAATCCTTTGCTTTTATTATTACCTAACAGATAGCTGCACAGTACCGGAGTCAGCGTCAAAGCCACTACCGTAGAAGCAAACAACGCCACAATAAAGGCAATGCCCAACGGAACCAGCATACGCCCTTCCATTCCTGTCAGGAAAAACAAAGGAACAAAGCTGACTACAATAATCAAGGTAGAGTTCAAGATAGGCATACGCACTTCCTTCGAAGCATTGAACACGACTTCAATCACGCTCTTACGTTCCCCTTCGGGCAACAAGCGATTCTCACGCAAGTGCTTCCATACATTTTCCACATCCACAATGGCATCATCCACCAACGAACCAATGGCAATGGCCATACCACCCAAACTCATGGTATTGATGGTGAGTCCCATATAGTGAAGAGTCAATATAGAAACAATCAATGACAACGGAAGGGTTACCAATGAAATAACCGTGGTACGTACATTGGCAAGGAACAGGAAGAGAACAATCACCACAAAAACAGCACCTTCATACAACGAATCCTTCACATTACCGATAGAGCTTTCAATAAAACGGCTCTGACGGAAAATATCTGTAGAAACGTGTACATCAGCCGGAAGATTCTTCTGCAAATCCTTCAATGCGGCTTCCAACTGCTCTGTCAGTTCAATAGTCCCGGTCTTGGGTTGTTTGGTAACGGTCAGCAGTACGGCAGTTTTTCCTCTTTCCGAAGCAGTACCCAGTTTGGGTTCCTGCGAACCAATCTTCACATCGGCAATATCCTCCAATGTAACGGGCACCCCTTCCACCGTCTTGATGACGGAACGTGACAACTGAGCCACATCATGACTGGAAAGCACCCCGCGAACAATATATTCGTTTCCATATTCATAAATCACTCCGCCATTGGCATTCTGATTCATGTTACGGGTAACGTTCATCACCTCTGCCAACGTAACATTGTAATGTTTCATGCGGGCAGGGTCAAGCAACACCTGATATTCCTTGATATCACCTCCCAGCACGGCAACCTGTGCCACACCTCCCGTAGAGAGCAGGCGCGGACGGATAGTCCAGTCTGCCAGTGTACGGAGATCGAGCATGGAAGTAGTATCCGAAGTCAGACCGATAATCAGCAACTCACCTAAAATAGAAGACTGAGGTCCCATGGTAGGTTTACCTACATTCTCGGGCAGCTCCTCGCTGACCAAGGACAATTTCTCACTGACAATCTGACGGGCCAGATAGATATCGGTATCCCATTCAAATTCCACCCACACAACGGAAAAGCCATTGGTGGAAGATGAACGCACCCGGCGCACATGGGTCGCACCGTTCACGGCAGTTTCTACAGGAAAGGTTACCAATTGTTCCACCTCTTCGGCTGCCATACCATTCGCTTCGGTCATAATCACTACAGTCGGCGCATTCAAATCGGGGAACACATCGACTTCCGTATGAAAAGCCGTGTAAGTACCGCCGATAAGCAGCAAAACCGACGCCACCAGAACCAATATACGGTTCTGAAGGGAAAAATGTATAATCTTATTTAGCATAGGACGGCTGATTAATGTTCATGACTATGAGCCGGAATCGCATTGCTAGCCGACGCTAATTTCACCTGATAAGCTCCCTTTGTTACCACACGGTCACCGGCTTTCAAACCGGTCAGAATCTGCACTTTCTTTCCGTTGCTCGCTCCCAAAGTTACCTCCTGTTTCTTATATCCTTCCTCATCCAGTTGCAGATAAACAAAGTACAAACCTTGTTCTTCGGTCAGTGCCGTAACAGGCAAGGCCAGCACATCGGGCATTTCCGACGAGAGCAGATACACCTCCACATACGAACCGGGAATCACATCTCCCCGATTATCAAATTCGAAAGTTACAGGCACATAAAAAGAAGTACCACCGGATGCTTTACCATAAGAAAGCAGACGCCCTTTCAACTCACCCAGCTCATATACCTTATTATCGTATGGAGTCTTGAAGTTTGCCGACTGGATGCTATGCAGATAACCATAATATTTCTCGGAAACATCTGCACGAAGGAACAGACGACGGTTCTGAGTGATACTCACCAAAGGCTGGCCTACCGACACATAGTCACCTTCCTGCACCAGACAATTCTTGATATAACCACCTAAAGGAGCTGTGACGGACACACCTGTCTTGGTCTGGTTCTTTGAAATAGCCTCGTATGCCAATAATGCATTTTCATAACTCTCCTTAATGGCATTGAAATCTTTCTGCGATATTATCTGACTTTTTACCAACTTGGCGGCACGTTCATATTCTTTTTTGGCGGTTTCATATGCGATACGGGTACGTTTTACAGGGTCTCCGTCCGGCATATTCTCAGCAGAGATATTCAGAATGGGAGCCCCCTTGCTCACACTCATACCGTCCGTTACCGGATGGCGGAAAGAAACTACACCGGCTACATTGGCGACTACTACGCTTTCATCGCCTTGTGCTGCCTGCACCTGACCGCTGGTCGTTATCACCTGACGGAATGATTCAGGCCGGATTATTTCCGATTCTACCCCGGCTGCTTTTGCTTTTTCTGGAGCCAGAATTATCTCATCGGAATGTCCGGCTGCAGAAGCTTCCGCTTCATGATTATGCCCTTCGTGACCTTCATTCTCATGGTCGTGGTTTTCTTTTTCATGGTCATGCCCTTCGTGATTATGGTCATGCCCTTCGTGGTCGTGATTATGTGCTTCCTCCGTTCCATGATCGTGTCCTTCGTGATCATGACCCGATTTACTGTTGCAAGAGCCTAAGAGGAACAAGCCTAAGACTCCCATAAAGATAAGTTTCTTCATGATGATATTATTTGTTCTTACTTTTTACTAAATGCAAAATTAGTGTAAAGAAAATGCAACAAAGTTGCGGATAAAAAGATAAACTTTCTATCTGTTAAGCAAGAACATCGCAAGGAGGAGCACGCAACCCCTTTACGTGGGGAAGACACGTAGAATGCAGTTTTTCTAAATAGTAATTATAAGGTAATGTGTTGTGCTCTGTCAACCGCAATGAAAGCGCCAATACATCCGTCACCGTATATAACAGCAAACAAAACGAATAATCAGGAGAAACACTGTCTTGGGCCCGATCCGGAGTTACACTTTTAAACTTGGTCACACATCCGGCATTACATGTATGATTCTCATCAGAACTATTATTATGCTGCTGATGCTGCACGGAACATTGACAGCCGCACAAAGTCATATCATGCTGCAAACAAAGAATTTCCCGGTGATGATGATGAGGCAGAACAGATGCTGTCAACATGATAATGCTGACCAACATCAATACCCATGCTATATATCGTCTCCTTTTCATCGGGCACAAAAATAGGTGTTTATCATGTAAATTCCAAAAAGAAAGCATGGTAAATGCCGAATTCTCAGCAATTACCATGCTTTCTTATTATCTTTTACATACAAAGCTTACCAAATAGAAACACGTTTTTCAGGAGCCAAATACATAGGATCCCCCTCTTTAATGCCAAAAGCATCATACCATGCACCTATTTGAGGGAGTGCTCCGTTCACACGCCATCTGCCCAATGAATGTGGATCAGACTTGGTTTGCAAACGAATCTGCTCGTCGCGGATATTGCCAGCCCACACTCCGGCGTATGACAAGAAGAAGCGCTGTTCCGGAGTAAATCCGTCTTTTACCGGCAGGGGAGCATCTTTTGTCGCATTCTTGAACGCCTGGAAAGAAACCTGCAAACCACCATGATCGGCTATATTCTCACCTAAAGTCAAAGAACCGTTGGCATTGAGTCCCGGCAAAACCTGGATGCTATCAAAGAAATTCACCATTACCTGAGCACGTTCTTCAAAACGTTTGGCATCTTCGGCTGTCCACCAATCTTTCAAATTACCATCCTTATCAAACTGACGTCCCTGATCATCGAATCCATGAGTCATTTCATGACCGATAACCACGCCAATAGCTCCATAATTAAATGCATCACCAGCATTCATATCAAAAAACGGATATTGAAGAATACCCGCCGGAAAACAAATCTCATTCGTGGTCGGATTATAATATGCATTGACAGTCTGCGGAGTCATTCCCCATTCATCTCTGTCAACCGGCTTTCCTGCCTTGGATAACATATAATCCAGTTCGAATTCTGTAGCACGCTTCACATTGGCCCAATAAGAATCTTTTTCAATATTCAAACCGGTATAATCCCTCCACTTATCAGGATAGCCTACCTTTACATAAAAGGAATTCAACTTCTCAATAGCTTTAATCTTTGTGCTGTCACCCATCCATTCCAAATTCCGAATACGTTCTCCCAATGCGGTCTGCAGATTCTTTACCAACTGCACCATACGTTCTTTTGCGGCTGCCGGAAAATATTTCTCCACATACATCTGACCTACCGCTTCACCCAGTACTCCATTTACAGTACTTACAGCACGCTTCCAACGAGGTTGGTTAGCCTGTTTGCCGGATAGTGTTTTTCCATAAAAATCAAAATTTTGTGCCACCAAATCATCACTCAAGTAACCGGCAGCCCTGTCTATCAGACTCCATTGCATATAAGCGATCTGATTTTCAACCGGCAAACTATTGATAATTTTCTCAACCTCTTTAATCGGCTCCACTTGAGAAACACTCAGTTCAGTCACCCCTTTCACGCCTATACCATTCAAGAAAGCATCCCAGTCAATGCCCGGAATCTCTTTCTTTAATTCATCCAAAGACATTTTATGATAATTGGCCGCAGGGTTACGCTGTTCCACCGCACTGAAAGAAGCTTTTGCAATACGGGTTTCGATATCCATTACAGCCTCCATTTTCTTTTTAGCGGCAGCCTCATCAAAACCAGCCAATTGGAACATCTTTACAATATGTTCCTTATACTTATTACGGATATTGACAGTCACATCATCATTGTCCAGATAATATTCTTTTTCACCCAGACTGATACCCCCTTGATACAATTGAAACAAATTGCTCTTGCTGTCCATGATATCGGCACCCACATAGAAACTGAAATAAGGGAATACACCGCTATGAGCCAGTTCCGCCATCAAAGGAACTATTTCCGATTTATCCTTCACTGAAGCAATCTTTTCCAAATCAGCTTGAATAGGAGTTACTCCATCCGCATTCAGTTTCACACTATCCATAGCCAAATTATAGATATCCCCTATTTTCTGACCTATTGTACCTTGCGCATTCTGCCCGGCAGCAATTTCCACAATCAATCCTTTCAGTTGTTCCCGATTATTTTCAGCAAGCATATCGAATGAGCCAAAACGGGAATATTCATTGGTCAGAGGGTGTTTCTTCATCCATCCGCCACAAGCATACTGATAAAAATCAGCTCCTTGAACAGCCGTAGTGTCCAAATTTGTCAAGTCTATACCCGAAGTCATGACGGCTTCCTTTTTACTGTCGCATCCGGCAGCTACTGCCAGAGCCAATACAGCCATTGGTAAATAATGTTTTGCTTTCATTTGTTCTATATATATGATACATACTTTAACTTCCCTGCATCTCTTCTAATTCCATAGAAACGGTCTCCCATTCTTCTACCGTCTGATCCAAGTCCTTTTTCAGTTTCTGATGCTTTTCATACAAAGCCATATCCGATGCACCTTCGGGAGTAGCCATATCAGCTTCCACCTCGCCAATCTCAGTTTCCAGCTTTTCTATTTTCTGTTCACAATCCGCAATTCGTTTCTCCAATTTGCGAATTTTCTTATTCAATTCCTTTTGCGCCTCATAAGATAATTTGTTCTCACTAACCGTTTCGGATTCTTCCTTTTTAGTGGCAGACACAGTAGGAGAAGCCGAAAGCTGCAACTCATTCAGACTCTCTATTTTCTTTTTCTGTAAAAAATCATAAATGCCGCCAATGTGTTCTTTTACTACTCCACCTCCGAATTCATAAACTTTGGTCACCAGTCCATCCAAGAACTCACGGTCATGAGAAACAACAATCACCGTTCCATCAAATTCCTTGATAGCTTCTTTCAATACATCCTTTGAGCGCATATCCAGATGGTTGGTAGGTTCGTCCAAAATAAGGAAATTCACCGGTTCTAACAAAAGTTTTATCATGGCAAGACGACTCCGCTCCCCACCCGACAGTACCTTTACTTTTTTATCAGAAGCCTCACCTCCAAACATGAATGCTCCCAGAATATCACGAATCTTCAAACGAATATCCCCTTTTGCCACATAATCAATCGTATCAAAGACACTCAGATTTTCATCCAACATCTGAGCCTGATTCTGAGCAAAATAACCAATCTGTACGTTGTGCCCGATGGTCAGTTTACCTTCGTATGGGATTTCGTCCATTATACATTTCACCAAAGTGGACTTACCTTCCCCATTCTTTCCGACAAAAGCCACCTTCTCACCTCGATTAATAGTCAAAGTCACATCGTGAAAAACGATATGACTGCCATATGCTTTCTTCACCCCGTCACAAATGACCGGATAATTGCCGGAACGCATGGCAGGCGGAAACTTCAACCGCAAGGCTGAATTATCTTCATCATCAATTTCAATAGGAACTATTTTTTCCAATTGCTTGATGCGGCTCTGCACCTGTACAGCCTTGGTAGCCTTATAACGGAAACGCTCTATGAAATCTTCCGTATCCTGAATTTGCTTCTGCTGGTTCTCGTATGCACGCAATTGCTGCTCACGACGTTCTTTGCGCAATACCACAAACTCATCGTAAGCCACTTTATAATCATAGATATGCCCGCAAGATATTTCAATCGTACGATTGGTCACATTATTAATAAATGCACGGTCGTGGCTCACCAATACAACGGCTCCCGCACTTGTCTTCAAAAAGTTTTCCAACCATTGAATGCTTTCTATATCCAGATGATTGGTAGGCTCGTCCAACAGCAACACATCGGGCCGTCGCAACAGCAACTTGGCCAACTCTATACGCATACGCCATCCACCACTGAACTCAGATGTAGGACGGTTAAAATCCTCCCGGCTAAATCCCAACCCCATCAATGTACGTTCTATCTCAGCTGTATAATTGGTACCTCCCATCATCAAAAAGCGTTCATTGTCATGGGTGAATTTCTCAATCAGTTTACGATAGTTTTCTGAATCATAATCTGTTCTATCCGCCAACTCCTGATTCATTCTCTCAATACTAGCCTGCAACTCAAAGATATGTTCAAAAGCCATCTCCGCCTCTTCCATCACAGTATGTTTATCACTCAGAATCATGACTTGAGGCAAATAGCCTATCGTCACATCACGCGGAACAGAAACACTACCTGAAGTAGGCGCCTGTATTCCTGCCAATATCTTAAGCATAGTAGACTTACCGGCCCCATTCTTCCCGACCAGCGCAATACGATCTCTCTTATTGATAACGTATGACACATCCTCAAACAGAGGCGTTACTCCAAACTCTACTTTCAAATTATCTACTGAAACCATTCGTTTTTATCCTTTTGCAAAAGTGGCAACAAATATACGGTTTTATATGTAAAAAAGACAAAATACAAGTAAATAAAAAAAGTCCTCATCCTTAACAAATAGGACAAAAGTATTAAAACGTGTTATAAAACATATTTTTTTAGTTGTTTTATTTGCAAAATCCACTAAAACACGTACCTTTGCAACGTGTTTTTCATAGTATTAGATTTAAGGTTAACAAAGGTTGGAGCAAGGCGTTGCT
>ENA-UAEG01000824-UAEG01000824.1-human-gut-metagenome-genome-assembly--contig:-NODE-824-length-10550-cov-3.713673_pt1 | contig 10550 bp, 8 predicted proteins | sample MGYA00244280_ERZ654275 | MGnify/ENA primary metagenome ERZ654275 (study PRJEB26926, sample SAMN06165092) | human gut metagenome | biome: ENVO:00009003; feature: ENVO:2100002; material: ENVO:00002003...
TTATGGACGAGAACTCCAAGGACACCGTGTGGTGGACTTCTGACGAGTACAAGAACGACAACCACCCCGCTTCTCAGGAAGCATGGGCTGCTGTGAAGGCCATCGCTCAGAAGGAGCTGTCCAACAAGCGCCTGTACGTGGTGGATGCATTCTGCGGTGCCAACAAGGATACCCGCATGGCCATCCGCTTTGTTATGGAAGTTGCATGGCAGGCACACTTCGTCACCAACATGTTCATCAAGCCCACCGCTGAGGAGCTGGAGAACTTTGAGCCCGATTTCGTTGTCTACAACGCATCCAAGGCCAAGGTTGAGAACTACAAGGAGCTGGGCCTGAACTCTGAGACTGCTGTTGTGTTCAACATCACCAGCAAGGAGCAGGTCATCGTGAACACCTGGTACGGCGGCGAGATGAAGAAGGGCATGTTCTCCATGATGAACTACTTCCTGCCGCTGAAGGGCATGGCTTCCATGCACTGCTCTGCCAACACCGACCTGAACGGCGAGAACACCGCTATCTTCTTCGGTCTGTCCGGCACCGGCAAGACCACCCTGTCCACCGATCCCAAGCGTCTGCTGATCGGCGATGACGAGCACGGCTGGGACGACAACGGCGTGTTCAACTTCGAGGGCGGCTGCTACGCAAAGGTCATCAACCTGGATAAGGACTCCGAGCCCGATATCTACAACGCCATCAAGCGCAACGCTCTGCTGGAGAACGTCACTCTGGATGCCGAGGGCCACATCGATTTCGCTGATAAGAGCGTTACCGAGAACACCCGTGTGTCCTACCCCATCAACCACATCAAGAACATCGTCCGCCCCATTTCTTCTGCACCCGCTGCAAAGAATGTCATCTTCCTGTCTGCTGACGCATTCGGCGTTCTGCCCCCGGTCTCCATCCTGAGCCCCGAGCAGACCCAGTACTACTTCCTGTCCGGCTTCACTGCAAAGCTGGCAGGCACCGAGCGCGGCATCACCGAGCCCACCCCCACCTTCTCTGCATGCTTCGGCCAGGCCTTCCTGGAGCTGCACCCCACCAAGTATGCTGAGGAGCTGGTCAAGAAGATGCAGAAGAGCGGCGCTAAGGCTTATCTGGTCAACACCGGCTGGAACGGCACCGGCAAGCGCATCTCCATCAAGGATACCCGCGGCATCATCGACGCCATCCTGAACGGCGACATCAACAATGTCCCCACCAAGAAGATCCCCTACTTCGACTTCGAGGTTCCCACCGTGCTGAACGGCGTGGACACCGGCATTCTGGATCCTCGCGACACCTATGCTGACGCTTCCCAGTGGGAAGAGAAGGCCAAGGATCTGGCAAGCCGCTTCATCAAGAACTTCAAGAAGTACGAGGGCAACGAGCACGGCAAGGCTCTGGTCTCTGCCGGCCCCCAGCTGTAAGCTGATCTTCGCCTGATACTGAAGCGATAAAAAAGGACGTGTTCCCGCAAGGGAGCACGTCCTTTTTGTTTTGTAAACCGGAAGGTAAACGTTCCGTCGGTTGTGTTTTCCACATTCCTGTGTTATCCTGTGGAAAAGGATGTGAGCAGAATGGATGCAAAAGAATTTGGTGCATTCCTTGCACAAGTGCGCCGGGAGCGGAACATGACGCAGGCCGAACTGGCTCAGCAGCTTCACGTTACGGATAAAGCCGTCAGCCGTTGGGAACGCGGCATCGGGTTGCCAGACATCAACACGCTGGAGCCGCTGGCCGATGTGCTGGGCCTGACCCTCGCCGACCTGATGCACTGTCATGACTCCCGTCAAAAAGATGACACTCCTCCCGTTCCTCTGGAAGATTTTTTCACCATGCTGCGCCGCCAGCACACTGTAGACTGGCATTCTGTGCGTACTGCTCTTCTTGCATTAAGCATTGCACTTGCCCTGTGGGGAATTTTTGCCTGTCCAGGCAGATTAGCTGTGCACTGGCGGACTCTCAGCGATGGTTCGCTTCAGGCCGACGGCTGGATGTCCTCCCTGGTCATTTTTCCATTGTTTGCCGGATTTGAATTTCTATCTCTTGAGCTCTGGAACAATTTTGAGCAAACCGGTTACTACCGGCGCTGGGGTGAGGTGAATCTTTTTATCATTCATGCCATGTCTTTCGGCACGCCGCTTACCCGTCTGATGCGGCTCGTGCTGGATCTTCTGTTCTTTTTCTGTTTTGGATTTCTGCTTCCATGCTGCGAAGCATGGCTGATCCTTTTGAATTAAATGTCACTTCCCTCTCCGTCCTCACCCGTGAAAAAGCAAAAGAGCAAAGCCCGCCGACTTTGCTCTTTTGCATAAGGATCCATCATTTTCCGCCGCTATGCCCAGAGCACATCGGAGGGCATTCCAAATCGTTTTTACTTGGCAGCGTCGAACTCTGCCTCGATCTCTGCCGAGGGTGCCGGGGTGACAAGGCTCACCACAACGCAGACCACCAGAGACATCAGGAAGGCAGGCAGCAGCTCGTAGATGCCAAACACGCCGCCCAGCGGGCTGATGATGTACTTCCATACAAAGACCATCAGGCCGCCGGAGAGCATACCGGCCAGAGCACCCTGCCAGTTGCAGCGCTTCCAGAACAGGGAGCACAGCACCACTGCGCCAAAGGAGCCGCCAAAGCCGGCCCATGCAAAGCTGACGATGCCGAACACGCTGGAGTTGGGGTCGCGGGCCAGCACCACGCCCACCACGCTGACGCAGACGATGGTCAGGCGGGCCGCAAACAGGCTCTGCTTCTCGGTCAGCTTCATGTGGCCGAACTCCTGCAGGATGTTCTGGGATACGCTGGAGGCCGCTGCCAGCATCTGGCTGTCGGCGGTGGACATGGTAGCGGCAAGGATGCCGGCAAGGATCAGGCCTGCCAGAATGGCTGCCAGCACGCCGTGCTGGGCGATCAGATTGGCAATGCGCACGATCAGGGTCTCGCTGGAAGCGCCGCTCAGGAACTCCAGCGCGCCCGCCTTGGTCATGCCAAGGCCCACCATGCCGATGACGATGGAAGCGGTCATGGCAATGACCACCCATACGCTGGCAATGCGGCGGCTGAGCACCAGCTTCTTTTCGTCCTCAATGGCCATGAAGCGCAGCAGGATGTGGGGCATGCCGAAGTAGCCCAGACCCCATGCCAGCGTGGACACGATGTCCAGCAGGCTGTAGGAAGTGGCGCTGTTATCGGCCACATTGTGGCTGGCCGCCATGGTCAGGTAGCCGGGCAGGCTGCGGGCATTCTCGATCACCACATCCCAGCCGCCTGCCACGCTGACACCATACACCAGCACCGCGATGAGCGCCATGCTCATGACGACGGACTGGATCAGGTCGGTGGTGGACACGGCGCGGAAGCCGCCCATAATGGTGTAGCCCACAATGACCACGGCGGACAGGATCATGGCGATCATGTAATCCACGCCGAACAGGCTGTTGAACAGCTTGCCGCAGGCCGCAAAGCCGGAGGCGGTGTACGGGATGAAGAACACAATGATGATCACCGCGCCCAAGGCGTTCAACAGGTTGCGCTGGTCGTGGAAGCGCAGCGAAAGGAACTGCGGCACCGTAATGGCGTTCAGGTTGGCCGAGTAGCGGCGCAGACGGCGGGCCACGATGAGCCAGTTGAGCCAAGTGCCCACGGCAAGGCCGATGGCCGTCCAGCCCGGCGATGCGATGCCGGTGAGGTATGCAAGACCCGGCATACCCATCAGCAGCCAGCTGGACATATCGCTGGCTTCGGCGCTCATAGCCGTGACCAGCGGGCCCATCGTGCGGCCGCCGAGGTAGAAATCGCTGCTGTCCTCGTTGGATTTGCTGTAGACAAAGCCAACCAGCAGCATTCCCACCAGATAGACCACAATGGTGGCAATGATGCAGATATTGATCATTTGATTACCCCTCTCTTTCTTCCCCTCAACGGGAGCATATCTTAAATATTACCACAAAAACCTGCATTCCTGCAAGCTTTTCGGGCAATTCAAGAGCACAAACTGCTGTTTTTCCGGGTTTTGAACAGAAAAAGCAGCATTTCTGGTGCAAAATCCATCAGAAACACTGCCGTCGTAAATTGATATCCGCAGCCCGGCGTAAAGCCGTATCCGTATTGAACCAAAAAAGCACCCCCCTGCCATGGCCTTGTAAGGGTCAGCAGCGGGCGCTCTTTTTGGTTTATGCCCGTACAAAGAAACCCGGGAACCGTTCCAATATCTTCTGGAAATTCTCGCGGTACATGCCAAGGTGATGCTCAAACAGGGCTTCTACGTCCACGTCCAGCGGCAGGCCGTCCCGCAGGTAGCCAAAGATCTGCTCGTGCTCTTTCTGCACCGAGGCAATATTTCCCCGGCAAAGGGCCGAGTCCAGATACCGCACACGGTCCATATGGGAAGTAACGTTGTGCATGGCCTCCCAGATGCGGTCGTAGCCGGAATCGTGGTACAAAAGCCTGTGGAAATCGTTATCCAGCGAGATGAAGAAGTCATCTGCTGCATCCTGATCCAGATAAAGGTCTTCGTTCTGCCGGTTCAGCAGTTCCTGAAATTCGTTCAGCTGTTCCCTTGTCAGCTTTCCGGCCAGCCCGCGCAGCAGCGCCGGTTCCAGAATGCGGCGCATGGCAAAGCCTTCGTTCAGGTATGGAACGCTGATCTTGGACACAATGCTGCCGCGCTGCGGCAGAACATCCACAAGCCACTCGCTTTTCAGCATCATCAGCGCTTCGTGTACCGGTGTGCGGCTCATGGCCAGCTGTTCGCACAGTTCGGCCTCGCTCAGCTGACAGCCCGGCTGCAGCTGCAAGGTCATAATATTTTTGCGCAGCATACGGTAGGCGTAAGCCCGGTTGTTTTCGTCCATTCTGCGCACGTCCAGCAGCAGCGGCAATGCGCTGGCCTTTTCTTCTCTCATAGCAGTTCCCTTTTTTGCTTGCCGTAATTTTACCGCAGGGCGCACCGCCCCGCAGACATCTGAAATCATTCTTATTATAAAGCATCCCGCGGCACATGTCAAAAAGAAAAAGCACCAAGCATTGCTGCTTCGTGCTTTTTTGTGGTGCGCCTCGCACACTCCTATCCGAACGGTCTTACAAACAGCCTCTTTGTGTTTTCTTTCCGGAGGAAAATCGGTTACTTCTTCCGTTTGTTCGTCTGATACATTGCCCCGATCACCTGAAGCCGGTTCACCCGGACATCTGCGCCAAGGGTGGACTCCGTTTCCGGAGTGACCAATTCATTTTCTACCGCCCAGCACACGGCTTTCAGAACCTCTTCATCCTGTACGTCAGTGTATGTCTGCTGAGAGGCCGGTTCCGGCTTGCCTGCCATGTTCCACAGCACTACAGCCAGCTCCTGCCGGGTCTCAGGAACCGCAAAGCCTTCGGGCAGGTTATTTTGAATGTAGCTGTGCGCCAGCAGAATGCCGCCGCCCACAACGGCCGTGCCAACGGCCAACGCAGCGATCACAGCACCTGCGCCGCCGTCTTCAGAACCAGCACCGGGCTGTTCCGGGCCAGGCTCCGGATTATCCCAAATCGCATCGCCGCCGATCGTTCCGCCATTGTTCGTGATCATGCAACCCCTGAAATCGCCGGCCGTAACGGATGCGCCCTCTTCATTGGACAGTGTTCCGGTGAATTGAGTGACCGGCGTGCCGGTTGCCTGAATCGTTCCCTTGTTGGTCACTTCGCTGGTCACTGTGCCGCCATTTGCATTCAGGACGCCGTCATTTTCAATGGGGATGCTGAGGGTGCCGCCGGTGCTGCTGTCGATCAGCGTCAGGGTGCCATGGTTGATGATCTTGATGTCGCTTGTCTCCGCATCTGCAGAAACCGGCTTGCCTGCCAGGTCCACCGTAACCGTGACTCCTTCCGGAATCACTAATGTGTTTTCCATTGTCGCCGTTATGTAACTCGGGACCTTGAGGGAGATGCTTTCGCCCGCTGCGCTCGGGATCTTTGCCGTCGGCCAGCTGTGGCCGAGCAGATAAACATACTCGTCCGGCGAGCCTTCAATTGTTCCTTTATAGGGGAAACGATGCTCGATTCTGTGGATCGTGCATCCTGTAATTTCAGCTACCGCAGACCCCGAATTTTCTACCGTACCGGGGATGGAGATATAATAGGGTCAACCAAGAAAAACCACGATAAATAAAGGGTTTCAACGGCTCGACTCGTTCAACAAAAGTGTTTATTTGCTGACAGGCTGCGGAGAAGCTGAAATCCAGAGGTTATAGGTGGGAGGTTTTGGTGCAGCTCTGTTTTGACCCACAAAATGAGCAGCAAGTAAAAAATTAAGGAGAACGAATCGAGCCTACGGTGGATTGCCATTGAGTGATCCGCCGTGGGCTTGTTTGCTGTTTTGTCAAATAAAAAAATTAGTGAGGGAGAACAGAACTATGAAAAATTATAAAATCGCTGTGGCCGGCACGGGATATGTAGGTCTTTCGTTGGGAGTGCTGTTCGCGCAGCACCATCAGGTGGTTGCAGTCGATATTGTGCAGGCTAAGGTCGATATGATTAACAACAAGAAATCTCCGATTCAGGATGATTATATTGAAAAATACTTGGCAGAAAAGGACTTGAATTTAACCGCAACGCTGGATGCAAAGGCAGCATATAGCGATGCGGATTTTGTTGTGATTGCGGCTCCTACTAACTATGACAGCAAGACCCAGCACTTTGATACGTCTGCGGTTGAAGCTGTAATCAAGCTGGTTATGGAATATAACCCGAATGCCATTATGGTTATCAAGTCCACGATTCCTGTGGGCTATACGGCAAGTGTAAGAGAAAAGTTCAACAGCAAGAATATCATTTTCAGTCCGGAATTCCTGCGTGAATCTAAGGCTCTTTACGATAACCTGTATCCTTCCCGCATTATCGTCGGAACCGACCTGAACGATGAGCGTCTGGTAGAAGCTGCTCATGAGTTTGCCGGTCTGTTGCAGGAAGGTGCAATCAAAGAGAAAATTGACACGCTGTTCATGGGCTTCACTGAGGCCGAGGCGGTCAAACTGTTCGCTAACACCTATTTGGCTCTGCGCGTGGCTTACTTCAATGAGCTGGATACCTACGCAGAAAGCAAGGGGCTGAACACCCAGCAGATTATTGATGGTGTCTGCCTTGATCCGCGTATCGGTAGCCATTACAACAATCCGTCCTTCGGCTACGGGGAGTGTGAAATAATATGGGCAACCAGACAAAAGCCTGATTTCATGCGGGTTTACGCGGCTTGACCTTTTCACCTCAACCTGTTTCTGCCTGTCATGGTGCGTTGCGGCCAGCGTGATTTTGGGTGCTAATGGCTTCTGGTTGCGCTCTATACTTAACCCACCACAGCGAAAGCTGATAGAGCAGAAAACAGAATAAGGAGGTACGAAGGCGAGCCTGCGTATAGATTGCTGCTGCAATCTGTATACAGGCTTGTTGTCGTGCAATGAAATAGCAGGAGATTTAACAAGGGAGGAAAAGAAATATTATGATGGAAAATAAAACAAAAATTGATCTGAAAAACAAAAGCATTTTTATCACGGGTGTAGCGGGTTTCATTGGTTCCAACCTTGCAAAGCGGTTGCTCTCCACAGTGGAGGGTGTCAAGGTCGTGGGTCTGGACAACATGAACAATTACTATGACGTGCGCCTGAAAGAAGCACGTTTGAAGGAACTGGAGCAGTTTGAAAAATTCAGCTTCGTAAAAGGCAATCTGGCTGATAAGGCTGTGATCGAATCTATTTTTGAGCAGTATAAGCCGGAAATTGTGGTGAACCTTGGTGCGCAGGCAGGTGTTCGGTATTCCATTACGAACCCCGATGCCTATGTGGAGGCAAACCTGATTGGCTTTTATAACATTCTGGAAGCCTGCCGCCATTCTTATGATGAGGGCCATACTCCGGTGGAGCATCTGGTTTATGCATCCAGTTCTTCGGTCTATGGCAGTAATAAGAAAGTGCCTTACAGCACGGATGACAAGGTTGATAACCCGGTATCTTTGTATGCGGCTACCAAGAAATCGAATGAACTGATGGCTCATGCCTACTCGAAGCTGTATAACATTCCTTCCACTGGTTTGAGATTCTTCACAGTATATGGCCCTGCTGGTCGCCCGGATATGGCGTACTTCGGCTTTACTAACAAGCTACTGAAAGGCGAAACGATTCAGATTTTCAACTACGGTAACTGCAAGCGTGACTTTACTTATGTGGATGATATTGTCGAGGGCGTTGTCCGTGTGATGCAGGGTGCGCCGGAACGTAAAAATGGTGAAGATGGTCTGCCTGTTCCTCCGTATGCAGTTTATAACATTGGTAATCAGAACCCGGAAAATCTGCTAGACTTCGTACAGATTTTGCAGGAAGAACTGATCCGTGCTGGTGTCCTGCCGGAAGATTACGACTTTGACGCACACAAGAAGCTGGTTCCGATGCAGCCGGGTGATGTACCTGTGACCTATGCAGATACCAGTGCGTTGGAGCGTGACTTCGGATATAAGCCCTCCACTAGCTTGCGCGAGGGTTTACGGAAGTTCGCTGAGTGGTACGCAAAGTTTTACAAATAACGAAGAATAGGAAAATAAACCGATGAAGTGTGTTGAGGTTTACAAGGAATTATATCATCAGGAACCGTTTGATGTGGCGTTCTGCCCGTACCGCATCAGTCCGCTAGGTGCGCATATCGACCATCAGTACGGAAAAATCAATGGTTTGGCAATCGACAAGGGAATCCACATGGCCTATCACCCGAAACAGAATGGTGTTGTGGAATTGCAGTCTTTGAACTTCCCGAAACGCGCCCAGTTCTTTGTGAGTGCAGTGCCGGATGAAAAGCAGGGTGACTGGGCTGATCATCTGCGTGGTGCTACAAAGATGCTGGGAGAAAAGTACCGCCTGAAAGTTGGTCTGTCCGGCATCATCGAGGGTAGTCTGCCGATTGGCGGTTTGTCCTCGTCGGCTTCGGTCATTATTTGCTTTTTGTCTGCATTGTGTAAAGTGAACGGCATCCATCTGGAGCCGATGGAGATGATTCTCACGGCAAAGGCGGCGGAAAACCAGTATGTTGGTGTCTCCTGCGGAAAACTCGACCAGAGTTGCGAGGTACTTTCTAAGAAAAATCACTTGCTATACCTTGACACGAAAGACGATAGTTATGAACTGATCCCCACCAGTGAGAAAATGAAGCCTTATAAGGTAGCAATCTTCTTCTCTGGCTTGGAGCGTTCTTTGAAAAACTCTAAGTACAATCTGCGGCAAGATGAGTGCAAGGCAGCGGCCTATGCACTGATGGGCTATGCAGGGATGGACTACGATACCTTTGCAAACACCCGGCTCCGTGATGTGCCGTTTGAGGTCTTTGAAGCCTATAAAGATCGTTTGCCGGAGTTGTGGCGCAGACGTGCAGAACACTATTACAGTGAGTTCGCTCGTGCCGAAAAGGGTGCAGAACTGTGGCGTAAAGGTGATTTGGAGGGCTACGGTCAGCTTGTTTTTGAAAGCGGAAAATCCTCTATTTATAGCTATGAGTGTGGCTGCGATGAACTGAAAAAGCTGTATGAGATCATGACCGATACCGATGGTATCTACGGTGGCCGATTCTCTGGCGCGGGCTTCAAGGGCTGCTGTATGGCACTGATTGACCCAGATAAGGCCGAAGATATTGAAGTAAAGGTGACAACAGAGTATCTGAAAGCGTTCCCAGCACTGAATGGAAAGTATAGTTTCCATTTGTGTGAGAGTGCCGATGGCGTGGAACTGTAAGGAGAGTACATAGATGAAATGTTTGATTTTGGCAGCGGGCTATGCTACACGGCTTTATCCGCTGACAGAGAATTTCCCGAAACCGCTTCTGAAAGTGGGCGAGAAATCCATCCTTGATTGGTTGGTGGATGATCTGGTGGACACCACCGACATTGACGAATTTGTGGTGATTTCCAACCACAAGTTTGCACAGCATTTTGAGGATTGGAAAAGCAATAAGAAAAGAACACGGCCTTATGAGATTACTGTAATCGACGACGGTACAAGCACCAATGAAACTCGTTTGGGTGCAGTCAAGGATATTCAGTTGGCGGTAGAGAAATTGAATCTGGCTGACGATTTGCTGGTTATGGCTGGCGATAATGTGCTGGATTTCAGCCTTTCCAAGTTTGTGGAGTTCGCAAAGGAAAAGAATACTTCCTGTGTGATGTGCCACGAGGAAAATGAACTGAAAAAGCAGCAGAAAACGGCGATCATCACGTTGGATGGCAATGACCTGATTACCAGCTATGAGGAAAAGCCGACGGAACCAAAAGGAAATCTGGCTGTGCCGCCGTTCTACTGCTATCGTGCCTGTGATGTAAAGCGGATTCAGGAAGCTCTGGAGAACGGCTGCGGCTATGACGCACCGGGCAGCTTTGCGGCTTGGTTGAGCAAGCAGACACCGATGCACGCTTACGTCATGCCAGGTAAGAGGTATGACATTGGCGATATTAACAGCTATGAGTATGTAAAGAGCGTGTTTTCAAAATAAAAACGCAAAGAGAGAGGAGAAAGTAATCATGAGAGATTTTAAGGATTTGAAAATTGCTGTGGCCGGAACTGGCT
>ENA-UAEG01000825-UAEG01000825.1-human-gut-metagenome-genome-assembly--contig:-NODE-825-length-10549-cov-4.931294_pt1 | contig 10549 bp, 6 predicted proteins | sample MGYA00244280_ERZ654275 | MGnify/ENA primary metagenome ERZ654275 (study PRJEB26926, sample SAMN06165092) | human gut metagenome | biome: ENVO:00009003; feature: ENVO:2100002; material: ENVO:00002003...
GGCGCCCTGCCGCTCCTTGTTCAGGACGTTCCAGTAGACTTTGCCGGTGGTCAGGTTGGAGTATTTGTTCAGGTTTTCATCGATAAAACGCTCATAATGGCCCAAGTCCAGGTCGGTCTCGGTGCCGTCGTCCGTCACGAACACCTCGCCGTGCTGCAAGGGGCTCATCGTGCCGGGGTCCACATTGATGTAGGGATCCAGCTTCTGGCTGGCCACCTTCAGCCCGCGGGTCTTGAGCAGACGGCCCAGGCTGGCCGCTGTGATGCCCTTGCCTAAGCCCGACACAACGCCGCCGGTCACAAAAATATACTTCGTTGCCATAATTCACCCTCCATGTTCGGGGGCACACAAAAGCACCCGCCATACCACAAAAACTATCCTTCCTATTATACATCCGAAAAAATAGTTTTTGCAATATGGCGGGCACATTTTCTTAATCTAATTTGAAAAAAGCGGGTTTTACTTTAGATCCTTCAGCGAATCGAGCGGGTGCGGTTCGTGTACTTCAAAATTTCGGCCATCAGGATCTTCATGTCCAGCGGCTTACCTACGTGGCTGTTCATGCCCGCATCCAAGCAGGCCTTTACATCGTCGGCAAAGACGTTGGCCGTCATGGCAATGATAGGCGTGCCCTCGTCGGGGCCTTTGCCCTCAAACGCGCGGATGCAGCGGGTAGCTTCCAAACCGTTCATCTCAGGCATCATCACGTCCATCAGAATCGCGTCGTAGGTGCGGGGCGCGGCGTTCTGGATGGCCTCCAGCGCCTCCTTGCCGTTGGTCACAGCGGTGATTTTCGCGCCCTGTTCCTCCAACAGCGTCACGGCGATCTCAGCGTTCAGCTCATTGTCCTCGGCCAGCAGCAGGTGCAGGCCCTTCAAATCAGGCGCACGCTTTTCCTCCATCGGGTCAGGGGCGTTGGCGGGGCGCTCGCCCACCGGCAGCGACAGCCGTAAAATAAAGGTCGAGCCCTTCCCAGGTTCACTCTCCACATCCAGCGAGCCATGCATCTGGTCAACGAGTTTTTTCGTGATAGCCATGCCCAGGCCGGTGCCCTTGTAGGTTGTGCGGCTCGTGCGCTGTTCCTGGGTGAACGGCTCAAAGATGTGCTGCATGAACTCCTCGCTCATGCCGATGCCGTTGTCCTTGATCTCCATGCGCAGGTGGACAAGGCCTTCCTCAAACAGCGTCTCCCTGGCGCGGAAGTTGATCTCGCCGCCGTCGGGCGTGTACTTGACGGCGTTGGACAGAATGTTGATGAGCACCTGGCGGATGTGCAGCTCACTGTCCACCAGGTAGGGATGCCAGAACGGGCCGATCTGCTTTGTGAACGTCATGTTTCGCTCGGTGATCTGCCCTTCCAGAATGCCGCAGCAGGAATCCAGCAGCACCCGCAAATCAAACGGGGTGTTGAGCATCTGCATACTGCCGGACTCGATTTTGGACATATCCAGCACGTCGTTCACCAGCGAGAGCAGGTGGGACGCCGCGCCGCGCATCTTGGCTATGCAGTCCTTGACACGTGCTTTACCGTCAAAATTTTCCTCGGCAATGTCCAGCATACCCATAATGCCGTTGATGGGCGTGCGGATATCGTGGGACATATTCGACAAAAATTCCGTCTTGGCAGCACTGGCTTCCTCAGCCTTGTGCAGGGCCTTCTCGGCCTCGGCGCGGAAACGGCGGCTGCGCAGCACCAGTCTGATGCAGACGATCGCGGCGACAACGCACAGGTAGGTCAGCACAATGACCGGCGGATACTGGTACGCCAAGCGCACCAGCGAGAATTTCTGCGTGCCCAGGTTGATATATTTGTTGGTGATGGAGACGACCTCGGCGCGGGTCAGGCTGTTTACGCTCTTGTTCAGTACACTGCGCAGCAGCACGTCGTAATCGCGGTTGACGCCGATGCAAAAACTGCGCCGCTCGTCGCTGAGCATCGACCGCAGCTCGTTCTTTTTGTCGTCAAAGACGGTCCGCTCGGCCTGGTAGGTGTACGTGTAGTAGGCGTCAATTTCGCCGCTGTGCAGCGCCGCCAGGCAGTCATCGAAGGAGTCCATGTACTCGACGGTGGCGCGGTCGTCCAGGCCGGGCAGCTCCAGCACGTCGGTGTTGAAGTTGTAGGCCACGGCCACCCTGCGCAGGTCGCCGTCGTGGCTGCGCAGCAACACCCAGGAAAACTCCGCCGAGAGGTAGCTGTCCGTCAGTTTGTAGCCGCAATCCTCGGCGGTGGAAAAATCGCTGGTCAAATCAATAACAAAATCCGCCGCGCGGTCATTGAGAATCTGCTTGTACTCGGTGCGGTCAGCCGGTGTCAAGAACTTGTAGTGCAGCCGGGCGCGGCCCGCCACGAGCTTAAAGAGGTCTACCATGATGCCGGTCAGCTTGCCGTCCTTGTCCAGATAGGAGTAGGGGTAGCGGTCCGGGTTGGCCAGCACGGTGAACTCCTTGTCCGCTGCATTGTGGGCTGTGATGTAGTTTTCCTCAGCAGCGGTCAGGTAGAGCTTGTTGCTGGTGTGGATGTTCTTGTTGTATTTGTCAAACAGGGTCGTGCGCCAAGTGGGGTCGTCGCGGTCCATACGGATCAACGCGTCGTTGACAAGCCGCAGGGTCGAAGCATCGCCTTTGCGCACGGCAATGTAGACGTCCTCATTGTCAAAGGTGTCGATGACCCATTCGTTGGAGGTCTGGCGCATCCGGTTGGAGACTGCCGCCGTGATGGTGCCGCTGCGCAGTGCGGCGGAAAGTTCCTCATCGGTGTCAAAATAGACCGGCGTGTAGGTAAAGCCGTTTCTCTCAGCGTAGGCCTTGAAACTCTCGTTGCGGCCGTTGCCGCTGCGGCTCATACCGACGACCATGCCGTCAAACGTATCATAGTTGCCCGCCACGATGCTGCGGTTGCCGGCCTTGACGGTCAGCATTGTGGCTACATTGGAGATCGGCTCGTTGGAGAAGTCGAAGCGCTCGGTGCGCTCGTCGGTCTTGCGCAGCGTGGGCAGCAGGTCAATCTCGCCGCGCTCCAGCATGTCGGCGGCCTCGTTGGCATCACAGTCGTAAGCCAGATACTCAAACTGTACATTCTCATGCTGGGCAATGCGCTGCAGTACCTCGTAGGAATAGCCGCTGCGGTGGCCGTCCTCGTCCATGACATGGTAGCCCGTGTAGGCGTAAAAGCCTACGCGCAGGGTGCGCCGGGGCGTGTCATCGCTGCCCGCCGCGCTGGTAGGCATGGCAAAGCCCAGCAGCGCGGCCAACAGCATACTGGTAAGCAGCAGGCAGCAGACCGTGCGCCGCAGAGCGGGGAGGTTCTCCTTTTTATTATACATGGCAGGGGCACTCCGGTTTCCTGTGCAGCGGCAGAGACGCCGCACATAGTATTCTGCAGGGCTGACCTGCAAGGGAGGCTTTACAGTTCGCGGATTGCCGCCAGCACTTCCTCGTGGGCAGCAAGGACGGGCGGCCAAAGGCTCTCATCTTCCAGCGGCTTGGGGCCGCGCACGGCGTCGCACAGGGCCGCGGCAGCCTTGTACAGGCGGTCCATCCCTAAGTTCTGGGCCACGCCCTTCAGTGTGTGGCTGGCGCGGAAAGCCAGCTCCCAATCCTGGGCGGCCAGCGCGTCCTTCAGCTGGGCAAAGCTGGGGTCGCCGGGGTATTTCAGGATAAACTTCTTCACAAGGGCCTCGCTGGGCAGACGGCTCAGGGTGGCATTGTAATCGCCGCCGACGCGGGCATAAAATTCCTGTAACGTCATATCATTTCTGCCTTTCTCATTTTCACTTTTATTCTTCAGCGGTAAATTCCGCAGTGACACAGGCGTTGCGCTGCCCCTTGTTACACGGGGTTGGCCTGGCCCACCGCGCCGATGTAAAGGGGCGGTATCTCATCGCTCCACAGGGCGCAGAGCGACACATGATGCCAGCGCAGCTCGCCGTCAATGGGCAGCAGCATCGAAAGCTCGGCGTGGGGGCGGTCTACTGTCGTGGCCCGCAGCGCGGTACGGATACGATCAATATCCGCGATGGCAAAGCCGGATTGATCGGCTTCGTCCGGCAGATGCAGCTCTTCCGGCACCTGCATATGCTCCACCGCCCAGGGCGAGAATCGCACCAGGCCGGTGGCCTCGCTGTAATCAAACTGCACACAGCGGGCGTTTTCGGCAAAGAAATTCACCTTGGTGCGCAGCACGGACAGCGTGCGCAGGATGTGATCCTGCCCGGGCAGCGATTTCTCGTGCAGCAGCACCTCTGAGATATGCTGTGCCTCGGCCAGGTAGTTGCGGCGGCTTCCGCCGGAGGAGGCCAGGCTCAGCTCGGCGTGCAGCCGCGCACCCGCATCCGTCAGGCATTCCAGCAGCAGCGGGTTGAACTGCCCGCACTCGCCGTTCAAAATCATCTCCATGGCCTTGTCATGGCCAAAGGCTTTTTTGTAGCAGCGCTCGCTCGTCAGGGCGTCGTAGACGTCGGCCATTGCCACGACCTGCGCGGCAATGGGAATATCCTCACCCTTCAGGCCGTCAGGGTAGCCGCGGCCGTCCCAGCGCTCGTGATGCCAGCGGCAGATGGCGTAGGCTGTCTTGACCAGCGGCGACTCCTGCTGGAAGGGGAGCTTGTCGAGAATTTCCGCACCGGTGGTGGTGTGGGTCTTCATCGTGTCAAACTCTTCCTTCGTCAGTTTGCCGGGCTTGTTCAGAATCGACGCTGGGATGTTGATCTTGCCGATGTCGTGCAGCGCCGACGCCGTGCTGATCAGCGAGATATCGGCGGCGTTCAGATTGTATTTGTCGTTTTTCCGGACCAGCGTGCGCAGCAGGATGCCGGTCGCCGTCTGGATGTGCAGCACGTGCAGGCCGCTCTCACCGTTGCGGAACTCGACGATATGGCTGAGAATGTTGATCATCGTCGAGTTGCTCTTTTCTTTTTCGTAGACCTGCTCGGCCACCAGCCGCACCAGGCGCTTCTGCTTGGCATAGAGCATCAGGGTGTTGATGACGCGGCGGCGCACGATGGCCATATCAAACGGGCGGCTGATGTAGTCAGTCGCGCCCAGATCGTAGGCACGCTCCACATAGCTGGATGCGTTCTCGGCCGAGATCATAATGACCGGGATATCGTCGATCCAGTGATATTTATTCATCATGGCCAACACATCAAAGCCGTCCATTTCGGGCATCATGATATCCAGAAGCAGCAGGTCAATGTCGACGTTGGTCTGCATGATGGACACCGCCTGGCGGCCGTTCTCGGCTTCAAGGATTTCGTAACCGTCGCCCAGCATCTCCGTCAGGATAGCGCGGTTCATTGCGGAATCGTCCGCTATCAGGATCTTTTCTTTTTCGCTCATGGTCCCTTTACCTATACATAAGACCGGAGAAAACGCCCGAAAAAGCACATTCTCCCATACATTAACTATTATAATATAACACAAATGCCAAAAGCAACAGATTCGTGCAAAATTATCGAAAAAGACGGTGCAAAATGAAAGGCTTTGCCAAAAAGATTGTAGGGACCGGGCATACCCGGCCCCTGCATTCTCTATCCCACCAAAAAAGCAGATGCCCCACCCGAAGTGAAACATCTGCTCATTCCGTAATTATTTTTCTTTTTTGAGTACCGCAAAAATCATGCTAACGGCGGCGGCCGCCAAGGCCGGGTAGAGCACCAGGCAAAACGCCTGGTACCACGTCGGCACAAAATACTGCCACACGGCAGGCAGCGTGTCGACGGCGTTTAAGGTGATATCACGCACCGCCAGTGTCACGGTCTTGTTTTCCTCGGGGCTGCAGGGGTCCAGCCGCAGCGCGGCCAGGCTGGTGCGGGGCAGCGTGTAGATGTACCGCCCCTCGCCCACGCTCTGGGGAAACACCCGGCGGTCGGCAGAGTAATCTTCGCCGACTTTTGTGGTGTAGTACAGGCACATTTCCCGCGCTTCGCCGTCAAATTGCGCGGTGTAGCTGATGGTGCGCACCACACGGCCATCGACATTTTCCAAAATCATCTGCGGGTCGCCGTCCACGGTGGTCAGCGTGCCGTCCTCATTTTGGGTCAGCCCCACCAGCTGCCAGTCGGTCACGGCCATCGTTTCCTCGGCCAGGCGGCCCTGGGCTTTCGCCAGCGCATCGCTGCCAAAGTGAGCCGCGCCCAGCACCAGCCAGGCGGCCAGCGCCAGCAGGTACGCGGTGATGGGCAGTGCCCCGCGCCGCGCAAACCAGTTTTTCATCACTTTCACGGGGCGCTCACCTCCATCTGCATTGGGGCAAAGCCCGCATCGGTCACGCGGTAGAGCAGTGTCTCGCCGCTCCGGGCCGCCGCCAGCTTGTCGGTGAACAGGTCGGCGTAGCTTTGCACAAAAATATCATCCAGCGTCTGGATATACAGCACCGTGCAGCCGTTGCCGCGCACGATGCCGTCCAGCTCCTCTGCCGTAAAACCGTGGTAGTAGGTGTTTTTTACGCCATCGCTGGGCTGCAATTCGGGCAGACCCAGCTCGCCGCCGCCGCCGATCATCTTGGTTTCGCCGGTGTCGGGGTCCGTGGTCACGGTGCCGGAATAGTCCACCAAAATCGGGTAGAAGTCAAACACGGCGCTGAACCAGCCCTCGCCGTTGTCGCCCTGCCCGACATAAAAGACACGGTCATCGGGGGCAAGATAGCTGCACACCAGCTCGGCCTCGGCACGCTCGGCGCGGCGGTCGGTGAACTCGCTGTCCGCAAAGCCCAGCACGCTCAGCTGCGGCAAAATCAGCTGGCTCTGGCGGAACAGCATCCCGCAGGCCAGCGCCAGCACAAACAGCTCAAACACAGGGCGCGGCTGGCGGCGGGTCGCAGCAAAAACCGCTGTCGGGCCGTCGGCCCCGCCCTCGACGGTGATCTGCGGCAGCAGCGCCACCGACAGGCAGGCCAGCGCAAGGATGAACCAGCCGATGTAATAGCTGTAAATGTAGCGGTTGTAGTCAACCAGCTGCTCGGCCTGGAACGGCACAAAAATAAAGCCGTAACTCAGTGCCAGCATCAGGTTGTAGCCCAAAAAGCAGACGCCGGACAGCACGCCGATGACGGCGATACGCGCCTTGAGCCGCCGCGACGCTGCCGCCAGAATCGCCACAACAAACACGATGGCAATCAGCGCGACCACATTGCGGCCCTGCCCGATCATGCTCAACTTGCCGTCGCTGGTCCAGAACTGGTGGCCCATGTCGGCCATCGCAGTGCGGAACTGGGCCTCGCGCTCGGCGTAAAAGCCTTCGACGGACTGCCCCAGCAGGATCTTGATGCCGTTGACCACGACGGCGGACAGCGGGGCGCTCGTCTCGCCAACGCCGGAATCACTGGCGCTGCGGCTGACCAGCCAGCCCACATAGCGCACATTCCACAGATAGTAAATTGCCATTGGTGCGGCAAAACAGGCCAGGCTGAACCCGGTGCGGGGGAGCAGACCGGCCTTGAAATCGCCGTCGTCGGCAAACAGCCACTCGTCCACAGCCACCAGCCCCGCTGCCACCAGCGCCAATACAAACGTATTGGCCTTCAGGTTGGCAGACAGCGCCAGAATCGGCAGCACGGCCCATTTGGGGGCCGAAGTTTGGCGCAGCGCCAGCCACGCGGCCACGGCCCCGCCGAACACAAGGCCCGCGGGTACATCGCCGTAGCTGGTCATGTAGGTGGTGGTCAGGTAGATAGTGTGGTTGTAGTTCGTGAAGAAGAACGGCACGCACCACAGCGCGGCGGCCATCGGCACGGCCACACGCCATTTCTCGCGGGGGATAGCCCCGACAACGGCGGCAAATACAGAAAAATACAAAATGTCATAACCGACGTAAATTTTCCAATCTGCATAATCGCCCAAAAACTGGAAGAAATACGCCAGCAGCGGCAGGCCGGGGTTCTGGGTCGCGGCCCAGGGGGTGCCCAATTCTGCCGTGGCGTACAGGTCGTTGTTGACCTTCGTGATTTTGACCGCGGTGGCCCAAAGGCTCAGCTCGTCAAAATCGGTGGCCATCGGCTGGCGCACAAAAAAGTAGACGGTGAACGCCAGCGCCATGCCCCAGAACAGCACACTGCCCGGGGTGAACAGCTTTTGCGCCGCTCCAGCGTGGTTTTTGCGGGTGGCCAGCACCCACACGCCGCCCGCCAGGCAGAGCGCATACACCGCCCAGGTGATGGGGTAGAGCACCCCCGCCATGGCGGCCAGCGTCAGCACCGCCACGATGAGGGACAGTGCCGTCAGCGGTGCCACCGACGCCGGGACGCGGCATTTCAGCGTAAGTACCGTGCAGCCGCAAAACAGCGCCGCCACGGCAGCCAGTACGCAGAGCAGTTCCATAGGACAGACTCCTTCATATGGGATGATGGTAGGGGCGTCGAGAACGCCGCCCCCTACAAGTGTGCAGGGATGTAGGGGCTGCACATGTGCGGCCCGCAGCTTTCCCGCAAAAGCGATTTTGCCTTTTGGCTGAGGGCCGGGCATACCCGGCCCTACGGTGTGCTTTATTTTTTCCTTATAAAAAGGGAAACGAAAGCGGCGGCGATACATGGCCCAAACGCCAGCACCAGCCACCAGCCGGCAGTGGGGATAAACCGGGTGTACCACGCCCGGGCAGGGTTCAGCTCAATGCCGGTAAACAGTGTCGGCACGCCGCCCACACTGTCCGGGTCGATGCGCAGCCCCGTTACCCACCTGCCGCCCAGATCAAACGTATACACGCCGGGGGCGGTCACGGTGGCGTAGACTTTCTGCGCCTCGGTGTAGTCAGTCTGGCCGGGTTTCAGGTAATACAGCGCCACGCCGCCCGGGGGCAGCCGGTGCGCTGCGTCCAGCACCACTGTCTCGATGTATCCCTGCCCCTGCCAGTAAATGTGCGGGTCACTGTCGGTGGAAAGATACCACGCCGGGTCATCATCCGGCGGCGTCCACCACTCGTTGGAGGAGTAGGGCGCAAAGCTCTCGGTCACAAGGTCAGCGGCGTCCACATGGGTCTGGGGCATTTTGCCCTGCATTTTGTAGTTCAGCATCACGCCGCAGCCGACGAGACACCGCACCACCCAGAACACCGCCGCCAGCAGATAAGCCAGCACCAGCAGCTGCCGTGCCTTAAAAAGCGGTTTTTTCATTTACGCCACCCCGCTTTCTGCCACAGCCGCCAGCGTGAACGGCACGTCGGCGTCCGCGCCCTCAAAATGGTAGAGCGTCGCGGGCATATCGTTGGTCAGGCCGCCCTCAAACAGGGGGCTGAACTCCCGCTGCAAATAGTCGTCGGCGCGGTCGATTAAGATATAATCGCAGTCCTTCTCGGCCATGTAGGCAACCAGCGTGTCCGGCACGCAGACGGCCTTGTAGTCGTACAGCGTCCAGTTTTCGCTCTCCACCAGGTTCATAAAATCGCTGTCCCAGCGGTCCTGCGTCTCGCCCAGACGGCCATAGAAGCCGCCAAAGCCGTTCACGACCTGGGCGGTCAGCTCATAGCGGTAGTAGTACCACCGCGTGGCGTCGTCGCCCTGGCTGATGACCAGCACGCGGTCGGGCCAGTTGAGCACAGTATTCATCGTGTCAGCGCGGTTTTGTACGTCGGCGCGCAGGGTATACAGGCTGTTGGCCCCGGTCCAGAACCCGGCCGCAGGGATGCCGCGCCAGCAGAACACGGCCATGATGACCGCCGCCGCACCGCCCAGCGCCAGCTGGCCCAGCTGCTCCTTTGCGCTGCGGGCCAACAGGCAGAGCATCGCCAGCATCCACGCCTGGTAGTAAGGGGCCAGGTAGCGGTCGTAGTCCTTCAGCGCCAGGCCCTCAATATCGGAAAAGTTGTAGTTGTAGAGAATCAAGTGGAACAGATACAGCACCGCAAAGCAGAACGCAAACCCCAGGTGCGCCGCAAGCACGCGGCGGCGGGCGGGGCCCTTCTCGGCGGCCAGCCAGGCGGCTGCGGCCACCATCGTGATAGCCGCCACGGCAATGACGCCGCCGCCCAAAAGGCAGATGCGCCGGGTGAAGAACGCGCTGCCCATGGCGGCCATGATCTGGGCAAACTTTTCGGTGCGGCCGATGCCCAGCAGCTGCTTGAAGCCGCCCACGAGGACCGCGCCGTAGCTCAGCCCCTCGCTGCCGACGCTGGCGGCGGTGTCCGCCGTCGGGGTGACAGCCGCTGTGTAGCGCCCCCAGCTGAGGAACGCCGCCAGCACGGCGACGGCCAGCCCGCCCGCCTTGAGCAGGGCTTTCGGAAAGGCTTTTTTAACAGGCCCGTCCGCTGCAAACAGCAGGTCAAGGCCAATCAAAAACGCCGCGATCAGGCCGTAGGCAAAGCAGATATCTTTCGTCAGCGTCAGCACGGCCAGCGGTAGCGCCGTGAGCCAGAAGGTGCGCTTTTCGCGCCCCACCGCGTAATACAGGCAGAACACGCCGCCAAACAGCATTGCCAGCGGCAGGTCGGCCATGGCGTTGACGTACTGGGTGGCGTAGCTGCCGGTGGGCGTGGCCGAGAAGAAGAGCGGCAGCAGGAACCCAGCGGCAAACACCAACACGCCGCAGGCCCAGCGCTCCCGCGGCAGGGCGGCAGCGGCGGC
>ENA-UAEG01000830-UAEG01000830.1-human-gut-metagenome-genome-assembly--contig:-NODE-830-length-10515-cov-5.580497_pt1 | contig 10515 bp, 7 predicted proteins | sample MGYA00244280_ERZ654275 | MGnify/ENA primary metagenome ERZ654275 (study PRJEB26926, sample SAMN06165092) | human gut metagenome | biome: ENVO:00009003; feature: ENVO:2100002; material: ENVO:00002003...
GGCCCCCGCGCTGGACGCACCCCGCGCCGACGCGCTGACCGAGCAGCTGGACCGGCTGGACGCCCTGCTGGATCGCTTGGACGAAATCCAGACTACCTACGATGTCTGCGAGACCGCCGTGACCCGCGCGGTCGAGAGCATCCGGCTGTGAGGAGGGCAACGATGGCAGATTACAACGAAACTCTGCGCGCTCTGCGCCGCGACGCGGCCGAGTTGGAGCGCATTGCCGGGGGCACCGGGGCCTATTGGACCGGCGCAGCGGCGGAGAATTTCCGCCGCCAGTTCACTGCCCAGACCTGCCAGCTGGCGGACCTGCTGGACACATTGGGCGCGGCAGCCGGGGACGAGACCCCCGCCCTGCCAACGGAATTTATTCTGTAAGGGAACTTGAATATGAACGATACAACGAAAAACATGCGCACTGCCGAACAGCTGGCCGCCCTGGCAGACACCTTGGAGCGCCAGGCTGCCGCCGCGCTGCACCTGGCCTGGCAGAGTGACGCTGCCGTGCAGTTTTTGCGCCGCCAGCAGGCCGTGACCGACGACCTGCGTGCCGCCGCCCGCACATTGCGCCAACTGGCGGAGGAGGCATAGGATGCAACACAAATTCCTGACCCTGGCGGCGGCTGTGGCGGCTGCCTGGGTGTTTGGCCTGCCCGCGCTGGCCGCAGGCGGGGCGGGGGTCTATGGCACCGTGCAGGGCCAGGACGCCGTTTTGTACCTGCGCAGCGGCAGCGCTGACGCCGCCTACACCTGCATGGTGGGCAACACGCCGGTCACGCCCGCCAAGGCCACGCCGCTGTCCGGGCTGGACACCCCGGCCCACACCGTCATTCTGCTGGACAACTCTGCCGCCATCCCGGAGAGCCAGCGGGATACCATCCACGATATTTTAAACGGCCTGGCCGGCACGCGCCTGAACGGCGAGACGTTCACGCTGGACACCCTCGGGGCCGAGGTCACGCCGCTTTGTGACGGTGAGACGGACTATTTGCAACTGAAAACCGTGGTGGATAGCCTGACCTACAACGACCACACCGCCCAACTGACCGACTGCGTTTACGGCGTGTTGGACAGCCTGGTGCAGCAAAACAGCCCCGCTCTGACGCGGGTCGTGCTCATCACCACCGGTGCCGAGGAAGAACAGTACGGCTACACCCGGCAGGAACTGGCCGACCTCATCCGCAAGGCCGGGTTCCCGCTGTACATCATCGGCGCGGACGACGGCACCGACGCCGCCCGGGCGCAGCTGCAGGAGCTGTTCGCCCTGGCCCGCCTGACCGACGGCGACACCTACGCACTGAGCGAGACACAGGACGTGGCCGCCATCGTCAACGGCATCCGTGCCTGGGACCGCGGCGTGCGGGTGGATGTACCACTGCCCGCGACCCTTTGCGATGGCTCTGATCGGGCGATGCAGCTTTCCGACGGCGGGGCCAACACCGTGACGCTGACGCTGACCATGCCGTTTGCGGCGGCGGACAATACCACCTCCGATGTAGGGCGGGATGCCCCCATCCCGCCGCAGGACACTGCCGACACCGCCCCGACTGCCGAGCCAGAACCCCTGGTCCAGCCCACCGCCCCAGATGAAGACAAACCCAGTGTCCTGCCTTTTGCCCTGGGCGGCGCGGGTCTGCTGGCCGCCTTGGCCTCCGCGTTTATGGCATTGCGCCGCAAAAAGCCCGCCCCCGCCGCGCCGCTGCCGGTGCAGCCCGCCGCGTCGGACGCACCCGCCACCATGATGGCCGAGGCGACTATGTTTGGCGGCACCGCGGCAATTTTTGGCGGGGACGCCGCCCCGCTGACCGTGACCCTGACCGACCTGGCCGACCTGGCCCACACAGTCACCTTCCCGCTGGACGGTACGGTCTCCCTCGGGCGCGACCCGGGGCTGTGCCGCATCGTGCTGGACTATGACCCCTCGATCTCGCGCCACCAGTGCGACCTCTGTCTGCGCGGCGGAGATGTGGTGCTTGTGAACCGGAGCAGCTCCAACGGCACAAAGGTCAACGGCGAAAAAATCACGACCGAGTGTCCCCTGACCGACGGCAGCATCATCAAAATGGGCAACGCCCAACTGCGCCTGACGATAACATAATGACTGCCGCCAGTTTGCTTTGCAGCCCCGCAGTGCCCGGCCCACAGCTATCCCCCAACCACCCATTTATCGTATAAATTCCCCCAAAAGGAGCTGTTTCCCCATGCCCACTCAACCCCAAAAACGCAAAATCAACCCATTGGCTATCGTCGCTGTCATCCTGCTTGTATTGGCGGCTGGTATGCTCTTCCTCATCTTTGCCCCCGGGCCGCGGATGAAATGGGCCTTATCTATGGGTGAAAAATACCTGACCGAATGCGACTACACCCAGGCCGTTACCATGTTCAGCCGCGCTATCCGGGTGGATGCCCGCAGTGAACCCGCCTATCTTGGCCGCGCCGAGGCGTATATCCAACTGAACCAGCCCGCCGCCGCGGTCGAGGATTTAACGTTTGTCATTGACGAACTGACCACCGACGATGCGGATGTGTATATCCAGCGTGCCGAGGCTTACACGATGCAGGGCAACACCGACGCCGCCCAGGCCGACCTCGACACTGCCGCCAGCCTTGGCGCAGACACGACCGCCGCCGAGGAAACCCTTGCTGCCCTCACCCCCGAACCGACCCCGGAGCCGGAGAAGGCGTTCTCGCTGCCGGTGCGGTATCAGGACTTCCTCGACGCGGACAACCCGCAGACGGACATTGTTGCAACTTACTATGACAATGGCAAGATTCGCTCGACCACGTCCCAGGGGCTGACCATCAACCCGAACCGCCAATTTGACGAAAACGGCCACCAAGTGTACAGCACAAGCGATTTCGGTGATTTGACCACGACGTTCCAGTTGGATGAGAACGGCAATATCGTGCGGTCGGACAACATTTCTACCAGCACATTCCTTGGAAGTTCCAGCGAAACATATACCAATACATACACTTACGACGACCACGGAAACATGACGTCCTACAATACGACGGCGAGCAATCCCATAGACACAGAGGTTCGCTGGGTCTACGAGTACGACGACGAGGGCCGCATCACCCATGAGACAAGCTATAAGCAGGACGGCGACGTTTACAATGACTGGACGTATGTCTATGCTGCAGACGGAAGTTACACCATGACGCAGGTCTCGGAGTACATCTACATTGACGAAGCCGATGCCTATATAGAGGTTGACCGCATCGGCAAAAACGCGGATGACCTGGATTGGAGCAATGTCCGCACGATGCACTACCGCGCGGACGGTACGCTGGCTAGTCTGGTGGCAACCTTCAAGGCCAGCGGTGTTACCGCCGTCAATGCGACCTTCAACGAGAACGGCGACCCGCTGAATGTGGAAGTGTACAACGAGGCCGGGCAGCTTTATTCCACGGATGTTTATACATACAACGAAAAAGGGCTGATTACCCAGCAAAGACACACTGACACCAGCGTTGTAATTGAAGAACCGAGCAACTATACCTACACGTACACCTATGAATACGACGCCGACGGCAATGTGACCAAGCGCACCGGTACATACAGCGATGCCGGAATCTCTGGCGAACTGCGCGAGATTATCACCTACGAAGTCCGCACTCTGCCCGCCGATTATGAACCGTATGACCTAAAGGCGTTTTTGCTGTGATGGCATAACGGCGCGGGCGAACAATGCTCGCCCCTATATCCTCTACCCCGGAAAATGGAGCATTGTAGGGGCCGGGCATGCCCGGCCCGCCACCATCCCGTGACCACCCATTTATCTTATAAATCCCCTCAAAAGGAGCTGTCCCCCATGCCAAACTACTCGCAAAAACGCAAAATTTCTCCCTTGGCCATCATTGCCATAATCCTTATCCTGCTGGCCCTCGGTATGCTCTTCCTTATCTTCGCCCCCGGGCCGCGGATGAAATGGGCGCTGACGATGGGTGAAAAATACCTGACGGACTGCGAATACACCCAGGCTGTCACGATGTTCAGCCGCGCCATCCGGGTGGACGACCGCAGCGAACCCGCCTACTGGGGCCGTGCACAGGCGTATGTGCAGTTGGGTGACAGCGCCGCCGCTACGTCGGACTTGACCTATATTATTGACGAACTGGGCACCGAAAACGCCGACGTCTACCTGACCCGCGCGGACCTCTATATGGACATGGGCGACACCGACGCCGCGCAAGCCGACCTGACCGCCGCCGCCAGCCTCGGCGCGGACACGGGCGCACAGGCCTCCCGGCTGGAAGCCCTGACCCGCATTACCGTCTCGCTGCCGACGCAAATCGTGAATTACGACCAGCTGACCGGCGGCACGACCACCCTGCAATACAACGCCGCCGGCGCGCTGACCGACTACACCGAAACCTACGCCTACAACGGTTACACCCGCACCTACACCTATGACGAGCACGGCAACATCACGTCGGACAACAGCCTGGGCCAGACCTACACCAACACCTACGACGAGGACGGCAACCTGCTGACCCACCAGGCCTACAACCCTGACCTGTTCTACACCGAGAGCTACACCTACGACGACCACGGCAACGTGACCCACTACGACACCGACCTGCCGCTGGAATCCGGTAACGTCACCGACTGGACGTACACCTATGACGACCAGGGCCGCATAACCAGCAAGACCGGCTATTTGATAGGCCACGTGGCGGCCACCTACACCTACACGTACACCGACGAGGACTACACCGAGGAAAGCGACTATTGGGTCTACGGCGACCGCACCCACACCTACCGCACCTACTCGCCGGAGGGTGTGCTGCGCAAGGAGGAAGTGTACACCCAGTACGAGGGCGTCGATGAGTACAAGACCGAGGAGACGAGCTACGATTATGGCAAGCCGTTCCTGACGAGCTACTACGACGAAAACGGCAATGTGACCGCACAGAAGCTCTGGAATTACAACGTTGTTGACCAGAAACCCCAGGTAATCACGCTCCACGACGTGAGCCAGCTGGAAAACGGATTTGCGCGGTATGAACTCGACGAGAGCGGCTCGGGCTATTATGATTTCGGCGATCTTGCCGGTGCGGAATCGGTCACGAACTACACCTACACCTATGACGACGACGGCAACATCATCGCCCGCACGGCCTACACCGACGGTGTATTGACCGAGGAAATCACCTACACCGTCGCCAAAGTGCCGAAGGATTACAGTTTCGACACCGTGACCGAAGCGGATTACAAGTATAAGGAGTATGTCATGGCGGATTGATGGCAGCAACCGTGCCATTATTGCGCGATTGAATCACCGCCGCACCGTAGGGGCCGGGCATGCCCGGCCCGCAACTGTCGGGCAAACGGCCACTCACCCTTACGCCGCGGGCGGAGCAGAGCCCCGCCCCTACAGTGCAGCCCCATTTTCATAGAGCGTTGACCCCTCCGCGAGCGGGTATGGAATCCGCCCCTACACGCCGTGTGGCATCATTACCACAAAAAATCCCTCCATCCCCCAATGTCACTTAGTTAGCCCCCAAAGAAATAGAACCCGGCCCGCAGAATTATGGTGAGCTTTGCAAAGATTTCCTGGTAGATGAAGTCCACCTTTTTTGCGTGAAGATGGAGCAAAGCCAAGGCATATTTCAAATCACGGAAAGAGGTTTCAATGCCCCAACGCATATTATACAGACGCTTAATTTCCTGAATGGGAAACGCATCTTTATCAAGGTTTGTAATAATAGTTCGCAGGTAGATGATATTGACAATATCACTTCCTAACTACAAGGGGGCTGTTGCATATGTGACAGCCCCTCTTTTATTCGTAGAATCGAAAAATAAAAAGCATGTTTTTGTGAAAATAAAAGCATGTGCAACAGATTTCCTTGAAAATCAGAAATTTTCAATGGATTTGTGATGCACATGCTTTTCTATTGTTCGATTATATGTCTAATTCTTAGGGGCGATTCTGCACTTTCATCCAAAATGATGTGCAACAGCCCCATTTTTATGCTTATATCATTGTGATGAAAGGAGAAATTGGATATATGAACACTTATGGATATGTCCGTGTCAGTAGTCGGGAACAGAATGAGACCCGTCAGCTAATCGCATTAAAAGAAGTCGGATTAACAGGGAAAGTGATTTTTCTGGACAAACAATCTGGCAAGGATTTTAACAGACCACAGTACAAGAAACTGCTGAGAAAACTAAAAAAAGGCGATTTACTCTATGTCAAGAGTATTGATCGATTAGGCAGAAATTATGAAGAAATTCAGCAACAATGGCGTCTTCTGACGAAAGAAAAAGGGGTCGGCATAGTGGTGTTAGATATGCCGTTGCTGGATACCCGACGAGGTAAAGACCTTATGGGAACTTTCTTAAGCGATATTGTTTTGCAGGTTTTGTCTTTTGTTGCAGAAAACGAGCGCACCAACATTCGCCAACGACAAGCGGAAGGAATTGCTGCAGCAAAAGCAAAAGGCGTGAAATTTGGAAGACCGCCAAACCATTGCCGCACAATTTTTACGAAGTCCATAGGACATGGCGTGCGAAGAAAATGACGCTGAAACAAGCAGCAGAAGCTTGTAATATGCCTGTTGGAACATTCTATGACAAAGCTCGGAAATTTGAAAACATCGCTTAAATAAAACGAATCAATAATTTGGGAAAGTGTACCTTTGCAAAGGTCGAAAAGAAGTGAAATTTTGTCTTAGAATAATCGCGTTTCCCCTTGTAAATCCTGGATTTTGGTGTATAATTAAATGTGTATCGTTACAAATTGAATCTTTATAATAAAATTTGTAATGGTACACTTTATCAAAAATAAGAAGGAGGGAATAGGTAAAGCTCTTATGACGGATTGGGAGCTTGTGCCTGAAATGCAATGAAAAGAAAAACGAAAATGAAAGGATTCCTCTCGTGTTTGTTGGCATCGGTGTTGACGCTTTCAATCACACCACAGATTGTTTTTGCGAACAGCAATATTTCAGACCGCTATGAGGAAACGAGCAGTATGCAGGCTATCGTTAACGATGCCGAAGTTCATGTATATGTTACCAAAAATGGCGGAACGGTAGACCTGACAGCCAGCAACAATGTGGAAACAACCTTTCCGCAGGGGAGCGGTTATAGAGAATATGAAGCAAATCCTGCGGACGGATGGATATGGAAAGGCTGGACATATGAACAGTTTTATAAAGAAAAAGATTTAGGTAATCGTACTGATTTTGTCTTGTGAACCCGATATTCCTTCTCAAATAGCGGTTCTGATTGGAACAGCGCATATAATGGCACTGGACAGATGATTTCTGTCAACCGCCTGTCTACCACAGGCGAAACCATAAGAAATAAAATCACATATAATCTTTATGCGAATTTCAATCCTACAATCAAGGCCACTGTTGAAGAAGGCGGAACGATTACAGATAGTGGCGTTACGGAAGTAAACTATGGCGACAGCAAGCAATATAATATTACCGCCGCCGCTGGACAGGATATAGCTTCTGTTTCAGTAGACGGGGAGGATATTTCCGACGCAGTAGGACAAGACAACTTCTCTTATACTTTTGAAAATGTAAGAGAACCACATACTATCAACGCAACCTTTACAAATAAACTTTATACTGTAACTTATACGGACGGTGTAGAGGAGCAAGAAATTTTTGAGGACGAAGTGCATTCTGACCTAAAAGCTGGCGACGTTACGCCTGAGTTCCAGGGAAGTTTAGCGCGTGAAGATTATGTATTTACAGGGTGGAACCCACAAGTAGCAGGAACAGTGACAGAAACTGCCGTATATACAGCTACATGGGCTGACGACAAGAATAACAACGGCACACCTGACGACAACGAAGAAAAATTCACTGTTACCTATACAGACGGTGTGGACAATGAAGAAATCTTCGAAGACCAGAGTTATGCCGACCTGTTATCAGAGACTAAAACACCAAAATTTAATGGAGAGCCGAAACGTACAGGTTATGTGTTTACAGGCTGGGCACCAGAAGTCACAGAAACAGTAACACAGACCGTAACTTACTCCGCACAATGGGCGGTTGATGAAAACGGAAACGGCAACCCAGACAATGATGAAAAATATACTGTTTCTTACCAGTTTATCAATGAAGCGGACGGCAAGGACCTTCCAGAAAAAGTTAAAACTATGCTTCCAAAAGCACAGGAGTATGTATATGGTGTGAAAGTTGTGCCGGCTGTATTGGGAACTGACAGGGTGGAAACCAATGACGGCGTATGGATATTTGAGGGATGGAAACCAGAAGAAGTTGAAAAGTTGACAGCAGATAACGTCTTTACTGGTACTTGGACATTTGTGAAAAATGCAAGTGTCATCAACCAGATACCAGTTATCAATGCCGAAGATAAGACCATTACCGTTGGCGATACATTTGATCCTATGAAAGATGTAACGGCAAGCGACAAAGAGGACGGTGACCTTACGACTGAGATTAAGATTATTTCCAATAACGTTGATACTTCAAAAGCTGGCACTTATACTGTTACCTACAAAGTAACGGATAAAAACGGTGCTTCCATAACAAAAACGATTACCGTAACAGTCAAAGATAAAGGAGATGTTACGGAATATCAGGTCGAGTTAATTTATGATGCAAACGGTGGAACTGGTACAATGGGGCCTATAACCGGTGATGTAGGAAGCAAAATTGTTATCGGGCAGAACTGTTTTGCTCGAAGTGGATACACCTTTACCGGCTGGAACACACAGGCAGATGGCAAGGGTACTGCGTACAAACCGGGCGATAGTTTTACATTGACGGATAAAGATACCGTCCTTTATGCTCAATGGAGTAAGAACAGTGGTAGCGCTGGCACTGGTACAAACGGAACAGCCAAACCAACGGATATTCCGAAAACCGGTGATAATAGCAACCTTACCTTATGGTTTGCTCTGCTGATTGTCAGCGGTGGTGCAGTAATCGCAACAGCCGTTATCAGCAGTAAGAAAAAGCGCAGTGAAAAATAAAGTCAAATGATCAAGCAAAAGTCGGCTGCCGGAAACGGCAGCCGACTTTCCTGCAACAGTACGTTAAAATCGATTGACGGCGTATACGGCGAAGTATTCCGCACACTGCCGCCTGGCGGACGATGATGAGTGCGGCTGCCTGACCTTTGAGATGGACTGAAAGCATTTCTCGATTCGGCTGACTGCTCCCTACTCCGAGGAGCGCCGCAGTAAGGCGAGGAAAACAATGAATGCCGTCAATTGGAAGAATCAGGAGTAAACCCATATCAGCCGAAAAGCTGTGCCCGCAGGAATAGCGAGCTGACCCCGGAGGAAATGAAAGAAGCCTTTCGGCAGCACCTCATCGAGCGCAACAAAGAGAAAAGGGGCTTTTGCACATATGACAGCCCCTCTTTTATTCGTAGAATCGAAAAATAAAAAGCATGTGCAACAGATTTCCTTGAAAATCAGAAATTTTCAATGGATTTGTGATGCACATGCTTTTCTATTGTTCGATTATATGTCTAATTCTTAGGGGCGATTCTGCACTTTCATCCAAAACGATGTGCAACAGCTCCGCACATTCTGAGTTTATTGTCAAGTGTTTAGAAGAAAAAATCCCTCTATACCAATTTCTGTGTTGGTGTAGAGGGATTGCCTGTTTAACTAAGTGACATTGCCCCATCCCCGCCCCTTTGCACCTTGCAAAGGGGGCGGGGATGGGGCGTTCATACGCATTCGACGACGTTTCATACACATTCCCCCAAAAAGCGCGGGCCGCCTGCTATACTGGGTACAGTCGATACAGACAACGACCGTGTATGGGCGGGCGGACAGCAGCCGATCGGATGTCCACCCGCTTTACATACAAAAAAACGTAAAAAAGGGGATTTTATTATGAAACACTCTGCGTTACTGAAAACCACCGCCGCCATGGGTGCGACCCTCACCATGACCTGCGCTATGGCCACCGGCGCTTTCGCGGATCAGGTCTACTCCATCTCGGACGCCACCATCAGCGTGGGCCAGACCTGGTCGTTCAGCTACTCCGGCTACATGGATTGGCTGCTGAGCAGCGAGTACATCGAGCACGGCCCCAACATGGCCGACACCGAGGGTGTGCTGAAATATGTCAGCACCGAGACCACCGGCCGCATGACCACCGTCACCTATGAAGCCATGATGCCCGGCACCTGCACCGTCACCCTGATGGATCGCAGCTTCATCGGCGGCGAGATCGACAAGGCCACCGTCACCGTTACCGGCGACGGCCAGACGTCCACCGACGACAGCTGGGATTTCACCGGCCCCGGCGCCGGCGACACCACCAAGCCCGATGACACCAAGACCGACGATACTACCAAAGCGGACGACACCAAGGCCGACGATACCGCTAAGGGCGACAATGCCAAGACCGCTGCCCCTGCCGCTTCTTCCGAGGACAACACCCCCACCGTTGACACCCGCACGGTCCAGCAGAAGGAAATCGACGAGGCCATCGCCAACGGCACCTGGGGCATCGAGTACACCACCTGCCAGAAGTGCGGTTATCACA
>ENA-UAEG01000837-UAEG01000837.1-human-gut-metagenome-genome-assembly--contig:-NODE-837-length-10457-cov-9.948568_pt1 | contig 10457 bp, 10 predicted proteins | sample MGYA00244280_ERZ654275 | MGnify/ENA primary metagenome ERZ654275 (study PRJEB26926, sample SAMN06165092) | human gut metagenome | biome: ENVO:00009003; feature: ENVO:2100002; material: ENVO:00002003...
ATAATTAAATGAATTAAAAATTCATTTATAGTATTCATATGATTTTGTTTTACTATAATATATACAAGCGAAAGAAGTAACAATTTTGCTTTACTATTCGCCCGGCATTCCAAATCATAAGCTACCTTATAAAACAAAAAATATTCAATTACATACAATGCATTGTTAAGTACAATATTAATGAAATTCCCCTCCCTGTTATATTATCCATAATACACATCATTCGTTCTAAAATTCGACTTAAAAGCTGATACAGACCTTTTCGATATTGCTACACATTCCCCTGTCTTTAAAAAAGCCCTTCTGCTTTTAACATAATCTACATGTGACATATTAATAATATACGACCTATGACATCTAAAGAATAATGTTTCATCCAGTTCTTTCTCCCATATAGATAAAGATTTTTCACTTCGAAATTCACAATTTTGAGTATAAACGATCGTCTCCGAACGGTTTGCCATAATATAAATTATATCTTTTTGTTTAATTTCATATAAATGATTATCCCTATATACTGCCGTATAATCCAGCCCCCGCAGACTCCTCCTAACCGCATCAATTGATTGAATAAGTTCTTTTCCATCAATTGGTTTTGAAACAAATCGAAACGCCCCTATTACAAAAGCTTCCTTATATCTATCCTCTCGCACTGTCAACATAACAATCTTATAATTTCGTCCCTGTGTTCTTAATCTTTTTGCAACATCAATCCCATCAATCTCCCCCATTTCAATGTCTAATAATAAACAATCAAGTTCATCATTTGACTCTAACAACTCAACCCCGGAATAATAATGTTTAATCCGGCAATTGCACTTTCTTTTGTTTCCGTAATAATCTATATATTTTTCCACTATAACATGTATATTTTTCTCATCGTCGCAAATCCCTATCAACATGACTTTCATCCTCCCCCATCCCGTATCATTCATATTTGTATATGGTACAATACAATAAAAAACCCCATTAAAACTATTTTTATGATAATAGATTTTAATAGGGTTGTCAATAACTACATATTATGTATCGTAATTATTCAGTTAGATTATACTGCACCTTATTTCAAAAGCATTATAACGCCATCGGGAGATTACAACTGCTTCATCCGGAATTTCACATACAGTTCGATCAATTCCGCACAATTTTCTCTTCCTACCTTATCACTGTTGATAAACAAATCATAATTCGTTGGATTTGTCCAGTCCTTACCGGTATAATATTTATAGTAATCTGCACGATATTTATCGGTCTTGCTGATCAACCGGTTCGCTTCTGCTTCCGAAACGCACATTTTATCAACAATGGATTTTACGCATGCCGGACGTGGTGCATCAATATAAATGCGGTATACATTATCAAAATATTCCAATACATGGTCTGCACATTTACCGACAATAATGCAGGACTGACTAAGTGCCAGTGACCGGATGATCTGCGCCTGCAAATTAAACAGGTTAATATCCGATACGAAATCCTTTTCGCTCGGAGCAAGAATCGTCTTCGTCGGTATACCCTTTAACATCTTGGCAAACAAACTGCCCCGGAGCCTCTCATCGGTCTCATGGAACAATGCTTTATTGATACCACTGGCATCCGATGCCATATCCAAAATCTCATTTTCATAGCACGGGATTCCCATACGCTTTGAAAGTTCCAGTGCGATCGACTTACCGCCACTACCGAATCCTCTCGCAATTGTAATTACAAAATTATCCATAACTCATTCCTCCTAGTCTCCCAGATATGCCTTACGAACAGCATCATCATGTAACAGATCATCCGCTTTACCGGATAATACAATGCTTCCTGTCTCTACAACATATCCTCTATCTGCAATCTGCAACGCAGCATTTGCATTCTGTTCCACCAGCAATATTGTCGTTCCTTCATCCCGGATCGTCTTGATGATCTCAAATATTTCCTGCACTACAATTGGTGCAAGACCCATAGACGGTTCATCCAACAACAACAGTTTCGGTTCCGCCATCAAGGCCCTTCCGATTGCTAACATCTGCTGTTCACCACCGGATAATGTTCCGGCGAGCTGATTTTTTCTTTCCTGTATACGAGGGAAGTATGTAAATACTTTTTCCATCGTTTCCTTAATCCCTGCCTTATCTTTTCTCAGATAAGCACCCAGCAGTAAATTTTCTTCACAAGTCTGATCACCAAATACCCGTCGTCCTTCCGGAACCTGACTGATTCCGGCACTTACAATCTTATGTGGAGGTAATTTACTGACTACTGTATCATTGTAAGTAATTGTTCCGCTCTTAATATGATTCAGACCACTTATGGCACGAAGTGTTGACGTCTTACCCGCACCATTTGCACCAATCAGCGTAACAATTTCGCCATCCTTTACCTCCAGACTAATTCCATGCAGGGCATGTATTGCTCCATAATACAGATCAATATTATCAATTTTCAACATAATTATGCCCCCTTTCCCAAATAAGCCTCAATGACTTTCGGGTTCTTCTGAATCTCTTCCGGTACACCATTTGCAATAATCTCACCAAATGATAATACATAAATATATTCACACACATTCATGACTAACTTCATATCATGCTCGATCAACAAAATAGAAATCTTAAATTCTTCCTTGATCCATCGGATCATTTCTGTCAGCTCCGCCGTCTCCTGTGGATTCATTCCCGCTGCCGGCTCATCTAGCAACAGCAGCTTCGGTTTTGCTGCCAATGCTCTTGCAATCTCTAACCGTCTCTGTTCACCATAAGGCAGATTCTTCGCCAGCTCATCCGCCTTGTCATCCAGTTTCATAATTTTCAGATACTCCAAGGCCTCCTCTTTCATCTTCGCCTCTTCCCGCATCTGATAAGGACTATGCAAAATGCTGCCTAATAATGTTGTCTTTGACTGAAAATCAAAACTGACCATTACATTCTGTAACACTGTCAGATCCTTAAATAACCGGATATTCTGAAACGTTCTGGCGATACGCTTGGAAGTAATGTCATACGGTTTGATTCCGTCAATCCGCTCTCCGTCAAAATCAATCTTACCGCTTGTCGGTTTGTACACGCCGGTCAACATATTAAATAACGTTGTCTTACCTGCTCCGTTTGGTCCGATCAAACCGACCAGATTGTTATCTCCAATCTCCATATTCACCATATTTACAGCGGTCAGGCCACCGAATTTGATCGTTAAGTTCTTCACATTTAACAGATTACCCATATTACTCACCCGCCTTTGCCGTTTTGTCACCTTTGTGAGTGATCTTTACATATACTTTCTTACACCAGTTTGCAATCCCCTTTACCGTAATCTCTTTCGTTCCTAAAATACCATTCGGACGGAAGATCATTAATGCAACTAACATGACTGCGTAGATCAGCATACGATTTTCCTTGAACACTTCACTCAGTCCCCGGAGGGATTCCGGAAGGAATACAAGAATGGATGTACCAACCACCGTTCCGGATACACTACCCATACCACCTAATACAACATATGTAATAAAGTCAAAAGATTTTGCATAGTTAAATGTGACCGGATCAATAAAGGTATTGAAATGTGCGTACAATCCACCGGCAAGACCTGCCATTGCACTGCCTAAGATAAAGGATATCATTTTGTACTTGGTTGGATTGATACCCATTGCCTCTGCCGCAATGTCATCTTCACGGACTGACATGATTGCACGACCTTTGGAGGAATGGATCAGGTTCTTGATAATGGCAAAACATAAGGCTACGCAAAAGAATATCGTCATCAGACTTGTCTTAACCGGAATACTTGTCATACCTCTTGCACCACCAACATAGTCAATATTCTGGATAACAACCTTAACAATCTCTCCAAATCCCAATGTACAGATGGCTAAGTAATCACCTTTCAACCGGAGGATCGGATAACCAATCGCTGCTGCAAGCACTGCCGCTGCAAGAATACCGACAAGTAAAGAAACACCATATGGCATATTGAATTTCTGCGTCATGATTGCTGAACCATATGCTCCGATCGACATAAATGCCGCATGTCCCATTGTAAGCTGCCCGGTATATCCTAAGATCAGATTCAGTCCAAATGCTGCGATCATAAAGATTCCTGCAGTCTTAATCACTCGCAGCGTATAACTGTCAAGAATGCCTCTCTGAATTAAAAATAAGGCAATTCCATATATGGCAAACAGCACACCTATGATGATTGCATATTTGATATAGGTTTTCGCTATTATGCGTGTGTCAAATGCCTTCTCGTTCATCTGCTTTTCCATAGCTATCACCTACACTTTCTCTCTGACATTCTTGCCAAACAAACCTGCCGGTTTGATCAACAGAATAATGATCAACACGGAAAATGATATCGCATCAGACAATCCGGAACTGATATATACCTTGGACAGTGTTTCAATCAATCCCATTACAACACCACCAAACATCGCACCCGGAATAATTCCGATACCACCTAATACCGCTGCAACGAAGGACTTCAGACCAGGCATAACGCCCATTGCCGGTGTCAGTTTCGGATACAATAATCCAACCAATACACCTGCGGTTCCTGCCAATGCCGATCCAATACCAAAGGTAATGGAAATGATTCGGTTCGTATTGATTCCCATAAGTGCTGCCGCATCCGAATCATAAGAAGTTGCTCTCATGGCTCTTCCAACCTTAGTCTTCTTAACCATCAACTGCAACAGGATACAAAGGGCAATCGTAGTAAGCACCGCAATGATCTGATAATTACTGATAATAACGCTTCCTACATTGTAGGACTTTAATGGGAACAACTCCGGAAATGATAAGGAGTTCGGACCTGCCAAAAGGTTTGTTTTCATCAGGTTCTGTAACAGCAGCTCCACACCCATTGTAGTAATAAACAGGGTAACCTTTGGTGAATTACGCAAAGGTTTATACGCAATCTTCTCAATCAACATACCAAGGATCGCACACGCTAACATTGCAAATATTAACGTTCCCGAAAAACCAAACCGGAACACACATACTGCAAAATAACCGGCATACGCACCAAACATATAGATATCGCAATGGGCAAAATTGATCAGTTTAATGATTCCATATACCATTGTATATCCGATTGCTATGAGGGCATACACACTTCCCTGGCAAATACCATTTACAATCTGTTGTAATAATGTATCCATAGCCATCTCTCCTAACCATCCAGGGTCCGGCAGACAGACCGCCTGATATTCACCACACATTCCTCTTGCGTCTTCCCGGTTGCTGCATCCGGATATCCGGTGAATACAGATTTTGTCTGTGCCAGACTACCTGCTTATTTTATCTTGCTTCTTTGCTGGCTGCCACGCTATGGATGTTATTACAACCGTTGCGTCTCGCAGGCGCGGCTGCCTGGAGTTTATCCTATTCCTCTGGCGAGATCTCTTCCACGTAGCTGAAGGAACCGTCTTTTACCTGGTTCACAACTACACTCTTGATCGGATCACCGTTCTCATCAAACTTGTAATTTGTGGTACCGCATTTCTCATCTAAGCTATGTAATGCATCTTTCACTGCATCTGCGTCAGTACTTCCTGCTTTCTCGATCGCTGCCTTTGCAATATATACGGCATCATAACCTAATACGGAGAATGAACCCGGATCTGCATCAAATTTCTCTTTGTAATCGGCAACAAAATCTTTTAAATTATCAGACTGAATAGATACATGATCTGTAAAGTACATACCCTCTACCGCATCGCCACCGATCTCTACCAAAGCCGGATCCGAACATGAATCACTGCTCATTAACTGAATGTCTAATCCGATCTCAGAAACCTGCTTTGCGATCAGTCCGACTACATCATAATCATCCGGAAGGTATAATACCGTTGCACCGGAATTCTTGATCTCTGTTAAGTAAGACTTGAAATCACTGTCACCTGTGTTATATTTTCCTTCATATGCAATCGTTCCGCCATCGGCCTCAAAAGTCTCTTTGAACTGGCTCGAAATACCAACACAATAATCTTTACCTACATCATAAAGCATTGCAACTTTATCTGCTTTCAATGTATTCTTTGCAAATGTTGCTGCAACTTTACCCTGTAACGGATCAATAAAACATGCACGGAAGATATATTCTCCACCTTCTGCTGTTACCTTTGCATTGGTAGAACCAACAGAGATCATGATCTTCTTGGCTTCATTTACAATTGGTGCCATTGCGATAGAACAGCTGCTTGCGTATGAACCCAATACCATATCTACCTTATCCTGCTCTAACAACTTGGTAACCGCATTTGGTGCGGTTGCCGGTTTGTTCTCATCATCCTCAAATACTGCTTCAATCTGCTTACCGTTAATACCGCCTGCTGCATTGATCTCATCAATTGCTAACTGGCTTCCATTCTTACAGGCTGCGCCGATATTTGGTGCATTACCGGTTATCGGATATACAAAACCTAACTTGATCGTATCACCACTGCTTGAACTACTACTGCTGCCTCCTCCGGATGACTCCGAAGTTGCTGCTTCCTCGCTACATGCCACCATGGACATACACATTGCCATAACGGTCGCTACTGCTACCACTTTTTTAAATAATCTCTTCATAATGAATTCCTCCTTCTAACTTTGGGTCTTGGTACTAAATCCTATGAACGGGTTACTAATATAAGAAAGGCGTCACGCAATACTGCGTAACGCCTTTGTTATCACACTTAAGTATATATTTAGTTACATTCGCGCTTATGCGATCATTTTGTCAACTTCTGTTAAGACTTCGTCAAGCATTGTCATTGCGGTGCGGAGTTCATCCTCCTTGATAATAAGCGGAGGTGCTACAATGATGATGTTCTCATGTGTATAGGTTGAGAAGCCTTTCGCCTTCAACATACCACAGATCTTACCCATCAGGTTCTCTTTATCGGCATTGTAGCCGACAAGCGGTTCCTTCGTTGCCTTGTCTTTTACAAGCTCAACGGCTGAGAACAAACCTTTGTAACGGACATCACCAACACAGGCATGTTTGTCCTTCAGGTCTTCCTCGATCTCACCTAAGATCTTGCCCATGGCTCTTACATTGTCAAGAATGTGGTCTTCCTTATAGACATCCAATGTTGCAACACCTGCTGCACAGGAAAGTGGATGACCACTGTATGTAAGTCCACAAAGTAATTTATGATCATCGAAATAATCGGCAATCTTCTTATCTACGATTACGCCACCAAGTGGTGCATATCCACAGGTAACACCTTTGGCAAATGTAATGATATCCGGCTTGATTCCCCAATTCTGGCAGGCGAACACTTCACCGGTTCTGCACCAGCCCATCATAACCTCATCACAGATCATCATGATACCGAATTCATCACACAGATCACGGATACCCTGCAGATATCCATCCGGAGGAATGATACATCCGTTACTACCGGTAATTGTCTCACACTCAATTGCTGCAATACTTTCCGGACCTTCATAAATGATCTGCTCTCTTAACTTACCAATATAGAACCTGGTTGCGGCTGCATCATCTTCAAAATCTACCAGTTCTCTGTATACATATGGATCAAAGAACTTGACATATCCCGGAATACCAGGCTCACAGTTGAAACGTCTCGGCTCACCGGTTAAGTTGCCGGCACCCATCGTAGAACCATGATAAGAACGATAACGGGACATTACTTTATTTCTTCCTGTATATAATCTTGCAATCTTTAAGGCATTTTCGTTGGCATCTGCACCACCTAATGTAAAGAATACTTTCTGCATATTATCCGGTGCCAGCTCAATGATCTTTCTTGCTAACTCTGACTTTACATCTACCGCATAACCCGGTCCGATAAATGGCAGCTTATGTGCCTGCTCTGCGATTGCATCTGCCACCTTCTGGTTTCCATATCCGATATTTAGATTCACAAGCTGTGAACTCATATCATAATATTTCTTACCATCTGCATCATAGAAATAAATACCTTCTGCTTTTGTAACTACGGTTGGATCTAATGTTCCCTGTACAGACCATGAATGCAATACATGTTCTCTATCTAATTTCTTGATTTCTTCTTTTGACATCTCTCTCATAATACATATCTCCTTTTCTACCACAATTCCTTATACATCTTAATCACATCCGCCTTCGTAGTTGTCTTTCTTGTGTTTCCCGGACTTCCACTGGCGATCGCATCATCTGCCATCTTATCCATGACCTCGCAAAATGCTTCTTTATCAACACCATATTCCGCAAGTGTTGGAACTTCTAACGTTTCACATAATTGAATGATCGCATCTAAAAATGCTTTGGCTGCCGTCTCATCATTGTCTTCTTCTGTCGCTGCCCCGATGGCCCGTCCAAGATCTGCAAATCGTTCATAGGTTCCGTCTAATGCAAATGTCAGACAAACCTTTAACAACATTGCATTGGATAATCCATGCGGCACATGGAAATTGGCTCCGATCGGCCGGCTCATTCCATGCACTAATGTGACGGAAGAGTTGTTAATGACCACTCCTGCCTCTAATGCCGCCAATATCATTTCTTCTCTCGCTTCCATGTCTTCTCCGTTCCCGTAAGCTCTTGGAAGATATTGGAAAATTCGCTTGACTGCATCAACGGCATATACATCGGTAAGAGGGGAGGCTTTCTTGGAAGTATATCCCTCCACCGCATGGGTTAAGGCATCTAATCCGGTTGCATTGGTTACGCTCTTTGGCGAAGATACGGTAAATGACGCATCCACAATTGCAACATCCGGTATCAGCACCGTTCCTTTTAATAACATCTTAATACTTGTTTTTGTATCTGTAATAATGGTAAACTGCGTTGCTTCCGATCCGGTACCCGCCGTTGTCGGAATCGCAACCATTGGAGGAAGCGGATTCGTGATCTCTTTTCCCATGTAATCCGCAATCTTTCCGGGATTGGTAATCAATGCTCCGATCGCTTTCATCGAATCCATCGGGCTTCCGCCGCCAATCGCAATCAGGAAATCACATCCGTTTGCTTTGTATGCTTCCACACCGCCATCAATCATCACATCATCCGGCTCTCCGGTAATATCATCATAAACTGTCCAGCCAATTCCAATTTCATCTAACAGATTGGTAACAATCCTGACATTACCGATTCGATTCATTACTTTTCCACTTACTACCAATGCTTTGGTTCCAAGTGTGCGAATCACCTCTTTGCTCTGTTGTAAAGCATTTTCTCCACTAATTATCTGTTTTGGCATGATAAACTTACTTGCCATTTACATCACACTCCTTGTTTCGGGACATGCATTATCATCTTTTGATAATGTTCATGTCATATGTTGGGTAGATATTACCTCTACATAACCATAAAGTCAAGTATGTTTTGCCATTTTTTAATTATATTAAGTGTATGTTTTTGTTCGCTTTCAAATGTTAGGCAAACAAAAAAGCCGAAGGTTTATTTTCTAAATCACCTTCGACTTATTTACAGATTATAACCGCACTCTCCCAAAATTGCAAGTATTATTTTTAATCTTATATTATTTTTTGTTTTCTGTTTGCATGTTCTCTTCCTTTACAATCTGCTTAAACTTGTATATAATATACCCAAAACTTGACCAACTTTATTATATGTTGGGCAAGTTCAGTTTGCCTTTTCATTTATGATATCCGTTTGCATACCTATATAAAGGAGGAACCATTATGAGAGTAAAAAGAATCGAAGCCATTCAGGAATATATTATAAAGAACAAATCCGTATCCATGGAACAATTATGCGAGGAATTCGGAGTATCCATGAATACGATCCGCCGCGATATCGATACCCTATGCACCAGGGGCAGCGTGATCAAAGTGTATGGCGGTGTTGTTGCCAATACCAATGCAGCAGTTACGCACGCCGAAACACTCCGCCCATTTACCGAGCGCAGTTCCAGCAACAATAACGAAAAGTTAATGATCTCCCAAAAGGCAGCTTCCTATGTGCAGGAAGGTGACATCATTTTCTTAGACTCCGGAACCACAACTCTTAACATGATTCCCTATCTTGCTAATATTCCGAATCTGACCGTAATCACCTACAGTATCCCGGCACTTGTAGAACTCCTGCAATACAAAGATATTAAAGTGATCTCCCTGCCCGGACTTCTGCTGCGTGGCACGGAATCCTTAGTCGGTTCCTGCGGTGTCAATTACCTATCCACCTTTAATATGACGAAAGCATTTATGGCATGTACCGGAATCTCTTTATCCCGGCAGGTTACCAACGCAACCTTTGAGGAGTACGAGATCAAGCAGGCGGCATTGGACCGGAGCGAACAACACTTCCTGCTTGCGGACCATGATAAGTTCGGGAACGCCGGCATTATGACATATGCGGACATCACACGCATGGATTATATTATAACGGATGATATTCCTGCACCGGAATATGCAGAATACTTTGATGAAAAAGGAGTCGGCCTCGACATAGCCCTTTCACACCCTTGCACAGCGTAAGGATTGTGAGATGTGTGAGGGCACATGCGAAAAGATATA
>ENA-UAEG01000844-UAEG01000844.1-human-gut-metagenome-genome-assembly--contig:-NODE-844-length-10405-cov-7.457391_pt1 | contig 10405 bp, 9 predicted proteins | sample MGYA00244280_ERZ654275 | MGnify/ENA primary metagenome ERZ654275 (study PRJEB26926, sample SAMN06165092) | human gut metagenome | biome: ENVO:00009003; feature: ENVO:2100002; material: ENVO:00002003...
AGACACACGCACCTCAAACGTGCCTGTCTGCCTATTCCAGCACTCTCGCATATTTTCTGACCTGTTTAATCAGTCAGCTTTTATATTATAGCACAGACTTTTGTACTTGTCAAGCACTTTTTTAGATTTTTTGCATTTTTCCTCTGCCATTTGCATTTTTTCTCATTATATGATACAATAAATATAGTGAAAAATCTCTTATTAAGGCTCAAAAAGGAGGCATGCCCATGTTTGAAAACTATCTCGATATGATTATACCGTCGGCTGATGCCGCTTTTATGGTCAAGACCATTCTCAGGCTTGGCGTGGCGACCCTGCTGGGCAGCTTCATAGGCAACGAGCGTGAGCACATCAACCGTCCAGCGGGCATACGCACCCATGTGCTTGTCTGCATCGGCGCCGCCCTTATGACTATCACGTCGGAATATGTGTGCCGAAAATACATGGGCGTGATGAACGTTGACCCAACACGTCTCGGCGCGCAGGTGGTCAGCGGCATAGGCTTCCTGGGCGCAGGTACTATAATCAAAGAGGGCTTCAGCGTCAAGGGACTTACCACTGCCGCAAGCCTGTGGGCTGTATCCTGCGTGGGACTTACCTGCGGCACGGGCTTCTACGGGGCAGCTGTTATTGCGACGCTGCTCATATACTTCGCCCTCCAGTTCATAAAAAGGGCGGTCATGAAGCACAGCGAGACCCGTGTGATCTGCCTGATGGTGAGCAGTGCGGACGTGGCTGCAAAGGAAGCCGAGGCACTGTTCAGCAAGCTTTCCCTTGCCATAGTTTCATCGGAGATATCCGTGGCTGACGAGGGCCATCTGGAACTGAAATATGCGGTCATCGTGAAAAAATCGGAGGAGCTTTTCGATTTCGCCATCAACAAGCTGAAAATGACCGACGGGATAATGAATGTACACGTTGAATAATCCCATAACAACGGAAAATAATAAGGAAGGACTGTTCAGATGCGCATAGATAAATTTGCTGCCGAGCAGACAGGCATATCCCGCAGCGATGCAAAGGAGCTTATAAAACGCAGGAAAATAACCGTTAACGGAGCGCCCGTTACCTCGGCGGATATGCACGTTGACCCCGAAAAGGACGAAATAATTATCGGCGGAAAGTCCATATTATACAGGCAGTATATGTACATTATGCTTAATAAGCCTGCGGGAGTTGTGTGCGCCACCAGGGACGAGCTTTCCGAAACCGTGCTGGAGCTTATCCCCCCTGAGCTGCGCCGAAAGGGGCTTTTCCCTGCGGGACGGCTGGACAAGGACACCGAAGGCTTTGTTTTCATAACCGACGACGGCGCCCTTGCACACAAGATGCTCTCGCCCAGGAGCCACGTTGAAAAGGAATACGAGGTCACTCTGGAACGCCCTGCGGAAGAGAGCTACAATGAGCTTTTTGCCTCGGGCATGACCATTGACGGCGGCGAAAAGTGCATGCCTGCGCAGCTTTTCTTCACCGATGACGACCATGTGGTGCGGCTTATCCTCCACGAGGGAAAGTTCCACCAGGTCAAGCGCATGATGGAGGCTGCGGGCAACAAAGTCACCTTCCTCAGGCGCACAAGGATAGGGGGCATAGAGCTTGACCCCACACTGCCTCTCGGTGGGTGCAGGGAAATTTTGCACAAAGAAACCCTGAAACTTTATGCAAAATAGTAGCACGATTTCAACACATTTTTCCGAAAAAGTTTATTTTCGTCAAACTAAATAAATAACTTTTTGTAAGTTTGGGTAATAAGAGACTTGAAATTACTGTGCGTAATTTGGTATTATATAATCATAGCCGATATATGTATTGTAAGATAATATCCTCGGCAGCATTTTAATTAGGGAGGTCCACACTAAATGGCAAGCTTATCACTCAGAGGCATCTATAAGAAATATCCCGGTGGCGTTGTTGCCGTATCAGACGTAAACCTTGAAATCAAGGACAAGGAGTTCATTATCCTTGTTGGTCCTTCAGGCTGCGGTAAATCTACTACACTTCGTATGATTGCCGGACTCGAAGAGATTTCCGAGGGCGAGCTTTACATCGGCGACCGTCTTGTAAACGACGTTGCTCCTAAGGACAGAGATATCGCAATGGTATTCCAGAACTACGCTCTGTATCCTCATATGACCGTATTCGAGAACATGGCATTCGGTCTGAAGCTCAGAAAGGTTCCTAAGGACGAGATCGCAAGAAAGGTAGAAGAGGCTGCAAGAATCCTCGATATCTCTCACCTTCTCAGCAGAAAGCCTAAGGCTCTTTCCGGTGGTCAGAGACAGCGTGTTGCTCTTGGACGTGCGATCGTTCGTGAGCCTCAGGTATTCCTTCTCGATGAGCCTCTTTCCAACCTGGATGCGAAGCTCCGTGCTCAGATGAGAACCGAGATCTCCAAGCTCCACCAGAAGCTGGGTACCACATTTATTTACGTAACACATGACCAGACAGAGGCTATGACAATGGGTGACCGTATCGTAGTTATGAAGGATGGCTTTGTTCAGCAGGTTGATTCTCCTCAGAACCTTTACACCAACCCTGTAAACCAGTTCGTTGCAGGATTCATGGGATCTCCTCAGATGAACTTTATCGACGCTGTTCTCAGAAAGATCGAGGGCAAGTACACTGTAGAGTTCGGTTCCGAAGATACCAAGACCACCCGTGGAAAGAAGTACTATGTTGAAATTCCCGAGTCCAAGGTTGATGACCTTGCACTTTCCGAGCTTGTTGACAAGGAGATCATCATGGGTATCCGTCCCGAGAACATTCACGATGAAGAGATGTTCCTCTCCGCTGCTAAGACCGGCGTTATCGAGGCTGACGTTGAAATCACCGAAATGATGGGTGCTGAGACTTACCTGTATCTCACCTGCGAGGGTATTCCCCTTACTGCTCGTGTTGATCCTCGTTCCACAGCACGTCCTCAGGATACTATCAGAGTTGCTATCGATCCTAACAAGATCCACATCTTTGATAAGGAAACCGAGAAGACTGTTATCAACTGATAACATCACAATCGAATTTATTGAGCCGCACTCTTTTGGGTGCGGCTTTTTGTTTTATATGATAAAAAATTTATCAAGCTTTTTGTGCAGCTATACAAAAAAGTATGCTTTTATAATATTTTTGAAAGAAAAAGGTGCTTTAATGACGTTATATAATAAAAGCTTCCAAAAGTAGAAAACTCAAAGGGGCAAATATTTTTATGTATGATGAAATAGTAGATAAGTATTACAATGAAATATATAACTACTGCTGCACAAAGCTGAATTTCAGCCGAACAGCGGCGGAAGATGTTACACAGGAAGTATTCTTTGCATTGTATAAAAAGCTGGACCGTCTGAAACTGAGTGAAAATATCAGAATATGGCTTTACAGGGCAGCGGATCTGGAGATAAAAAATTATATAAGACACAATCCCTCATTTGTTTCTCTGGAGGAATGCTCTGATGAGATAAGCGCTGCTCCCATTGATTTCCCGTTCTTGTCAGATAATGATCTTGACTGCCTGTCAGATAAAGATAAGGCTATTATCTCTGATTATTACAACGGCGAGGATAAGGAAAGCATAGCAAAAGCCAACGAAATGACGCTTAACGCATTATATATCCACATACACAGGATAAGAAAAAAGCTTGCGGTCAGTGCGAGAAAAGCAAACAAACTAAGGCTGTAATTTTTGTGCACAGCTACAAATTAAAAAATTGTTTTGATGAAAGAAAAACTGTGCTTTCTGACGTTTATACATCAAAGGAGAATGAGTAATATGAAAGGGCTTGCACAAAAAATTATTTCCGATAAAGAGCTTGAAAAAAAGGCTTTTTTATATTTGAAGCGACAGCTTGATGAGGAAACAGCCAAGCCGTCAGGCAAGCGTGATTATGATAAAATTGCAGTCCTTACAAATGAACTGTGCGAACTGTCGGACGGACTTGATCAGTCAAGTGACATTGTGGGGCAGAAGCAAAGATTATACAGTAAAATATCCGAATACAATGCCGGGAAAAACAAAGCTTCCGTCAGGACGCTCAGAAAAATAATACCGATTATCTGCGCTGCTGCCATAGTATTTGCAGCAAACTGTATTTCAGTTTCAGCATGGAACATGAATATATTTTCTCTTGCTGTAGAGCTTACACAAGGCGGCGTGAAAATAGATTTCGGCAATAAAAGTGAAGAGATAGTTCTGCCTACATCTGAAAATGACCCTTACGGAATTATCGGAAAATGCGAGGAAATGGATATTACTGCCGAAACCCCACACTATCTCCCTGAAGGTTTTATGCTTGTATGTATGGAATCCGATAAAAATGATTATATGGATTATATTTTATTTACTTTTGAAAATGGTTCCGAAAAGATTTCCTTATCATATCAGTATTTCCATGACGGCGACCTGTCAAATATCTGTATTCCCAGCGATGAACACAATATTTCAGAAATAACCGTATGTGGTCATCAGGCGATAGTATCAAAGGAAGATAACCAAATGAATCTGATTTTCAACTCGGGTTATTGCGTTATCGATATTTTTACACAGAATGTTGACTATGCGGAATGCGATAAAATTGTTAATTCTATAAAATAACTGAGCAATTATGAAAAAATTCCCATTGTTAAGTTGTTTTATAAGTATAAAGCAGAAATCAGACCGAAAGGAAGGTTCATTATGAAGAAAAACAGAATATTATCAATCATCGCAGCGGCGGCAGTTGTGTCATCTCTTTCCGCATCGGTATTCGCCGATGACTACAGCAAAAGCAAGATCGAAAACAGCATTGCTCTGCTTACACAAAATGAGGAAGTGAAAACCTATTACGACAAGATAACCGCCGATATGTCGTGGCTGAGGACTACCACCGACTCCTTTGCTATATTTGACGTTACGGGCGACAACATTCCCGAGCTTATCGTTACAAGCACCGTAAAGGACAAAGCGGAAAAGGGCGGAGAATATGACAAAAAGCTCCACAAATTCTACAGCCTTAAAGGCGACAAGGCGGAATATATGTACTCCGCAAGTATGTCCTGTACCACGATCGCACCAAGCATGGTGGGCAAAAAGCTTAAATGGGTATATGACGATTATATGCTGGCTCAGGACGACAGCGGTCTGACCATGAACAGCGAATACGGATATATGACCTTCACCGATGAAAAAATTATCCGTGAGCCTGTGTTCAAGGCCACAGAGTCGGTTGACCCCGACACCGATACGATGGAATATTCCTACAAAGGCAATGGCGACAGCTATGGCGCAAGGACTGTCAGAAACTACTCCAAGAAAAAGAAAGGCGCAGATTCATCGGCATCATCAAGATACAGCACATGGCAAAATGCTGCAGAAAGCTGGGAGGGAACTCAGTGCATAAGCAAAAAGCTCTATCTGCTGGAGCCTGTTGATGACTGCTATCTGCTCATGGCTGACGGCAGCAAGGAATGCGTTTCGGCTTCCACACCCATTGATGTATATGGCTATTCCGCAGAGAACGGAGAGGCTCCCGTAAAAAAGACCAAGACCATGTTCAGGATGAATGTGGCAGAGCTTCTCAATTACTATTTCAATGAGGAACTGTGGGCCTTTACAGTGGAGGGCTATAACGTGTACGGCGACGAAGATAATGTGCCCGCCGCAAAGCCGGTTATATATCTTTATCCCGAAAAGGAACAGCAGGTGTCGGTAAAAATGGAGCTGAACGGCAAGTTCATGTGCACATATCCCGAATATAAGGACGGCTGGGACGTAACAGCCAAGCCCGACGGAACCATAATCGCCGACGGCAAGGAATATTCCTACCTTTTCTGGGACGCTTCCCTTAACGCAAAGTGGGACTTTTCCACAGGCTTTGTGGTAAAGGGCAGCGACACGGCGGATTTTCTCCGTGAGAAGCTTTCGTACATGGGACTTACTCCCAAGGAGTATAACGAGTTCATCGTATATTGGCTTCCTCAGATGGAGAAGAATCCTTACAACCTTATAAGCTTCCAGACAGAGGCATATGAGAATGCGGCAAAGCTGCACATCTCCCCCGAGCCTGACAGCATTCTGAGGATATTCATGGCATATAAGCCGCTGGACGAATATACCGAGGTAGAGGAGCAGAAGCTTGATATCTTTGAGCGCAAGGAATTTACGGTTGTAGAATGGGGCGGCGGTCAGTGCTGAGGAAAGGCTGAAAACAGCCATAAGGTGAGCTTGCTAAATGACGGGCTTGTGCAAATGAGGTCAAGGTAAAAAGTTTAGCCCACCTTTTCAAAGGTGGCGGGAGTCCAGAGGGCGGAGCCATCTGGTCGCTGTCCGCAGACAGCGAAATCCGTTCGCTGACGGTAAACATAATTAAAGCAATAGCCGACTGAGTTAAAAATCCCCAAAGCCGCCTGCACCGTAAATCCAAAACGGCTCAAATGAATATAATATCTTAAATTAAGCCAAAACTATTAAATGCAGGCGGCTTGAAACCAAGAGATGTTCCGTCAGGAACGTCGAATTTGGTTTCCGCCGTAAGGCGCAGGTACGGTCAAACTAACGTTTCAATTTTATAAAGTCCGTACCATGCAAAGGAGACACCACCAGGTGGGAAGTATTAACCAAAGGTTAATTAAACTAAAGCAAGGGCAAAAAACGGCGTTCCCCTTCCCCCTGATGGTTTCTCCGTGGCTTTGTAAAAGGCAAGCACTCATCTCTTCCTTGAACCCCTATTCCCTACCGTTTTTTATCCCCCCTACATTTTGCTTGCCGCCGGAGACCGAACCCCTATTATCTGTTTGTACCTTTTTCTATAGCTATGTTTTCAGGTTTGGGCTTCAATCCGTTCTTTTATTTGCTGTTCTTTGGTTTGTTTGGGGGCAATTTTATAAGAGTGTCTTTTTTCTTGTGTTATCGGATTTTACGGGTTACATCAAACATCTGCTGTTTATTTTGCTTAGCTCTGAAGTGGGGATTGGCTATATTGTCCGTTATAGCTTTAACAACTATATCTGGCAGTAAACATGTTTCGTAGATAAACGAAGTTTACCTCTGCGGTTACAGTGACCATATGGCTCCGCCCCCAGTTGACCTCCTAAACCCTTTGCCTTGCTCTCATTTGTGCTGACTTTTAACTTTGCTTATCGCCCTATCATATGCCGACAGGCGCAGGTTTTTCCTGTGCCTGCTTTTTTTATGAATTTCTCCCCTCCGCTTATTGCAGAAGTTTCGGTTTGCCTCTGCAAACAGTTATTATAACTTGTCCGCCACAGAAAAACAGTAGTATTTCACAAAGAGACACGAAATTTGCATTAAAATTTGTCTTATATGTCGATTGATTTTTTTCCCAAGTTCGGATATAATTATTATATTGTGTCTCTGTATCATTTTGGAAGATGAACGGGCGCTTTTGAATGAGTATATTTTTTCTTAGCCGCTAAGCGGCGGAATGGAGTTCGTATATGGATACTAAGGTTGTAAAGTTCGGCGGAAGCTCTCTCGCCGACGCAGGACAGTTTAAGAAAGTTGCCGACATCGTTCTTGCAGACCCCGCAAGAAGATTCGTTGTCGCTTCCGCTCCCGGAAAGCGCTTCAGCGGCGATATCAAAGTCACCGATATGCTCTACGGCTGCTATGACCTGGCTGTAAAGGGTGAAAGCTTTGACAAGGAGTTTGCCGCTATCGAGGAGCGCTTCGACGGCATCATCTCCGAGCTGGGCATTGACCTTTCTCTCGAAACGGAATTTGCTAACATCAAGAACGCATTTGCCCACAGAGCAGGCCGTGACTACGCTGCAAGCCGCGGCGAATATCTTAACTCCATCGTTCTGGCAAAGTATCTGGGCTACGATTTCGTTGACCCCGCAGGCTATATCAGATTTGACGAAAAGGGCTCCTTTGACCTTGAGACAACACGCTCTCTGCTGGCTCCCAAGCTTGCTTCTCTTGAGCACGCCGTTATCCCCGGTTTCTACGGCTCAATGCCCAACGACACCATCAAGACCTTCTCCAGAGGCGGCTCCGATGTTACAGGTTCTATCGTTGCAAATGCTGTCAACGCTGTTCTTTATGAGAACTGGACTGACGTAAGCGGCTTCCTTATCTGCGACCCCAGGATCGTTGACCACCCCAAGCCTATCACAACTATCACCTACAGAGAGCTGAGAGAGCTTGCATACATGGGCGCTACCGTTCTCCACGAGGATGCTATCTTCCCTGTAAGACAGGCAGGCATTCCCATAAACATTAAGAACACCAACCACCCCGAGGACAGAGGCACTCTCATCGTTTCCGACACTGCCGAGACCAGCAAATACACCATCACAGGTATTGCGGGCAAGAAGGGCTTCTCCGTTATCCAGATCGAAAAGGATATGATGAACTCCGCAGTCGGCTTCGGAAAGAATGTTCTCCGTGCCCTTGAAAAGAGCAACGTATGCTTCGAGCATATGCCCTCAGGCATTGATACAATGAGCGTCGTTGTAAGCAGCGAGGCTATCATCGGCAAGGAAAAGACCATCATTGACGAGATAAACAACAGATGCCACCCCGACAGGATCGAGATTGAGAACAATCTTGCTCTTATTGCCGTTGTGGGCAGAGGCATGAGAAAGGCGAGAGGTACTGCGGGCAGACTGTTCAGCGCCCTTGCACACGCAAGAGTCAATGTTAAGATGATCGACCAGGGCTCCTCCGAGCTTAACATCATCATCGGCGTTGAGGAAGAGGATTTCGAGACAGCAACAAGAGCTATCTACGATATGTTCGTTCTTCCCCAGGAGTAATTTAAAAAGAAAGGCGGCTGAAAATATGGGCGATATAAACAGCCTGTATGAGGCATACACTGCCAACAACAGAATAGACCCCAAATATTACGAGAAGTTCAATGTAAAGAGGGGCCTCAGAAATCCTGACGGTTCAGGCGTTATGGCAGGCGTTACAAATATATGCAACGTTCACGGATACGTTATCAACGAGGGCGAAAAGTCCCCCGATGAGGGAAAGCTGGTTTTCAGAGGCTACAACATAAATGACCTGGTTTCAAATGTTGTTGCCGAGAACCGTTTCGGCTACGAGGAGATAGCTTATCTTCTCCTTGGCGGCAAGCTCCCCACAGAGCATCAGCTGGAAAATTTCAGAGAGCTGCTGGACAATAACCGTGAGCTTCCCGAGGGCTTTTTTGAGGATATGATACTCAAGGCTCCCTCCAAGAACATCATGAACAAGATGTCCCGTGCGGTGCTGGCACTTTACTCATATGATGATGTGCCCGATAATACCGAGGTAAAGCACGAGGTAGATACAGCCGTCTCCATTATCGCAAAAATGCCTGTTATCATGGTATCAGCTTACCATGTAAAGCAGAGATATTATAACCACAAGTCAATGTTCATGCACCCCCTTATCCCCGGTCAGTCCACAGCGGAGACCATTCTTTCGATGCTCCGTCCCGACAGGCAGTTCACCGATGAGGAGGCAAAGCTCCTGGACGTTATGCTCATGCTCCACGCAGAGCACGGCGGAGGAAACAACTCCACCTTTACCTGCCGTGTGCTTACATCTTCGGGCACCGACCCCTATGCTGCATATTCCGCAGCTATCGGCTCACTGAAGGGCCCCCGTCACGGCGGCGCTAACCACAAGGTAATTCAGATGCACCAGTACATAAAGGACAACGTAAAGAACTGGGACGATGAGGGCGAGGTAGCAGATTTCCTGAGGAAGATCCTCCGCAAGGAAGCAGGCGACGGCACAGGACTTATCTACGGTATGGGTCATGCGGTATATACCCTTTCCGACCCCAGAGCCGTTATCCTGAAGCAGAACGCAGCAAAAATGGCTATCGGCAGCGAGTTCGAGGCAGAATACCGTCTGCTGGAGATGATCGAGCGCCTTACTCCCGAGCTTTTCAAGGAAGTAAAGGGCGACGAGAAGAAGATGTGTGCCAACGTGGATATGTACAGCGGCTTTGTTTACAAGATGCTGGGCATTCCCGAGGATCTGTTCACACCTCTCTTTGCCGTTTCCAGAATGGCAGGCTGGTGCGCTCACCGCTTTGAGGAGAGCATGACAGGCAAGAGGATAATCCGTCCTGCATACAAGAGTGTAAGCAAGGAAAAGGCTTATATTCCTCTTAACAACAGATAATATATAAATATATAGATTATTGGGCTTTTACGGCATTGAGCTGTAAAAGCCCTTTTTGTTTTATAGGGGTGGTTTGCCTGACTTACGTGTGATAAGCAAAATAAAAAAATATGCACAAATGAGAGCAAGGTAAAGGGTTTAGGAGGTCAACTGGGGGCAGAGCCTCCTTGTCGTCCTCCGCAGAGGGCGAAATCTTTTTGCTGACGGCAAAAATGATTAAGCCGTTAGCCGCAGATACGGACATACCTACAATTCAATTTTATTCGTCCGTACCGAATGCAAAGGAGACACCAC
>ENA-UAEG01000852-UAEG01000852.1-human-gut-metagenome-genome-assembly--contig:-NODE-852-length-10375-cov-4.658333_pt1 | contig 10375 bp, 4 predicted proteins | sample MGYA00244280_ERZ654275 | MGnify/ENA primary metagenome ERZ654275 (study PRJEB26926, sample SAMN06165092) | human gut metagenome | biome: ENVO:00009003; feature: ENVO:2100002; material: ENVO:00002003...
GAGATTCGCCTTAGTCTCGTGGGCTCGGAGATGTGTATAAGAGACAGAGCTAGTAGTAAAGGCGGTAAGAAGTGTTGGGTGCAGATTTCTTACCGCTTTTTGATAACTAATGATTTATAAATGTACGCAGGTTATATAAAAATATGAAATAACAGATTCTATATTTTGGAAACAGTGGATAATTTATGATGAGGTACACAGGAAAGATATAAAAAAGCAGATTTTGTATTAAGAAAAACAATGGAAATGGAGAGAAGTTATGAAAAAGTCAGAGAAAGCTATGGTATGTCAAATAAGACGTAGACATATATGCACAATTATGATTGCAATTATGGCTATGATTGTATTCAACATATGGTTTAACAGTGTAGAAACTATTGCGGCAGAAACTACAGATATTGTAACGTTTAGCCGGCAGAAATTTACTGAATCTACGTATTCGTTAAAAATAATAGAAATTCATTTTGTTTCGAAGAAGGATTTGCGGGGAAATGTATTAACAGAAATTAATAAGCAGTCAGGACAGGACATAAGTGTTAAGCAGGATGGCTCTGTAAAGGTATTTTTGATAGATACAAATAAAGCATATGTGGTAAGTATGAATAATAAGACGATGCAGCCGGATACATGTGCATATATGTTTTCTGATTACATGAGACTTTTAAAAATCGATTTTACGAATTTCTATACAGGAAATGTAACCAGTATGAAATATATGTTCAGGAGATGTTATGACATAACAAGTATAGATGTAAGTAAGTTTGATACACGTAATGTAACTGACATGCAATATATGTTTGCAGATTGTGAGAGTTTGAATTTTCTTAATCTGTCGAATTTTAATACTAAGAAAGTAACATATATGCAGTATATGTTTATGGGCTGTACACATTTGAAAGATGTCAATGTATCAAGCTTTAATACGCGCAATGTAACAGATATGAGATATATGTTTGAAGGCTGTGGTCTTACAAGTATAGATGTAAGTAACTTCGACACATCTAAAGTAACTGACATGGCATCTATGTTTGCAAGCTGTGGTAACTTAAGACACTTAGATGTGAGTAACTTTGATACATCCAAAGTTACTAATATGTCGGTTATGTTTGGTAGCTGTAGGAATTTAGCAGAATTAGACGTGAGCAACTTTGATACATCTAAAGTAACCAATATGGGAGGAATGTTTCGAAATATCTATGAAATAAGAGAGTTAGATTTGTCTAATTTCAATACTTCTAATGTTAAGAGTATGTATCAGATGTTTTATGGCTGTGATAAATTAAAAAGTTTAGATCTGGCTAATTTTGATACATCTAAAGTTACGGACATGACGAAAATGTTCTGGTTTTGTGATGAGCTAAAAAAAATCGGTGCAAGCAGCAGTTTTAAAGTAAATGTGGAAGCACCGGAAATGTTCGAATATTGTTATGACCTTGAAGGAGGAAGTGGAACAAAATATGTAATTGGCGGGAACAACATCGGTTCAGAATTTGCACACATAGATGGAGGAAGCAGTAATCCCGGATATTTTACAAGGACAGGCTGGAAGAAGCAGGGCAATAGCTGGACTTACATTAAAATTGACGGAAAAAAGACAAAAGGCTGGAAACAGGTTAAGCATAAGTGGTATTATTTTAATGGTTCAGGAATAATGCAGACAGGCTGGAAGCAGATTAATGGCAACTGGTTCTATTTTAATACTTCAGGTGAGATGAAGACAGGCTGGGGTAAGATTAATAATAAATGGTATTATTTTAATTCAGCAGGTCATATGCAGACTTCCAAGTGGATAGGTGGAACATATTATGTGAAAGCTGACGGAACAATGGCTATATCTCAATGGGTAGATAATGGCAGATATTATGTCGGCGCAGACGGAAAATGGGTAAAGAAAGGTTAAGTTTATGAATATTTTAAAGAAGTTAAAAGTTAATAATAAGAAATATGGTAAGCATATTATGGCATTGGTGATTATGGCATTAATGCTGGTTGTATCCGGATTTATTACAGATATGAAGGAAGTTCAGGCAGCAGATAATGCTAAAGTTATCATGTTAAAGAAATCTAAATTAAAGGCTGCAGTTCCTGACAGTGCTAAAAATATTGTATTTATTTCGAAAAAGGATATTAGGTCAGATATATCTGCAAAGATAGATAAATTAACAGGTACAGATATAAGCATTGATGGTGACAGTTCCATATGTGTGTATTTGGTTGGTGATACATATTATGTAGTAAGCATGAATAATGCAATAATGGCTATAGATGAATGTGATATGCTTTTTAAATATTATTCACAATTAGAAACGGTTGAATTTCGCAACTTTGATATACGTTATGTAGAAAGTATGAGTTATATGTTTGAAAGATGTCAAAGTCTTAAGAAAATAGATTTAAGTGGACTTGATGCGCGATATGTAACAGATATGTATGGGATGTTTAGTAACTGCTATGACCTCACAGAGGTTAACCTGAGCGGACTTAATACGGAAAATGTGACTAATATGGGAGATATGTTTGAAAAGTGCAGGGAACTTACAAAAGTTAATTTAAGCGGAATTAATACTAAAAATGTGGACAGTTTTGTTGGCATGTTTAGTGAGTGTAGTAATCTCAAGGAACTTGATCTTAGCAGTTTCAATACGGGTAGTGCGAGAAAAATGGATCAAATGTTTGCAGAATGTTCTATGCTTGAAAAACTGGATGTAAGCAGTTTTAATACGGAATATGTTACCAGTATGAGATATATGTTTAAAAATTGTGACTCTCTAACAAGTCTTGATTTAAGAGGATTTAATACGCGATATGTCATAGATATGGGAGCCATGTTTATGAATTGTGGGAAACTTACAACACTTAATTTAAAAGCATTCAGAACTGATAATGCCAGTAATATGGGCTGCATGTTTTCAGGCTGCACATCACTTAAAAGTATAGACGTAAGTCATTTTAATACGGAATATGTATCAAATTTTAACGGAATGTTTGAAAATTGCAGTTCATTAACCTCAATAGATGTAAGCAAATTTAAAACATCAAGGGCTGGAATGTGGGGGATGTTTATGGGTTGTAGTTCATTACAAAGCATAGACATAAGTAATTTTGAATTCAACGAGGCAGAATGGCTTGAGAGTATGTTTGAAGGATGCTCGTCACTCAAAAGCATAAAGATGCCTAAAGCCAAGGCTGCGAATGTTACAAGAATGGCAAAGATGTTTCAAGGCTGTAAGCAGCTAAAAAGTATAGATGTAAGCTGGATAACATCAGATTCTATATACACAATTGAGAATATGTTTAACGGGTGTACATCATTACAGAGTGTTAATCTTGGCAATCTTAATACGAAGAAAATAAGTGATTTCAGCTATATGTTTGGTGATTGTACATCATTGCAGGGAGTCAATTTAAGTTCATTTGATACAAGAAATGGAAGTAAATTTGATGGAATGTTTAAAAATTGCAGAGCTTTAACAAGTGTTAGCTTAAGAAGCTTCTCTACTGCAAAAGCTACATCATTTGACAGCATGTTTGAAAATTGTAATGCACTCAAATCGGTATATGTTAATAAATTTGATGTAGGAAGCGCAACTGTGAATAATATGTTTAGAAATTGTTATAGCATTACAGGAGGCAATGGCACAAAGTATTCAGGTTCAAAGAGTGCATATGTGCGTATAGACGGTGGAAGTGCGAAACCGGGCTATTTAAATAAAGTTGGTTGGATTAAAAAAGGAAACAAGTGGACATATAAAAAACTTGATGGAAGTCTTCAGACAGGCTGGATGAATCTTGATAAAAAATGGTATGCATTTAATGCTAATGGTGAAATGTATTCTGCTTGCTGGGTTAAATCAAGTGGAAAATGGTATTATGTTAATGAGTCAGGCGAAATGCAGACGTCAAAATGGCTGAAATTAAGCAATAAATGGTATTATGTAGGTAAAGATGGAATAATGCAGACAGGTTGGCAGCAGATAAATAAAAAGTGGTATTGTTTTGATGCCAGTGGTGTAATGCAGACATCTAAGTGGATAAGCAATACTTATTATGTAAAAGCTGATGGAACCATGGCAGTATCTGAATGGGTAGATGGTGGCAAATATTATGTCGGAGCTGACGGCAAGTGGGTTAAGAGTGCTAAAAAATAAGTAGAAAGCTAATGTAACATCTGCTTTGCAAAACGGAGGAATTAAAAGAATGCACAAAGAAAAAGCAATTAAAAAAATAAGATACGTGATTACGACGTTAGTAGTGTTTATGGCTGCCATCATGGGAAAATCGTATTTTAGTGTGGTGGAAGCGAATGCAGAAGAAACGGAACATAGTGCAGTATATGTCGAATCTAAAGGTGAAGATTCAATAAGTGCTGTACAGGTGACATCTGATAATGTAGCTGCATCTGAAGATAAAAGCAGTAATGTGAAAACAGGTTGGCAGAAAATAGACGGTAAATGGTATTATTATGATTCTAATTCAGTATTGCAGAAGTCGAAGTGGATAAACACAAATAGTAAATGGTACTATGTAGATAAAACAGGCGAAATGCAGACATCAAAGTGGATAAATGCAAAAAACAAGTGGTACTATGTAAGCAAAACAGGTGAAATGCAGACATCGAAATGGATAAACGTAAATAGCAAGTGGTACTATGTAAATAAAACAGGTGAAATGCAGACATCAAAATGGATAAGCAGTACATACTACGTAAAAACTGATGGAAGCATGGCAGTGTCTGAATGGGTAGACAATAACAAATATTATGTTGGTGAAGATGGAAAATGGATAAAAACAGTCGTAAAAGGTCAGACAATTAAGTTTGGCATAGAGCCATTCAAAAAAGCAGTCCCATCTACTGCTACAAAGATACATTTCATAAGTAAAAAAGATATGCCGGCTGATGTGGCAGCTAAGTTAAATTCGCAGAAAGGCACAGACATCAGTTCGGATAATAATGGTGTAATAAAAGTATATGCAATAGGTACAGAATATTATGTTGTAAGCATAACTGATGAAAAAATGGGACCTAACAATTGTCCGTATATGTTTATGGATTATAAAATATCGGATATAGAATTTAAAAATTTTGATACGTCAAATGTAACGAATATGTCCTGCATGTTTGCAGGTTGTAGTGAATTAAAAGAGTTAAACATAAGCGATTTTGATACATCAAAAGTAAGAGATATGTCAGACATGTTTTACTCATGCAGTGAATTAATTGAATTGTATTTAGGTAACTTTAATACATCAAATGTAACAAATATGCGTAACATGTTTGAGAAGTGCAGCAAATTAAAAGAGTTAAATTTAAGCAATTTTAATACATCGAAAGTAACAGATATGTCAGATATGTTTTTTGGATGTGGTAATTTAAGTGAATTAAGTATAAGTAATTTTAATACGTCGAAAGTAATAGATATGTCATATATGTTTGCCTGCTGTAGATCGTTGAGCCGGTTAAATGTAGATAACTTTAATACATCTAATGTAAAAACCACGAGCTTTATGTTTAAAGAATGTAGCAAATTAAATGAATTAAATTTAAGCAGTTTTAATACATCTAATGTAACAGATATGAAGTATATGTTTATGGGATGTAGTGGGTTGAAACAGTTAAACGTAAGCAGTTTTAATACATCTAATGTATATGACATGAGATATATGTTTATAGATTGTGGTGAATTAAATCAATTGGATTTAAGCAACTTTTATACATCGAAAGTAACAGATATGTCACATATGTTTAGTGGTTGCAGCGGATTAAATAAACTGGATATAAGCAATTTTGATACATCAAGAGTTATAGAGATGCAATATATGTTTAGTGAATGTAGTGGGTTGACCAGTCTGGATTTGAAAAACTTTAATACACAATATGTAACAAATATGCATATGATGTTTAAAAACTGTAGCAAATTAACACGATTGAATGTAAGCAGCTTTGATACTTCAAATGTAGTAAGCATGTATCATATGTTTAGTGGCTGCAGTTCATTAAGGAGTCTGGAATTGAGCAGATTTGATACATCGTCAGTAACAATGATGGATAACATGTTTGATGGCTGCAGCAATTTAAGTAATCTGGATTTAAGTAACTTTAATACATCAAGAGTTATAGAGATGCAATATATGTTCAGGGACTGCAGTAAATTGGAACAATTGGATATAAGCAGATTTAAAACATCTAAAGTAACTAATATGCGATATATGTTTAGTGGCTGCAGTTCATTAAATAAATTAGATATAAGTAGTTTTGATACATCTAAAGTAACAGATATGTCACATATGTTTGCATATTGCAGTGGATTAAGCCAATTGGACATAAGTAGCTTTAATACGTCCGAAGTAACGCATATGGGAGGTATGTTCTATACTTGTTTAAATATCAGCACAATATATGCAAACAATAAATTTAATGTTGATAATGTCATAGAAGGTGATAACATATTTTATGGATGTAATAAACTTACAGGTGCAAAAGGAACGAAGTATGGAATGTATAAAAGTGATATAAAATATGCACATATAGATGGAGGTTCATCTAATCCGGGATACTTTACACAGACAGGCTTTATGAAAGACGGCAATTAAATTGTATACAGAAATGTAGATAGAAACAATGCAAGAGGAGTAAAGCAGACAGGCTGGCAGGATATCGACAGTAAATGGTACTATTTTACAAAGATGGAATTATTAAGAAATCAAAATGGACTGGCAATACCTATTACGTGAAGACTGACGGAAATATGCCGAAATCTGAAAAAACCTTAAAATAATTATCAAAATAACAATACATATATCATATTTTAGTGTTATAATAAACATATATAGATTTCGGAAAAGCAAAGGCGGTTAAAATACATGAGAAACAGATTTAAGAAAATTATTTCTACAGTTCTGGCATTAGTATTGTCCGGCACGATGCTGATATCAGCACCTATATCAGTAAGAGCAGATTCTTCAATTGTAGACAAAGCGATAACATGGGCGATGAAAATTGCAAATGACAATTCGCATGGATATAGTCAGGTAAACAGATGGGGACCTGATTACGACTGTTCATCTTTTATAATCCAGGCATTTAAAAATGCAGGAGCAGATATTGATACAAGTAAAGTGAGTTATACCGGAAATATGCGTTCATATTTTACAACGCATGGTTTTATATGGATACCTTGGAGCCAGATAGGAGACAAGTCTAAATTAATAAGAGGCGATATACTTTTGTGTGAAGGAGTACATACCGAATTATACATAGGAAATGGGCAACTTGTAGGTGCACATACAGATTATGGATATCCACAGCCCGGGGATCAGACAGGCAAAGAGATTTCAGTTGCATCATATTATTACAGCTCATCGCAGCCGTGGGGTGGTGTTTTAAGGTATTCAGGAAATGTTGCATCAAATTCCTGTGATTGTTCAACATCATACGCAGGGACATATGTTGTTAATACTGACGACTCATCATTGATAATGAGAAGTGGACATGGTACCGGATATTCGATAATTACAACTATTCCTGAGGGGACTGAAGTAAAGGTAACCAAAGGAAATGGTTCATGGGCTCATGTAGAATGGAATGGCTATAGCGGATATTGTTCGATGGAATATCTTAAGAAAAAATACAATAATCCAAAAGGAACAATTGACAGTATCAGTGGTGGTGTCGGAAGCGTAGATGTACGTGGCTGGGCATTTGATTCAGATGACATATCAACCTCGATATATATAGATGTTTATATAGGTGGTCCGGCGGGTTCGGGAGTACCATGTCATACTATAGTCGCAAACGGATACAGACCAGATGTTAATAAAGTATATAGTGTGGGTGATAACCATGGTTATTCCGAGAAAATATATACAGATTATACAGGACTACAATCAGTATACGTCTATGCAATTAATATTGGCGGTGGAGAGAATGTATTCTTAGGAACAAAACAGGTGAATATCGAAGAAAATACAGAGATAACAGATGGATGGCATGAAGAATCAGGCTCAAAATATTATTATGAAAATGGTAATAAGATAACGGGATGGAAAAATATTGACAATAAATGGTATTACTTTGATTTGAATGGTGTTATGAAAACTTCCAAATGGTTGAAAACAAGTAACAAATGGTACTATGTAGATGGCAGTGGCGTAATGCAGACCGCAAAATGGTTGAAGCTTAATGATAAATGGTATTATGTAGATGGCAATGGAGTAATGCAGACAGGCTGGCAGAAACTGAGTAATAAATGGTATTACTTTAATACATCAGGAGTGATGCAGTCATCAAAATGGTTATACATAAATAACAAATGGTATCATTTAGATGCAAATGGTGTTATGGAAACCTCTAAGTGGATAAGCGGTACGTATTACGTTAAAGCCGATGGAACAATGGCAGTATCGGAGTGGGTAGATAATGGCAAATACTATGTAGATGCTGATGGTAAATGGGTTAAAGGTGCTAAAAAATAGAATATAACAAATTAGAAAGAATGGAGGACTTATATTATAAATAAGAAGATCATTAAAAGTATAAGGCACACAATTATGGCGGTTATTGCAATTGCAATCGTATTTGTTGGAATAGCATTTTTAAACGATATGGAGGTAAGTGCAGCAGAAGAACAGATGGCAACTTTTGATAAATGGGTATTTAGAACTTCAATTTCAAATGATGCTACAGAGATATATTTTATGTCTAAAAAAGAGCTGCCTACAGACGTTGCTTCTAAGATTAATACTCTGAAAGGTACAGATATTAGTGTAGGTGCAGATGGTTCAGTACAGTTGTTTGGAATAGGAACAAGATATTATGTAGTAAGCATGAATAATGTGAAAATGCAGCCGGATACATGTAAGGCTATGTTTTCTAATCTGGAATCTTTAACAAAAGTAGAGTTTAAAAATTTTGAAACGAAAAATGTGATAGATATGTCAAATATGTTTAATGGTTGTAGTTCATTAAGCAACGTAGATGTAAGTGGTTTTGATACTTGTAAAGTAACAAGTATGGCGGCTATGTTTAAATGGTGTGAGAAAATAAGTAGCCTTGATGTAAGCGGATTTAACACAAGCAATGTAACAAATATGAATGATATGTTTAGAGCATGTAAAGGCTTAACAAATTTGAATTTATCAGGATTTGACACAAGTAAAGTAACCGATATGAATGGTATATTTGAAGCATGTGAAGGTCTGACAAAATTAAATGTATCAGGATTTAATACAAATAATGTAACAGATATGAGTTATATGTTTGATAATTGTATAAATCTTACAGAGTTAAATGTATCAGGATTTAATACAAGCAAAGTAATCGATATGAGTGGAATGTTTCAAAAATGCCAAAGCCTGACAAATATAGATGTAAGTAATTTTGATACAAGTAAAGTAACAGACATGAGTTATATGTTTAATATGTGCAAAGGATTGACTAACATAAACGTAGCTGGATTTGATACAAGTAGTGTAATCAATATGAATGCTATGTTTCAGATGTGTAATAACTTAAAAAATGTAGATGTAAGCAATTTTGATACAAGCAAAGTAACAAACATGAGTTATATGTTTAGTGGTTGTATGAATCTTACAGAGTTAAATCTTATGGGATTTAATACAGACAAAGTAACAAATATGAGTTATATGTTTAAAGAGTGCATTAATTTACAGAAAATAATTGTTAGTAATAAATTTAATGTAAATAATGTAACAGATGATGCAAAAATGTTTTTGCGAGCAAGAAAGCTTGTGGGTGAAAAAGGTACAGAGTATTCAGAAGATAAGGTATCAAAAGAATATGCCCATATAGATGGTGGTTCAACTAATCCGGGATATTTTACGCTTGCAGGAGTTAGTAAAGCAGGCTGGAAGAAAGTTGATAACAAACAGTATTATTATAACAGCAATGGTGTTTTACAGAAATTAAAATGGATAAAAACAAATAATAAATGGTACTATGTAGATAAATTAGGTGTAATGCAGACATCTAAATGGATAAAAGGTACATATTATGTGAAAGCTGATGGAACTATGGCAATTTCTGAAATAGTAGAAGGTAAATATTATGTAGGCACTGATGGTAAATGGCAGAAACTGAAAGGCTGGCAGAAGATTAATGACAAATGGTATTATTTTAATTCTAAATCAGTAATTCAGAAGTTAAAATGGATAAAAATAAACAATAAATGGTACTATGTAGATAAATCCGGAGTAATGCAGTCATCAAAATGGGTAAGTATCAACAAAAAATGGTATTATTTCGATAAATCCGGAGTAATGCAGACCTCTAAGTGGATAAGCGGTACATATTACGTTAAAGCTGATGGAACAATGGCAGTATCGGAGTGGGTAGATAATGGCAAATACTATGTAGATG
>ENA-UAEG01000853-UAEG01000853.1-human-gut-metagenome-genome-assembly--contig:-NODE-853-length-10370-cov-4.508192_pt1 | contig 10370 bp, 10 predicted proteins | sample MGYA00244280_ERZ654275 | MGnify/ENA primary metagenome ERZ654275 (study PRJEB26926, sample SAMN06165092) | human gut metagenome | biome: ENVO:00009003; feature: ENVO:2100002; material: ENVO:00002003...
CATCTGTTCAAACGGCTTTATGATCTTCTTTCCGATATAACAAATCAGAAAAACAGACAGCAAAAACAGAATTCCCGAGGCAATATCCATGAGAACCCAGGTTCTGTCGTCTGTCTGTGTATAAATGATCCTGTAGATTGTTTCGGTTTTATCCTGCACACGCGAAATGCACGGTTCCTGATTATTTGCTGTCACATAATAAACGATATTCGCAAGTGCAATAATAAGCAGCTCCACTCCACAAAACTTTGCTGCAAATTTTTTGTAATTATTCATATCGGTATCCCGTTCCCCAAACCGTAATAATGTGTTTCGGCTTCTTCGAATCCTGTTCTATCTTTTCCCTCAGCCACTTGATATGTACCGTGAGCGTCTGCGGCTCCGATTCACTGTTGCTTCCCCAGATGCGGTTGAACAGGTATTCTTTCTTCAATGTCGTTCCTTTATTTTCGACCAGAAGTTTCAGCAGCTGAAATTCCTTTTCCGTGACGCTTACCGCTTTCCCTTCGACGGTCAGTGTCTGCGTTACCGTATTTAATTTGAGGTTATTGCATATGATCTCCTCTCGGGCATATTTGCGCTTGAATATACCGTTTATCTTTGCAATCAGTATATCCACATCAAACGGTTTGCTGATGTAATCATCCGCTCCTATCTGCAAGCCTTTAAGTGTGCTTTCCTTATCGGTTTTGGCACTTGCGATAAGTATGTGTGTGTTAGAGGTCTCTCGTATCCTCGAACAGACCGAAAAACCATCAAGTCCGGGCAGACCGATATCAAGCACCAAAAGCTTTGCTCCGTACTGCTCAAATATCGATAACGCCTTTTCCCCTGTATCTGCAAGGCTTACTGTATAGTTTTCTCTTCTTAAGAAATCACACAGCAATGTGCCTATTTCTTTGTTGTCCTCTACTATGATAATGTCTGGCATTGTTTCGCCTTTCTCCTATAAAATATACTCCATCTGGCGTTCCTTTGTCTTAAGCCCCATCTTCTCATAAAATTTCTCTGCAGATGTGTTACCGCTCCATACATTGAGAGTGACCTCGTAGCAGCCGAGATGCTTTGCCTCATTCTTGACATATTCAAAAAGTTGCTCTCCGATATGCTGTCCTCTGGTCTTTGCATCTACACACAGATCATCTATGAAAAGTGATGTAAACGGCACCATATTGTTGGAAAACGGCTGCTGTCTTATCTGACAGAATGCATATCCCATGCATACATTGTCATCATCTGCCGCAACATATATCGGCTTTGTATCGTCCTTTATCATTTCTGCAAGCTCTTCATTTGTATATTTTGTCGTTCCCGGAATAAAAATATCCGGTCTGATATCGGCATGGATCTGAAGCACCTGCTCTAATAATTCTATAAGTCTTGGTATGTCTTTTCCCTTTGCTCTTCTAATATTCATTTTTGAGAATCATCCTTCCTGTTGTCGTTAATGTATAGTTTTTATATTTCAAAATAAATCCAGCATATTATCGAGATAAATGTGCTCTCTGACATGTATCTGATACTGTGGCTTCGTCATATAGTAAAGCAGAAATTCCAGTATCATGGCACTTCCAAGCCCTCTGCCCTCTATTTTAAAATTGCTAAAGCCCATCGGCAGATAAGTGTTCTTTATATCGTCTACTCCTATAAATCCCGGATTTTCCATCGCCTTCGAAAAGAGATATCCCTGCCCTGCATCAGGTGCAGTGCAGTAATGCTCCGGGCAATCCTCGCCCAGATTTTTGCGGCTAACCGTCTCGTAGCATTTCTTCCTGTCCGTGCAGCCAAACCAGCAGCACTCATTGCACAAAAATTCTACTTTTTCCTTTTGATGCTGTGATAATGCTTTCAGTTTATCAAATGATTTGTTCAACCTGAAATCCGGTACCACATAGCGAAATTCCTCTCTGTTTAGCTCATTTTCAAATTCACAAAAATCCGTCAGAACCTTTGTGGTTGAAGACACAAAATAAAAGTCAGGATAGTTTTCTTTTATGTAATCAAGCAGAATATCTGAGTAGATGATTATGCCGTTTCCAAAGCCCCTGCTTCGCTCATTATCTCTGCCTATATCAAATATCCTGCACAGTTCGTTACATTTTTTGTCAGAAAGATGCTCCTTAGTAAGCAATGAATTGCTAAAGGTAAGTCTCGCGGATATCCCATATTCCTGCATCAGCTTAAGCACTTCCTTCGGATCGTGCTCACCAAAACCGACGCGGCCTCCGCCCCATATGCAGTCTGCCGGTGCACCGTATATTGAGCCTATGTCGCACCAGTCATAAAAATATTCCCGGTGCTTGCGGTACAGTGGGAGAAATTCTTTGTATAATTCATAAAATTCAAACAATCCCGGTAGATGATAATACGCTTTCATTTTGACTCCTTATTTTAATCTGCTGAACCTTTGCTCATTTTAATAATTTTCAATCACATATTCCTCAAAAAGCGGCAGCGTAAAATACACATATCCCCGTATCTCTCCCGATACAATTCCCTTTCTTATAAGGCGCTTACGATACGGATTGAATTCGTTTGTCTCCATCCCAATTGCATCCCTGATTTCTTTTATTTTTCCGCTTTTTATATCAGCAATCCCCTTTGCGACCATGCGATCCTTCTGTGAAAGCTCTGACCAGATTTTGTCATATACAAATTCGCTCAGATACTGTTCATACTCGCCCAAAATGCCATTGTAGTCGCCACCATTGTTCCACGTCAGATATCCTAAAACCTGAAATGCAAAAGGATAGCCTTTGGTCAGCCCCGCCATCTGTGCTGCTTTCTCCGGAGATATGTTAAAAATAGTCTTATACTTATTGATTATTGCCGCGTTATTTAATGGTTTGAGCTGAATTTTAGGTGCTCTGTACAAAAATGTAAGGCTCTTCTCATTCTGAAGCTCCTCTATATTTTCATACAATCCTGTTCCCAATAAAAATACAGGCAGTTCCTGTCTTACAAATATCTGAAAGGCTCCTGCAAAAACCTTCATGTACTCACTATTTGTCATCTCATCTATCGTAATAAGCAGTCTCTTACCACTCTTTTTAAGTCTTTCCAAAATCTTTATAATAGCTGTCTCTGCATCTGTAATCGGCTGTGTCCCCTCTATAGATACTCCAAAACCGAAAAATGATAGATCGAGCTTTGCCGATTTTATAAGTCCCGCACATATATTATCACTATTTAATTTTGAAAGCATTGCAGACAACAGGTCCGTTGCCGGATTGAGTTCTATAACCACCCAGTCATCATTTTGTCTTAGCTTATGCGAAATTTCTGTCATCATTACTGTTTTTCCCGAACCTCGCACACCGGTAATTATGAACATCTGCTGATTTATTGTATCCGCTGTAAAATTCTCTATTATCTCATTAATCTGTACCGGACGGTCTACCGACTCCAGTGGACTTCTTCCGAATGTAAGCGTGAATGGATTTTGCATATCAGCCTCCCATTTTTACTGTTGTTTACTGTTCTGAATTTGTTTTACTGTCTTTTACTGTTGTTTACTGTTTTGATTTCATTTTACTGTTGTTTACTGTTTATGTCAAGATTACAGTTAATGATAATTCGTATCATATAAACCATTTATGCTAATTCGCATCGTATAAACCATTTATGCTGATTTGCATTTTTGTAGTAACCGGTTGCCGTTGTAAAATAGTTACTGGTCACACTGTCAGGCGTGAACAGTAACATAAAATAAACCCCGGAGCGTATTGTATGCTTTGATAGCATATCAATATCACGCTCCGGGGTTTCTATTTACGCCTGATTTAGTTTAAGAAATTCTGTATGATAACTTCCTCTGCCTCTTCCTCTGTAAGTCCGAGTGTGCGGAGCTTGAGAAGCTGCTCGTCGTTTATCCTGCCTATTGCTGCCTCATGGATGATAGCTGCATCGATATTTTTTGCCCTGATTTCAGGGATTGAACCGACCTCTGCATGATCCATGATGATAGAATCACACTGGATATGAGCCTGGCATTTGCTGTTGCCGATGGCGTTTGGATGGAAGGTCTGGACTGAGTTTCCTTTTCCTACTGATCTGGAAACAATCTGCGCAGAGCTGTCCTCTCCGTTTAACTGCACCTCGATGTTCGACTCTGCCTTCTGCTCTCCATCTGTCATGAGACGCTCTGTGACATAGAGCTTTGCGTCCTTTCCAAGCTCCACATTGGTCTCACGGACTGTAGAATCAACACCCTTTATCTGTGCTGTATCAAGAGTGAAAACAGAATTCTCACCCACAAATATATTTGTTACAGGGTTGAGTACTCTCGCACCTGTTCCGTTTCCCTCGCCATAGTGCTTTTCCTCATAACGTACATTCGCATTTTTACCTACATGGAAGGTGTGGATACCGTCGTGTCTGCTCTCGTTGCAGCCACTGTTGTGGATTCCGCAGCCTGCCACAATCCTTACATCTGCACCATCTTCCACATAGAAATCGTTGTATACAAGGTCTGTCATGCCTGATTTGCTGAGTACTACTGGGATATAGACAGCCTCTCCGTCCGTCTTTCCATCAATATAAATATCAATGCCGGGCTTGTCCGTCTTTTTCTTTATCTTGATGTGCTCGCTGTCTCCGTGGCAGATTGATGTGCCGTTTTCACGCAGATTAAAGGCACCTGTCTGACTGAATTTATTATCATTTATGACGTCCAATACGCCCTCTGTTACGTTGTCAAGCTTTACCATATTATGCTCTTCCCTCCAGTCTCTCTACGCATTTGTGACATTTCTGTACACCATTGAGATAAGGCAGCACCTCGTCATTTGTGCCGATTTTCTTGATTTCTCCGCCATCAATTATCATGATGCGGTCTGCCATATTTATTATTTTCTCCTGATGTGAAATCACTATGAGGCTCTGCTTTTTCTCAGTATGGATTTCCTCAAATTTCTGTATGAGCATTGAAAAGCTCCACAGATCGATTCCAGCCTCCGGCTCGTCAAATATACAAAGCGAATGCTCCTTGGCAAGCACTGATGCAATCTCAATTCGCTTCATCTCTCCACCTGAAAGTGTGCCGTCAATCTGGCGGTAAATGTAATCCTTTGCACAGAGTCCTACCGCGGTGAGAAGGTCGCAGCACTCCTTGTCTGAAAGCTCATCCTTTGCGGCAAGCTTGAGCAGCTTCATGACGGTCATTCCCTTAAATCTCGGTGGCTGCTGGAATGCAAAGCCTATTCCCGCATTTGCCCTGTGATTGATGTCGAGCTCTGTGATATCCTGTCCGTCAAGTATAATCTTTCCGCTGTCCGGTGTCTGAATACCTATCAAGGTCTTTGCCAGAGTGGATTTTCCACCTCCGTTTGGTCCGGTGATGACAAGCATTTCTCCGTCCTCTACCTGAAATGATATATTGTTCAGAAGGCATTTCTTTCCGCCCTCATCATCTACGTTTAAAGTTAAGTTTTCTGCTTTAAGCACGATTTTCACCTCATTTTTATTTATGATACAGCATAAAATCCTTCTCCTGCTGTTCTTATTACTTTTTCCGTTTACCGTTCACATTCACACATTAGTATGCCCGGCAATGATTACAGTATAACATAATAGTAAACGTTTACAAGGTATAAACTCTCTGGTACTCGCTAAAATACATATTGTGGCTTTTTATAAAAAGTTTGCTTATCTACTAATTTCCCTTATCATTGAATACTCATTGCACAAGGTTCCGTCATTTTGTCTGATAGAATTAAATTTGATGCCGGTTATCCTGAAGCCCATCTTCTCATAAAGTGCTCTCGCCCTGCTATTGCCCTCAATAAAATCCAATTCCATCTGCAATATATCCGGATTGCTTTCTGCTATTTTTATCATTTCCCGGAACATTCTCGTTCCGATCCCCTGATTCCAGAATTCGCTCAGCAAACCGATTGCCACATTTGCCCTGTGTCCGGTTTTCGCGCGTTTATTCCACCAGACCATGCAATTTCCGGCAATTTTTCCATCTGCTTCACAAACCATCAGCGTATGTGTATCCGACAAATTGCAGCTATTTATGAAATCAATCTCCTGCTCGATGGTCCGGGTCTCACATTCTTCCGGTGTCCTCAGTAAGAAATCCGTTTCACCGGTTGACTTTTTCATGTACTCTATAAGAGCTTTGGCATCCTTTTCATTTGCACTTCGCAAAATGGCAGTTCTGCCGTCTTTTAATTTAAATTCGATATCTTTTATTATCATATTTTCTATAGTACCAACTTCCTATTGATTTTTGTATTCTATCTGTGATAATCTATTGACAATTAATGGTAGTTGCAGCTTAGACAGAGCGAGACGAAAGTTTCCTTCTGTCTATTTTTTTGCGCTTTTATGTGCATGAAGCCTTGTATACACTTCAAGCCTTTTTCAATTATCGCAGCTATCAGGAGCCTATTGTAACTACTCGTTACAGCTATATTTATTTTACATAACAGGAGGATTTAAGAAAAATGCCAAAGAACAGATTACAGGAAACCGTTTTTACCATCATGATGGTGCTTGTCATGGTTTATGCCATGATATGCTACAATATTGCCCTTGAAACAGGTGGTATGAAGAACTTTGTTTTTAAGGCCGCATTAGGCGAATTTCCTATCATGATTATTGCCGGTTTTATTATCGATACATTCATTGCCGGACCACTTGCCAAAAAATGCGCTTTCAAAATCGTCACACCGGGAAAGGACAGACCTATTGCTATAATCCTTGCAATTTCCGTCTTCTCAATCTGGTTTATGTGCCCTATGATGAGCTTTATCGCTACCATCCTTTTCAATGGTGGTTTTAATTCACAGATATTTGCGACATTCTGTGAGCTCGTCGTAAGAAACTTTCCAATGGCCTTCTTCTGGCAGCTCTTTGTTGCCGGACCACTTGTTAGATTCATCTTTGGAAAAATCTTCCGAGAGAACTAATTTAAATGTAAAAAATGTAAAACCGGGCACGATATCCTGCCCGGTTTACACTATCCATAATAACTGTTAAGCATCACACCTTGCATATTCACCCAAAAGCTCCCTGCAGGTGTATTCTCGCTTCTTAAGAAGTTCCTTCTTTGAATACTACCTCTTAGAATACTCCCTCAATAAAGCCCTTCATATCGTCCTTAGACACAAGACCAATCTGCTGACCGGCAACCTGACCGCCCTTGATTGCAATAACTGCCGGAATATTCATTATACGATACTCTCTTGCCAGATCAGGATTCTCGTCCACATCAATATTGTAAAACTCCACATCTGTGATTTCATCAGAAAGCTGCTCCATTACCGGCGCAAGCATCTTGCATGGACCGCACCACTCTGCCGAAAAATCAACAATGATAGCCTTATTATTTTTAACCTGTTCAAATTCACTGCTATTAATCTTCTTTACCATAGTTGTTCTCCTTTCATCTGTCGAACGAATTATTTTCGTTGCACCCATACAGCAATAAAAAATAACTGCTGTACTATAGTACACCGAATAAGAAATAACAATGCATCAGAAACTTATTATTCGATGTACTAGCACTACTATAATACATAAATCAGATTATGTCACATAAAAATATTATAAACCGTAAAATTTATCATTTACCACGGTTAATTCTTTTTGTGCTCAGCCATGTAAGCCTCTATGTCCTCAGTGGTTCTGATGATATCCTCCGACAGACACACTGCACCATCCTCGGTGATAAGCACATCATCCTCAATCCTGATACCAATTTCCCATTCATCTATATAAAGCCCCGGCTCGTCACTGATGATTGCTCCCGGACGAAGCCTGCTGTTTGAGTCAACTGTCACGTCATGCACATCAATTCCCAGATGGTGTGACACGCCATGCATGTAATACTTAGAAATCTCTACAGAATTCTTTATAAGTCCAAGCTTCATAAGCCCGTCTGCAAGCACATCCTTACATACTTCATTTAATTCCTTTGTAGTCATTCCCGGCTTTGCAACCTCGACAATCTTTCGGTTCGCGGCAAGCACAATATCATATACCTGTTTCTGGCGCTCGGTAAACCTGCCATTTACCGGATATGTTCTCGTAATATCCGAATTGTAGCCATCTATTCTGGCTCCAAGGTCAAGAAGAACCAGTGTTCCATCCTCCATCGTCTCACGATTTGTGTCATAGTGAAGCATTGTTCCATTCATTCCGCTTCCGGCGATTGTTGGGAACGCTGTCCACTCTGCCCCACCGCGTCTTATGATATATTCAAAGTCTGCCTGTGCCTGATATTCCTTCATGCCCGGCTTTAAATTAGCCATTACATTGCAAAGTCCGTCCTTTGTGATAGCGATTGCCTTTTTGGTCAGCTCAATCTCATCCTCATCCTTCTGCATACGCTCCTCTGCCACAAGTGGGAAAAGATTCTTCACAGCAACTCCCGGATAGTCTGTCTTAAATTCATTGGCTTTTACCACATTGTAATCCGGCAAATCCACTTTCTGATGACGGTACGTATCGAAATATGCTGTGTATACATCCTCACGCGTCATTATCCTGTCCAGCGTGCTCTCAAGCTCATAAATATATTCTATCTCATCAATTCCTGATATTTCCTCGGCTTCCTCCATAGTCACTTTCCTGCCGTACCAGCGCTCCATCGTAGGGTCTGCCTCCTCTATGAAGAGCATCGTCTTAGCAGGCTCTACACATTTATCCAGGACAAGGACCATGTTGTCACGTCTAAGTCCGGTCAGATAGAAGAAATTGCGGTTAGCCTGTGCTGTAAATAAATCATACTCATCTGCACTCACATGGTGCTCGATGCCTGAGTACAATATTGCTATAGAATTGTCCTCCATCTTGTCTAAAATTCTTTGTCTTCTGCTTTCAAAATCCATTATTATCGCCTCTTATTTCTTTTATATAGATACCATTATATATAGATATCAATCACTCATTCCCTTATTCTTGCTTCAAACTCCATCCTATGATCCGTCAATCAATCTACAACTGGAAGCTTCGCTAAACTCTTTGCGATTTCCTCATCTGTCGGAATATAATCTGACATCTCCCCATCATTGTACTTCTGATAAGCATACATGTCAAAGTATCCCGTTCCGGTAAGACCAAATACGATATTTTTCTCTTCTCCTGTCTCTTTACATTTAAGTGCCTCATCGATAGCAACTTTTATCGCATGGCTGCTCTCCGGTGCCGGAAGTATTCCCTCGACTCTTGCAAAGGTTTCTGCCGCCTTAAATACCTCTGTCTGCTCTACACTTCTTGCTTTTACATATCCGCCATCATAAAGCTGTGATACTATAGAGCTCATACCATGATAACGAAGCCCTCCTGCATGGTTTGCAGATGGAATAAATCCGCTGCCAAGTGTATACATTTTAGCGAGTGGACAGATTTTTCCTGTGTCACAATAATCATATGCATAGCGGCCGCGTGTAAGGCTAGGACATGATGCCGGTTCAACCGCAATGATCTCATAATCAGCCTCCCCACGGAGCATTTCTCCTGCAAATGGCGAGATAAGTCCACCAAGATTTGAACCGCCTCCTGCACAACCGATGATCATGTCTGCTTTTACTCCATATTTATCAAGTGCAGCCTTTGTCTCAAGTCCGATCACAGTCTGATGGATAAGTACCTGGGAAAGCACTGATCCGAGTACATATCTGTAACCCTCCTGTGTTGTGGCAGCTTCTACCGCCTCTGATATGGCACAGCCAAGGCTTCCTGTTGTTCCCGGGAACTCTGCGTTTATCTTTCTTCCTATCTCAGTATTCATTGATGGGGATGGTGTGACCTGTGCTCCGTATGTTCTCATAACTTCACGTCTGAACGGTTTCTGCTCATATGAAACCTTTACCATATATACCTGACAGTCCAGATCAAAGTATGAACACGCCATAGAAAGTGCTGTTCCCCACTGACCTGCTCCGGTTTCTGTGGTAACGCCTTTAAGTCCCTGCTTCTTTGCATAATAAGCCTGTGCTATAGCAGAGTTTAATTTGTGGCTTCCGGATGTATTATTTCCCTCAAATTTATAATAAATATGTGCCGGTGTTCCGAGCTTTTTCTCAAGACAGTATGCACGCACAAGTGGTGATGGACGGTACATTCTGTAAAAATCCCTGATTTCCTGTGGTATGTCAAAATACGGTGTTGTCTCGTCAAGCTCCTGTTTTGCAAGCTCCTTGCAGAAAATCGGTGAAAGCTCATCAACAGTTATCGGTTTTAATGTGGCGGGATTTAATATCGGTGCCGGTTTGTTTTTCATATCGGCACGGACATTGTACCACTGCTTTGGCATTTCACTCTCTTCAAGATATATTTTGTATGGTATTTCTTTGCTCATTCTGATACCCTCTCTTTACTTTATAATTTATATAACTTTATCCTATGATATATTTACG
>ENA-UAEG01000854-UAEG01000854.1-human-gut-metagenome-genome-assembly--contig:-NODE-854-length-10369-cov-6.505720_pt1 | contig 10369 bp, 8 predicted proteins | sample MGYA00244280_ERZ654275 | MGnify/ENA primary metagenome ERZ654275 (study PRJEB26926, sample SAMN06165092) | human gut metagenome | biome: ENVO:00009003; feature: ENVO:2100002; material: ENVO:00002003...
GCTATATCCAGAATAGGAGAAGAAATATTGGTATATCCCAATGCTTTTGCCTCATCTGCAGTGACTTTCGCAATTTCCCCGATCAGTTTTTTGTTCCACGTGGCACCTTGCCCGCATTGAGCGGGAAACATGGTAGCCCGGTCGTGACATAATCCGCGTATTCCTTCATTGGTAAAGTCCACCGGAATACCCAGTCGTGTCTGTTCCACAAACCAGCGTTGAATGGTGTGTCGGTTCTTTACGCTGTTGGCATACGGATAGGAGATTTCAGAACCGAATTTACCCAGTCCGTTCGCCTGCTCATCAATATTACCGATACCGTCCTTCCAGATTTCCGTTGACCATCCGGTGGTAGGCCATGCATCTTTCAATACCCGTCCCGAACCGTAGAGAGTGGCCATCTGACAGGTTTTCTCTTCCAGCGTCATTTGCGAGAGCAGGTCGGCGATGCGGGCTTCGATAGGAGCGGAGGGATCTTCGTATACATCCTTTATACCGTTTTTATTGAAGTCGATCCAGGTCTTTTTGTATATGTCCTTTGAGTTGTTGCCGGATTTGTTATCAGTAGGTTTGTTGTTTGCCGAGATACTTCCGGAGTAGATACTTCCGGCAGATACTAACAGGGCGAGACATAGCAGTTTCTTCATAATCTATTTTTTTGCAAGAGTACTTATCTATTTTATTTATGTTGCAAGTATACAAAAAGATTTTGATATGAGAGGATAGAATAGTCTTTATAATCACCTTTACCCTCACACCTGTAATGCCGATGGATAAAGAGATACAGACAATGGTGAGGGTGTGAGGGTAAAAGTGATCTAAACTTTTGTTTAGAGAAATAAGTTTGGAAATACTCTACAATGCTTGTTGAATACTCTACTCAAGTATTGTCGAAAGCCGGAAAACCGCTTCATGGCTTTTCGTTGGCCCGCAGACCGAAAACTTTTCCTGTCATCTGATTGATACGTACTTGCCATACTTTGACATTACGTACCGCAGGATCGGAATAGTTGAACTCACTATCTGTGTAATGACGCATGATAATATCCAATGCACGGCGTTTCTCGTCTATCTCTTCGATGAATTCTACTTGCCCCCGACACATCGCGCTTTCCGAACGCATACTGTAACTGCAGGCTACCTTTTCGTGTTGGTAGACAAGTTTATGTCCAACGCTGAAAGTGATGCATACATTATTATTATGTTCCAGCATCTCCAACTTGCTGCCTTCAGGACCCGAATGAAGATATATGATGCCATTCTCATAACCGAAGTTCATCGGAACTACGTAGGGATTACCTTCCAAATCAGTAATGCCTACAAAACAGGCATCGCAATGGAGAATAATGGATTCGATTCGTTGTTTATCTTCAATAATGACAGTTTTCATAATGGCTGTTTGGCTTACCACAGAGGACACGGAGTACACGAAGTCTTTTTACTTCCTGATTTCTTAGCGTACTCTGTGGTGAATTTACTTTTCTATTAATTCAAAATCCAATTGTTTCTTTTCCAGATTGGCACGAGCTACCCGAACAGTAATAGCGTCTCCCAAACTGTATATTTTGTTTTTGCGGCGTCCGCGAAGACAATAGTTCTTCTCGTCGAATTCGTAGTAGTCATCATCCAGATCACGAACAGGGACCAGACCTTCACATTTGTTTTCGTTCAGTTCTACATAAAGTCCCCACTCGGTTACGCCGGAGATTACACCGTCGTAAATCTGCCCCAGACGTTCGCTCATAAATTCCACCTGTTTATATTTGATGGAAGCACGCTCGGCATTGGCTGCAATTTGTTCCATGTTCGAGCTGTGGTCGCAGAGGTCTTCGTACTTAGCTTCGGATACGCTGCGTCCTCCGTCCATATACTTCGTCACCAAACGGTGTACCATCATGTCCGGGAAACGGCGGATGGGAGAAGTAAAGTGAGTGTAATATTCGAAAGCTAGTCCGTAGTGACCGATGTTATGGGTTGAGTAACGTGCTTTCTGCATGGCGCGGATGGATACGGTTTCTATCAGGTTCTCTTCTTTCTTTCCGTGTATGTCGTCCAGCAAGTGGTTGATGGATTTTGAAATATCCGTCTTCGTTCCGCTTGTACGCACTTTGTAGCCGAAGCGTGCGATGAACTGTGACAAGTTCTCCAACTTCTCCGGATCGGGCAGGTCGTGGATACGGTAAGGAAGCACTTTGGCTTTCTTGTTCTTCGGCACACATCCTATCTTTTCTGCTACGGTCTTGTTAGCGAGCAACATGAATTCTTCCACCAGTTTATTGGCATCTTTTGACTCTTTGAAGTAAACGCTGATTGGTTTTCCTTTTTCGTCAATTTCGAACTTCACTTCGTAGCGGTCGAAGTTGATGGCTCCTGCAGAGAAGCGTTTTTCGCGCAGTGCTTTGGCAATCGTATCTAACGTGAGTACTTCTTCTTTGAAGTCTCCTTCTTTTGTTTCTATGATTTGTTGTGCCTCTTCGTAGGTGAAGCGACGGTCGGAGTTGATAACTGTATGTACGATACGTGAGTCTCTGACTTCTCCTTTTTCCGTAATATCGAAGATAACGGAGAAAGCTAGTTTTTCTTCGTTCGGGCGGAGTGAACAAATGAAGTTACACAGCCGTTCGGGAAGCATCGGGATGGTACGGTCTACCAGATAAACGGAAGTAGCGCGTTTTTCAGCTTCTTTGTCGATAACGCCTCCTTCTTTTACATAATGAGTAACATCGGCAATGTGTACGCCTACTTCCCATAGTCCCGGTTTGATGAGACGGATGGAGAGCGCGTCATCAAAGTCCTTTGCATCTTTAGGGTCAATGGTGAAAGTTGTTACATTGCGGAAATCTTCACGTTCTGCATAGTCCGCCTCGGAAATCTCTGCCGGAATCTTTTCGGCAGCGGTTTCTACATTCTTGGGATATACGTAAGGTAAGCCGAATTCGGCCAGAATGGCATGCATTTCAGTTGTGTTTTCTCCTGCTTTTCCCAAAATATCAATGACTTGTCCTATCGGGTTTTTTGCCTCTTCGGGCCATTCTACAATTTTCACGACTGCTTTGTCCCCATTCTTTCCACCTTTCAGCTTATCTTTCGGGATAAAAATATCATTTGCCAGAGTGCGGTTCTCGGTCAGCAGAAAGGCGTAGAATTTCTCTACTTTCAGTGTGCCGACAAAAGTATCGTTGGCACGTTCCAGAATCTCTATCACTTCACCTTCCGGGTTCCGGTTCTTACGTTTGGCAAAGAGGGCTATTTTTACTTTGTCATTATTCATGGCATGTGCCGAATTACGTTCGGCTATGAAAATAGTTTCTCCACCATCATCGGGGATGAAGGAGTTCTTGCCGTTGCTTTTACGCTGAAAGACGCCAGTCATAATCAGACCGTGGTCGTTCAGTTTGTAGTGTCCTTTTTCTACTTCTTGCAGAAAATCATCCTCAATCATTTCAGTAATGATGTCGGCACAAAGCATTTTAAGAGGATGTGTAGTAAGGTTCAGACTGCTTGATAATTGTTTCAGACTGAATGTTTCGTTCGGTTTTGTGTGGAATAAGCTTATCAGTCGTTCAGACATTTCGCTTTTTTTCATGCGTTTCCCTGCTTTTTTTTCTTTCTTTTTAGCCATAAGGGGATATATTTATGTATTATGTGCTACAAAGTAAACAAAATAATTGGAATAGCGGTTCAATAGATACATTAAATTTGGTTGAATCTAAATGAAACGTGCTATCTTTGTCCGTTCTAAAACAATTGTTATGACTGAACTTGATAAGAAAATCAGGGAAAAAGAAATTTATAGAGTTACATTAGTGGGGAGTTTCGTTAATTTCTTGCTGGTTATTTTTAAATTCCTTGCCGGAATTGCAGGGCATAGTGCTGCTATGTTGGCAGATGCAGTTCATTCTCTATCTGACTTCATTACGGACGTAGTAGTGATTCTTTTTGTACGTATATCCAATAAACCAGTGGACAAGAGCCATGATTATGGTCATGGGAAATATGAAACATTGGCTACTGCTTTCATTGGTATGGCATTATTGGGGGTAGGATTTGGAATATTGTGGAATGGAGCAACAGATATATTGGTTTTCCTACGAGGTGGGGAACTTCGTCAACCGGGAATGTTGGCATTGGTTGCTGCCATTATTTCTATTCTGTTGAAGGAAATACTTTATCAATATACAGTCAGAGTGGGGAAAAGATGCCACTCACAGGCTGTTGTGGCGAATGCGTGGCATCATAGGAGTGATGCATTATCATCCATTGGTACGGCTGCCGGTATTGGCGGAGCGATTTTACTTGGTCCTCATTGGGCGGTACTCGATCCTATTGCCGCTGTGACAGTCAGTTTCTTTATTATGCGGGTTTCCATCAGGCTGCTGGTTCCTTGCCTGGATGAATTGCTGGAAAAGTCTTTGCCGGATAGTGTGGAACGTGAGATAGAGGGGATTGTGTTATCTTTTGATGGAGTCAGCGAACCGCATCATTTACGCACGCGGCGCATCGGAAACAATTATGCTATAGAGATTCATATACGCATGGATGGGAACATTTCTCTGCATAAAGCGCACGAGACGGCAACTGGTATTGAACATAGATTGAAAGAAAAGTTTGGAGAGGATACTCATGTGGGTATTCATGTGGAACCGGTGAAATAACATACGAAGAATGAATAACGAAGAATTTGCACAAAAGAACACTTGCTGCTTAAAGAAAGTATTGGTAACCGGAGCAAGCGGATTTATTGGCAGTTTCCTGGTGGAAGGAGGATTGGAGAGAGAGATGCAGGTATGGGCTGGTGTACGTAAAAGCAGTAGTCGTACCTATTTGAAAGATCCTCGCATTCAATTTGCCGAATTGGATTTTGCTCATCCCGGAAGATTGACGGAGCAATTGGCTGTTCATAAACAATTGCATGGGGGATGGGATTATATCATTCATTGTGCCGGTGTAACTAAATGCCGCCATAAGGACGAATTTGACAAAGGCAATTATGTCTATACCCGTAATTTTGTAGAAGCTTTGAGAACCTTGGACATGGTTCCCCGGCAATTTGTCTATATCAGTTCACTTAGTATTTTCGGTCCTATTCATGAAGATAATTATGCACCCATCAGTGAGCGTGATACGGCAATGCCCAATACGGCATATGGGGTCAGTAAGCTAAAGTCGGAACATTACCTGCAATCATTGAATGATTTTCCGACAGTGATTTTCCGTCCTACTGGAGTTTATGGTCCTCGTGAACGCGATTATTTTCTGATGGCGAAGTCTATCAAGCAGCATATAGACTTTGCTCCTGGTTTTAAAAGACAGGATCTTACTTTTATTTATGTGAGGGATTTGGTACAAGCTGTTTATTTGGCAATAGAACATGGAGTGCGGCAGCGCGCCTATTTTGTTAGTGACGGAAATGTCTATTCCAGCCGTACTTTTTCTGATTTGATACAAAAAGAACTTGGTAATCCGTGGGTTATACACATTAAATGCCCATTATTTATTTTAAAAGTTGTATCTTTGCTCGCTGAATTTTCAGCGCGTTGCCTGGGAAAGGTAAGTACGCTGAATGCTGACAAATATAAAATAATGAAACAACGTAATTGGCAATGCGATATTTCACCCTTGGTGGAAGAACTGGGATATCGTCCTGAGTACCCTTTAGACAAGGGAGTAAAGGAAATCATTGCATGGTATAAGAAAGAAGGATGGCTTTAAATTTATTCAAACGGGTAGACAGTGTGAAAGGATTGTTTGCCGTTGAGAGCATTAGTCTGATATATAATGCCCTCACGACCATAATGGTTTTAATATTATTTCCTCGTATGGACCACCCTGTAATTATGCTTTTGGAGCGTGCAGGCATTGTGGCCATTACGTTTGCATTAATATATTTGTATCGCAAGTATCCGTGTAAACTTACGGCATTTATACGAATGGCTGTGCAGATGGCATTTTTAGCGTATTGGTATCCCGATACCTTTGAATTTAATCGTCTTTTTCCCAATCTGGATAACTTCTTCGCTTCGGCGGAGCAGTTTTTGTTCCGTTGCCAGCCTTCGGTAGAATTTAGTGAACATTTTCCTTCCATGTGGTTCAGTGAACCATTTAATATGGGGTATTTCGCTTATTATCCAATGATTGGGATTGTGACTATTTATTATTTCTTGTTTCGTTTTGAGTGGTTTGAAAAGGTTTCTTTTGTGCTGGTCACTTCGTTTTTTATCTATTATCTTATTTATATATTGGTTCCGGTTGCCGGTCCGCAATTCTATTTCCCTGCTATCGGAATGGACAATGTGATGGCGCAGCATTTCCCTGCTATCGGTGATTATTTCAATAATAATGATATTCTGCTGCCCGGTCCCGGTTTTGATCATGGTTTCTTCTTTAATTTGGTAGAGGCCTCACAGGAAGTGGGGGAACGCCCTACTGCTGCTTTTCCTAGTTCGCATGTCGGTATATCTACCATTGTGATGATTATGGCCTATCGCGTTAATAAGAAACTATGTTATTTCTTGGCACCGTTCTACGTACTTCTATGCTGTGCTACGGTCTATATTCAGGCGCATTATTTGGTGGATGTTATTGCCGGCTGGATTTCGGCGGTATGTATTTATATTGTGGCTACTTATATGTATAAGCGTTGGTTTGCTTCTGTAGTCTTCCAACTTGTGCTGAAATAGTTTTAAAAAGTATATAAAAGCGTACAGGGTGTCCATTTTCGGACACCCTGTTTTGTTTATACCTTGTTGATTTTCAGTGATAAATGTTGCTGGCATGAATATTGCTTTAAAAATAATGGCTAAACGTTGCAACGTTTGGCATAGAAATAACGTCTAATGAATAAAACAAAAATAGTATGAGAAAATTAGTATCAACTTTAATGGCGGTGACCCTTATGTTAGTGTCTGCCACAGCATGTGCAGAGAGAATAACTCCTAGTAAGAACTATGTTACCAAAAAAGTGAATGTGGGTAGTTTTAATGCTATCTCTACCAGTTCTTCGGTGGATGTAATCTATACTCAAAGTTCCGGTGGGCAGAATGTGGAAATATATGCTCCGGACAATTTGGTGGACTATATTGATGTCCGTGTAGAGGGTGGAGTACTTAAGGTTGGTTTTAAATCACCAAGAAACAATTTTTCAATAAATGGAAAACATAAAAAGGAAGTAAGAGTTTCTGCTCCGGCTGTGAACAGCTTGAAAGCTTCCAGTTCCGGTGATATTATTATAAAGAATGGACTGAAAACGAGTGGGAAAGTTACTGTTAAGGCTAGCAGTAGCGGTGATGTAACAGGAAGCACTATTTCTTGTGATGATTTTGCGGCTACCGCTAATAGTTCGGGTGATGTGATTCTGGAAAAGGTATCTTGTACGAATTTCTCTGCTGATGCCAGTAGCTCGGGTGATGTATCTGTCAAGAATCTGAACGCTGCTGATGTATCTGCTGATGCCAGCTCTTCCGGAGATGTGATTTTGGCAGGTATTTGTGAGAACGCTTCTTACAGAGCCAGTAGTAGTGGGGATGTAAAGGCAAAAGGTATGAAGGCGGTCAATGTAACTGCCAGTGCCAGTTCCTCTGGTGATGTGGAATGTTATGTGACCGGTTCGCTGACTGCGAAAGCATCCAGTAGTGGTGAGGTGGCTTATAAAGGCAATCCTAAAGATATTGATTTCTCTCCCAAAAGAGGTTTGCGTAAAATGGAATAGATAATGTGTTAATGCTACAATATATTAATGTGCCAATTGGCTGTGCTGTATTCCGCATGGCAATTGGCACATTAGCATATTAGCACATTGTAGCATTAAGAATTCATTCCGTAATTCCCCCTGATATAATCCAAGATACTGAAAAGTTCTTTCACGGTTTCGGCACGGAGCATGGCGATACGTGTCTCTTTAAAGTTGGGGATGCCTTTAAATAAGGGAGAAGCAGCCAGATGGCGGCGTACATGAAGAATACCGCGGCGTTCGTCAAGCAGATTCACACTGTCCAACACTTCCTGACGGAGTACATTCAGCCGCCACTCAAAAGAAAGGGCAGGGAGTTCCTTACCGGTTTCTATATAATGTTTTACTTCCTTGAATATCCACGGGCGTCCAAAGCTGGCTCGGCCAATCATAATAGCGTCTACTCCATACTGGTCAAAACACTCTTTGGCACGTTGTGGCGTAGTTATATCCCCGTTTCCAATGATAGGTATATGCATACGGGGATTCTTTTTTACTTCACCTATTAAACTCCAGTCCGCTTCACCAGTGTACATTTGTGCACGGGTGCGTCCATGAATGGTCAGTGCTTCAATGCCGCAATCTTGTAATTGTTCTGCCAAATCTACTATAATTTTATGCTCATTGTCCCAGCCTAGACGTGTTTTTACAGTAACGGGAATTTTTACAGTGTCCACAACAGCACGGGTAATTTCCAACATCAGCGGGATATTTTGCAGCATACCTGCACCGGCTCCTTTACCGGCAACGCGTTTTACAGGACAGCCAAAATTAATATCCAGGATGTCAGGATGCGCCTCTTCCACTATTTTCGCCGCTTCTACCATTGTTTCCGTGTCTCTGCCGTAAATCTGGATGGCTACGGGGCGTTCCTCATCGTTGATATTCAGCTTCTGCATCGTTTTACCTACCGAGCGTATCAATGCATCTGCCGATACAAATTCGGTATATACCATATCAGCACCGAACTTCTTGCACATCAGGCGAAAAGCGGGGTCTGTTACATCTTCCATCGGAGCCAGGAAAATAGGGTATCTGCCCAGGTCTATATTTCTAATCTTCATTGTTGTATGTTTATCTTTGGGTTACAGAAAAGTCAGATTCATTTGAGTATTAATTTATAATCTGTGTGAATCTGTGTAATCTGTGGTGAAATCAGGCTGCAAAAATACGGAAAAAAGCCTACCTTTGCACATATATTAATCAAAAGAATAATGAAAGCTTCTATAAAAGACTTTGAAATAATGGCTCCTGTAGGTTCACGTGAGTCGCTGGCGGCAGCCATACAGGCAGGTGCGGATTCTATTTACTTCGGAATTGAGAGTCTGAATATGCGTGCACGTTCTGCCAGTACATTTACTGTCAATGATTTACGCGAGATAGCACAGATCTGTGATAAACATGGCATCAAGAGCTATCTTACGATCAATACCATTATTTATGATGAAGATATTGCTTTGATGCGTACCATTGTGGATGCGGCTAAGGAGGCAGGCATCAGTGCCGTGATTGCTGCGGATGTGGCGGTAATGGCTTATTGTTGCGAGGTGGGGCAGGAAGTACACCTTTCCACCCAATTAAATATCAGTAATGCCGGAGCGTTGAAATTTTATGCTCGCTTTGCCGATGTAGTGGTATTGGCACGTGAATTGAATTTGAAGCAGGTGCGGGTGATTTATGATACTATCCAGAAGGAACAAATTAAAGGTCCGAATGGAGAATTGGTCCGTATTGAGATGTTCTGCCACGGGGCACTCTGTATGGCAGTGTCGGGCAAGTGTTATCTCAGTTTGCATGAGATGAATGCTTCTGCTAACCGGGGGGCTTGTATGCAGATATGTCGCCGTGCATACGATGTGAAGGATAAAGAGAGTGATATTGAACTGGAGGTGGACAATAAATACATCATGTCTCCTAAAGATTTGAAAACTATTCATTTTATGGATGAGATGATAGAGGCTGGCGTGCGTGTCTTCAAGATCGAAGGGCGTGCCCGAGGACCTGAGTATGTACGTACCGTGGTGGAATGTTACAAAGAAGCTATTTGTTCTTATCTGGAGGGCACTTTTACCGAGGAGAAGAAGCAGGCTTGGGATGAACGGCTGAAGACCGTATTCAATCGGGGATTCTGGAATGGGTATTATTTAGGACAGCGTTTGGGTGAATGGAGTAAGAACTATGGTTCGGAGGCTACTGAGCGTAAAGTGTATGTGGGTAAGGGAATCAAGTACTTTTCTAATATTGGCGTTGCAGAGTTTCTGGTGGAAGCTGCTGAGATGAAAGTAGGGGATAAGCTTCTGATCACAGGACCTACTACAGGAGCGGTATTTCTGACGTTGGATGAGGCGCGTGTGGATTTGAAACCGGTGGATGTGGTAAGAAAAGGTCAACATGTATCCTTTAAAGTACCCGATAAGGTACGTCCTAGTGACAAGCTTTATAAGTTGGTTTCTCCTGAGGATTTGAAGAAGAAATAAAACAGAAAGAATGTGTTTCTAAAGAGATATTGAAATTTAAATCTCTTATGATTAAAATCCGAAGAGAAGCTCCCTTTTCTTATTTTATGTAGCAATGAATAAAGTAAGAAAGGGTAGGATATCATCTGTCTCTTATACACATCTCCGAGCCCACGAGACTAAG
>ENA-UAEG01000876-UAEG01000876.1-human-gut-metagenome-genome-assembly--contig:-NODE-876-length-10194-cov-5.499162_pt1 | contig 10194 bp, 9 predicted proteins | sample MGYA00244280_ERZ654275 | MGnify/ENA primary metagenome ERZ654275 (study PRJEB26926, sample SAMN06165092) | human gut metagenome | biome: ENVO:00009003; feature: ENVO:2100002; material: ENVO:00002003...
GAGATTCGCCTTAGTCTCGTGGGCTCGGAGATGTGTATAAGAGACAGCTATATATGCTGATGACTGTTTTAAAAGGGCCATTGGCTGTTAAACAGAGTAAGGCATTAATAAGAACCTTCAAAAGAATGAAAGATTACATATTAGAAAATCGTGATTTAATCGGTCAGAGAGAATTACTTCAGTTAAGTATGGAGACTGCAAATAACAGAATTGAAATCAGCAAAATCAATTCTGATATGATATCTCTTGAAAAACAGATTTCTGATGTTGCAGAAGGATTGAAGGATGTAGTGACGAAATCTGAACTTGCGGATATGATGAACAGTTTTATTTCAGATGATGATGAAAAATGGCTTATGTTTAATGCAAAATTTAGTAGTGCGGATGAGGTTTACGAGTCTATTTACAGGCAGGCAAAGTCATCAATATATGTGGTTGATAATTACATTGGTTTAAGAACGCTGGTACATCTTAAGAATTCTCCAACAGGAGTAAATATTATTTTATTTAGCGATAATGTTGGGAATAATAAACTTCACAACATAGAATATACGGATTTCCGTAAGGAATATCCAACTGTAAAACTGTCAATGAAGAAGACTGGTGGCATATTCCATGATCGGTTTATCGTGCTGGATTATGGAACGGCGGATTGGATTAGGAATATCAAATTTCAGTTTCCGACACTTGAAACGGTTTGTTTGTTGTCGCGAGTGTAAGCGTAAAATCAACGGTATTAATGAAGAAAAACATATTCCATCTTACGTGCAAATGGTGTAGAATAATACCAATACACGGAGGACAAACATGAGGACGCTATATACATTTGACAAACACAACTATTCCGATGATATGGAGGTATTTGAGCGCTTCGCGGTGCGCGCGGTTATTATCAGAGACGGAAAGCTTGCCATGCAGCAGGCCGGTGAGGGCTACTACAAGATACTTGGCGGTGGCATCGATGCAGGCGAGACCAACGAGGTGGCGCTGGCACGTGAGGTGCGCGAGGAGGCAGGGCTTCTTGTCGTGCCGGAAAGCATCAGGGAGTGCGGCAAGGTCATAGAAAAGAGACGTGATATATTTGAGGCTGACAAGATATATTACTGTCACACCTACGTGTATTTCTGTGATGTGAGGGACGAGCATGTAGCCGCACAGATGACAGACAGTGAGATAAGGCTTGAGTATCATCTGTCATGGGCTACGCCGGATGAGATAATAAAGGCCAACAGCGCTTTTCTTGATAAAGAATGGATAGCAAGAGACACTAAGATTGTTGAGTTGATAAAAGAAATGTGTTAAAATAATGCCTGGATGTAAATCCGGGCATTTAATATAAGGAGAAGCAGTATAAATGGATAAAAATAAAATCAAAAATAAATTAAAGGACGATCCGGCCTTCACTCTTGAGGTGCAAAACCCGGAGGTTGAGGCGCTGATGACACAGTATTCAAGCGACAAAAAGGCGGAGACGCTCAATAAGCTCATTGAAAAATGCACTAAGAGCAGATTCCTGGTACCTGCAAATGTCGGAGAGAACAACAAGCCGATTCCGCTATTTATTAAAAACGGTGAGGGAGAGGCTTTCATGCCGATTTATACCTCAAAGGCACAGCTTTCTAAGGATCATCCGTCACCATGCATTGTAAATATGCCGTTTCTTGCAGTCAACAATATGGTTGCAAATAAAGAGTCAAAGCTTGATGGTATCGCATTCAACCCGTTCACTCACAATCTGATTTTCAAAAAGCCTCTTGTAGAAAAGATTGAGGCAGTGGAAAAGGCCAGAAGAGAGGGACATCCTACATCACCGACAAAGGGCAAGACTGTACAGATGACAGCAGAGCAGTATGTCATCTTTGAGCGTATGCAGTATGAGCATATTTTCCTGCCGGCGAAGATGTTTGAGGGCGGAAAAGAGTTCATGGACCGACTTGCCGATGAGAAGGAAAAGTTAATAGATGAGCTGTACGAGGAGGCATATCAGCAGAAGCGTATGTATCCATATATGGAGGAGGATTTCTCTGTTATGTCTATGCAGATTTCTGATACGCTTAATGTCACCAGAGTTGATTTCCCGACAAGGGATATGGCTCCAAACTGCGCAATCCGTGCTTATCTCGTGTGGGATGATGCTGCGTCACAGGGCAGATATTTTGTAATTGATGCGAAGGGCGATAAAACTACTGAGCTGGCTGAGATTACAGAGGATTACAAGCGTCTTGGATATGGAGCTGCACCGGTTGAGGGTGCTGAGCTTCAGACTGTTCTTGACCTGGTTAAGAAAAGTGCAGAGGAACAGAATTAGAAAAGTAATGTAGGGCATGATATATAAAGGAGGTCGTGTATGAAGGAGTTTTTAGGCAGAATAAAGGCTGATTTTCTATTGTCATCAGTGCTTTGCATAGCGCTGGGACTGGTGTTTATCATATGGAGAGCTTCGGTGCTCACGATTGTGGCCAATGTGCTTGCGGTAGTGCTTATCATCATCGGAGTGGTCTATATGTGCAGCTATTTTTTGAATATAGTCACGAATGGTTTTTCAGCGATGCTGGGGCTTGTGGTTTTGGCAGTGGGTATATGGTTTCTGGTGCAGCCAAAGGTTGTGGTGAGCCTGATACCTATAGTAATTGGTCTGGTGCTCATTTTTCACAGCATCAGGAGCATTATTGAGGCTGTGGATGCCAGAAAATACGGTTACGGAGGCTGGAGTGTCGGCCTGATTTTTTCAATAATCAGTCTGATTTTTGGAATAATCTGTGTGACAAATGCATTTGATGTAATGAAAACAGCCACTGTTGTTGTCGGAATTATATTGATTTTCAACGGAGTGTCCAATATCTGGATTACAAGCCGTGCCACAAAGGCTGAGAGCGCCTACAACAAGCAAAAGGAGTTTGAGGCAACGTTTGTTGAGGATAGAAAAGAGGACAATTAAGCAGTAACAGAAAGGCGACAGAATGCGTCGGATGGAGTTTAAGATGGAGAGACCCGGACTTACCAAGGTCGGTGACCATCTGAAGGTAACAGAGAGCAAGCTTCCGACTTCATATTATTATACGATAGAGCATGCGATTGCCATGTCGGGAAACTACGTGGTCAGCGAGAGGCTCAAAAGCCGTGAGGGCGATGTCGTGGATGTGAGGGAGACTGAGAAGGGCTACTTTGTCACGATGGAGTTTGATGAGTAATGACACAGCAAGGTAAGAATGCAATAGATCTGGTGCTCGCTGAGAGCCTTATAGAGCTTTCGGCGAAAAAGCCAATCGATAAGATTACAATTAAAGAGATAACGGACAAGGCCGGAGTTATCCGCCCTACGTTTTACAATCATTTTCAGGACAAGTACGAGCTGATAGAGTGGATTATCAAAAACGAGCTGCTTGAGCCCATCAAGCCACTGCTCAATGCCGGAATGATTTTTGAAGCGATTGTGCTGATGCTCAATAATATCTCGGCAAACAGTGTTTTTTACAAGAAAGCACTAAAGCTGGAGGGGGCTGTGACGTTTAATCAGATTGCCATGAAGTGCGTCTGCGAGATGTTTATGAATATCATAAGCGAAAAGAGCACAGGAAAGAAATCCAAATACCGCTGGCTCACACCTGAGGTGATTTCTACATATTATGCGCAGTCGTTGTGCTTTATCACGGAGGGCTGGATAGCCCAGGGCATGGATGATATTGAGCCGAAGGAGATGGCTGAGGCATACATGTATCTGATTACGCGTTCGATGGATGATATACTAAGTGAGCTGTAGAGGACAATTGCCATGGAAAATGACGGCTTAAGCAAGCTCATAAAGCAGAATCATAAAGAGGCATGCGTTCATATAAATATGAAAATGCTGTGAAAAAGTGTCAGAAATCAAATACAATATCATATATGTGTCATATCGGATATACAAATTGATGGATTTGTATATCTCACATGACAAATCGAAGAGATTGAATATTTATTTATTCGGTCTTTTTTTTTATACTTCAATACGAATAAAAGAAAGAGTGGTGAATCTAATGATTAAATTTGGAAAAGGAGTCGTAAAACATCGTGTGCTGATACTGATAGTTGCATTTGCACTGCTTATACCGTCGGGAATCAGCTTTATCAACACGAGAATCAACTTTGATATCCTTTCTTATCTGCCAAGCCAGATAGAGACTATGAAGGGTCAGGATATCATGGTAGATGAGTTTGGAACCGGAGCGTTGTCATTTGTGATCTTGGAGGATATGAAGGATCAGGACATAGAGACTCTGGCTGATGACATTGAGGACCTTAAGGGTGTAAATGATGTCATCTGGTACGGAACAATCGCTGATTCCACATTGCCAAGAGAGGCAATTCCGGATGAGGTGTACGACGCATTTAACAACAAGGATGCAAACAGCCAGCTCATGCTCGTCACCTACAGTGACACAATGGGTTCGGATGAGACAATGGAAGCCGTCAACAAGATGGATAAGATGGTGAAAAACCACTGCTTCGTAGCAGGAATGGCAGCGGTCAACGCAGATACAAAGACACTTGTTATGCAGCAGGCTCCTATATATGTCATCATAGCAGCATTGCTTTCAATGCTTGTCATGGGAATTACAATGGATTCAATAATTGTTCCGATGTTATTCCTCCTAAGCATAGGAATGGCTATTATCTATAACCTGGGAACAAACTTTATACAGGGACAGATTTCATACCTGACACTGGCACTGACAGCAGTATTGCAGCTCGCCGTAACAATGGATTATTCGATTTTCCTGTGGCACAGCTATCAGGAGCAGATAGACAGATATGACGGAGACAAGAAGCGAGCCATGGCACATGCCATTTCCCACACAATTGTCTCAGTAACAGGAAGCTCAATCACAACAATCGCAGGCTTCGTAGCCCTCTGCTTCATGAGCTTTACACTTGGACTTGACCTGGGAATCGTAATGGCAAAGGGCGTTGTATTCGGAGTTATCGGATGTGTAACAATTCTCCCTGCACTGATTCTTGCATGTGATAAGGCAATCGAGAAGACAAAGCATAAGATTCTCATGCCTGATGTTTCCAGGATTGCAAGTTGGGTAACAAATCATTATAAGATACTTGCAGTGATTTTCATCGTAGTGCTCATCCCGGCAATATACGGATACACTCATGATCAGGTCTACTATGACCTTGCAGGAACCATGCCTGACAGTGCATACAGTAAGCAGGCCAATGAAAGACTCAACAAGGAGTATGCTATGGGTGCCACACATATCATCATCGCGCCGAGCGATATGTCAAAGGCAGACAGCATAAGCATGATAAATGATATCAAGAAGGTCGATGGAGTAAAGCTTGCAGTATCGCTTGATTCAATACTCGGACCTACCATACCGGATGATATGGTGCCGGATGAGGCAAAGGAGATATTCAAAAACGGTGATTACCAGATGATGCTTGTTTCATCAAAATATGCGACAGCATCTGATGAGGTAAACAACCAGATTACAGAGATTAAAAAGATAGTAAAGAATTACAGCGAGGACGCAATGCTTATCGGTGAGGCACCTTGTACAAAGGATCTTATCACTATCACAGATACAGACTTTAAGCGTGTAAGTGCAGTATCAATCGTATTGATATTCCTTATCATCCTCGTAGTATTCAAATCAGTATCGCTTCCAATCATACTTGTAGCGGTCATCGAGTTTGCAATCTTTGTAAACATGGGAATTCCGGGATTTACAGGAACAAAGCTTCCGTTTATCGCGAGCATCGTAATCGGAACCATACAGCTTGGTGCAACGGTTGACTATGCGATACTTATGACCACAAAGTACAGAAAGAACAGATACACCGGAATGGACAAAAAGCCGGCAATCACAAAGGCACTTGCAGATTCGACAAACTCAGTTATCGTCAGTGCACTCTGTTTCTTCGCCGCAACCTTTGGTGTAGGACTTTATTCAAACATTGATATGATTAGTTCTATCTGTATACTGCTTGCACGAGGCGCAATCATCAGTATGTTTGTAGTAGTATTTATACTTCCGTCAATGTTTATGATTTTTGACAAAGTAATATGTGCTACAAGCGCAGGCTTTAAAAACAAGAACCTGACAGCTTAGTAATCTGATTAATCATAAATGAGGGATAAAATACTTTTTGACCCTCATAACATAAAAATATGACCTCAAAAACAAAATCAGGAGGAATAAGACATGAAATTACCAGAATTGAAAGAAAAGTTAAAAAGTAAATATATTGTCCGTGTTGTAGCCGGAGTCCTCACAATAGCACTTGTAGGTACAGGAATCGGAGCAACAGCGGTTTTTGCAGAGAAGAACAGCACCGCAGTCACAGCCGAGGCAGACAGCACAACAGGAAGCAGCAAGGATGCTGATGACATAGCAGATAAGCTCATGGACAGCGTATCATTAAAGGATAACGATGCAGACAAGGACGAGAGCGTATACCTCATCTCAGATGCAAACGGCAACGTAAACAAAACAATCGTAGTAGATCACCTTAAAAATAAAGACAAAAAGGATACCTTGGAGGATGCTTCAAACCTTTCAGATATCGAGAACGTAAAGGGCAAGGAAAAATTCACACAAAGCGGTGATAAGCTCACATGGCAGGCAGGCGGCAAGGACATTTATTACCAGGGCACAGCCACAGCAGAGCCACCTGTAACACAGAAGGTTACATATTACCTCGATGGAAAAGAAATCTCACCTGAGGACCTTGCAGGAAAATCAGGAAAGGTCAAAATCCGTTTTGACTACACAAATACCACATCATATACAGAGACAGTAAATGGCGAGAAGCAGACAGTTTCCGTACCATTTGCAGCAATAACAGGACTTGTACTCGGTGATGGCTTCGAGAATATCGAAGTGACAAACGGCAAGGCTGAGGTAAGCGACTCATCAAGCGTAGTGCTCGGCTATGCACTTCCGGGCTTAAAGGACAGCCTCGGAATCAAGGACAAAGACCTCGATGGCGATGTAAATATCCCTGAATACATGGAAATGACAGCAGATGTGGAGAATTTCTCAATGCCTGCAGCCATGACCTTCGTGGTAAACGCATCTGATTATGTAAGCACAGACGGAATTGACACATCAGACCTCGATGACATGATAAATGACTTAAAGGATGCCTCAACACAGCTTCAGGATGGCTCAAAGACACTGGCAGAGGGTACTGACACACTTGCTGACGGACTTTCAACATTGCAGAGCAAGCTCGGCACATTCGCATCAGGAGTTGGCACACTGAAGAGTGGACTTAAGACATATACTGATGGTGTAAGTACATTAAGTGGTGGATTGAATACACTTGGAAACAGTACAGGAGCCCTTGTGTCAGGAGCAGATAAGCTTAATAGTGGAGCAGGTCAGCTTGCAAGTGGAAGTGCAACACTTAAGGATGGACTTAAGGCGTATACAGATGGAGCCAGCACACTCAATGGTGGACTGAATACACTTGGAAACAGTACAGGTGCATTAGTTGATGGAGCAGATAAGCTTAATAGCGGAGCAGGACAACTGGCAAGTGGAAGTGCAACACTTAAGGATGGCTTGAAATCATATACGGATGGAGCAAGTCAGTTAAATACAGGCTTGAACCAGCTTAATGACAACACAGGAAGTCTTGCAACAGGTGTGACCAGCCTTAATGATGGGGCAAAAACGCTTTCGGATGGTATTAATGCTGCAAACAAGGGCGCAGCAGGAGTATCTGCAGGTGCAGCACAGCTAAAGACAAGTATTGATACGGCAAAAACAGGAGCTGATTCTCTTGCAGCAGGAGCAAAGCAGGTTGATGAAGGAGTTGGTCAGTTGACACAATCTTTATCAGATATGCCTGAAACAATCAAAACCAATATAAATAAATCTCTGGAACCACTGAATGAATTAAATGTCGGAACATTATTTAAAACTCTTGGATATATTGATACAGATAAGATTACAGCAGACAATGTATCAGCAGCAGCGGATGCAGCAGTAAACAATGCAGGAGATATAATAGATGCTTTGACTAATATGCAGAATCAGAATCCATCTGCAACTTATAATCAGATACTTGTTGGTCTATCTCAGGGAAAAGGTGCTGTATCAGTATATTCTGCCGTGAACCAAAGTGTAACAGACAGTGCTTCCACAGTGCAAGCTTTAAAGGATGGCTCAGCAAAGGTATCAGATGGTGCGTCATCATTAGATGCTGGTTTAGGACGGTTGTCAGATGGAGCATCTGAGTTGTCAAGCGGAGCTTCTGATTTAGCAAAAGGAACTACACAGCTTGCAACAGGAGCTACAGAGCTTCAGACAGGCACACAAAGTCTTGCAGATAAATTACCAGAGCTGACAAAAGGAATCACCAGCCTTGTAAATGGTTCAAACGAGTTAGTTAAAAACAATGATACACTTAATGTCGGAGCAACAGCACTCAATGCCGGAGCAAGCCAGCTTTCAGCCGGAACACAATCACTCATGAACTCAGTACCGGCGCTTACAAGTGGAATCAAGCAGCTTGTGGATGGCTCAAATACATTAGTTGCAAACAACGATACATTAAATGCCGGAGCAACAGCACTCAATGCCGGAGCAAGCCAGCTTTCAGCCGGAACACAGTCACTCATGAACTCAGTACCAACTCTCACAAGTGGTATCAAGCAGCTTGTAGACGGCTCAAACACACTTGTAGCAAATAACGCACAGCTCAACAGCGGAGCCTCACAGCTTGCAGATGGAACAAATCAGATAGTTTCAGGTGTTGACCAGCTCACAACAGGCTCTAAGACACTTTCAGAGGGTGCACACACACTTGCAGACGGTATGGTACAGTTCAATGAGGAAGGAATCAACAAGATTCTCGACGCATACAACGGTGACTTAAAGCCATTCACCGACAAGCTTCAGGCAGTAATTGACGCAGGTGAGGAATATCAGACATACTCAGCAATCGCTGATGGACAGACGGGCAGCGTTAAGTTCATATATAAATTAGCTTCAATAGATGCTAAGGCAGATAGCGACAAATAATTAATTAAAGGATGTTTGTAGATTATGGGAGGCAAAAATGGGCTGGATAGAATATCTGTTAATCGTGGCGGGAAGCTCGCTGGAGATTTTCGTTGCGATGGAATGTCAGGGATCCCTGATCCAGAAAGTAAATAAGAAACAGCTTACAGCCATTTGCTTCATAGTTGCAGTTTGCCAGTTGTTAGCAATGTACATCGGGTATTTCCTGTCAAGCTTTCTTAATGGGAAATACTCGGTGAAGGATGAAGCACTTTTAGGAGAGATAATTTCTATCGGAATACTGATAGGACTGGGGATCAGGCTTATAGGAAAGGCTATAAGAAACGAAAGGATTGAGGAGCATTGTCAGGCACAGCTTGACATGAAAAGAGTGTTAAGGATAGCAGGAATCACCGCATTTTATACGGTTCTTGCAGGAATAGCATTCGGCTTTCTTGGTACCGGACTTTTCACCATTATGATAATGGTGGCGCTGCTCACTGTAATCTGTATAGTGGCAGGCATTTACACAGGATATCACTTCGGTTTTGAGCAGAAGACAAAGGTATATATCGTGGGGGCGATACTCTTTTGGGCGGCTGGAATTGATGTGATAGTAAGGCTTGTAAGTGCAAAATAATGCATAGGGCTCTGTTCGTAAGGACAGGGCTTTTTTGCTGCCCATTGCAGTATGAAATACTTCGCTTGCAATGTCAAAGTAAATGCTATAGAATATTTTCATACTTAATAACACGCAAATGAGGAGATTTAAAGTTATGAAACAGAAATTGAGAAATCTTTCGGCACCGGCAAATATAATATTTGCCATTCTTGCAGTTTTTATTTTCATTGCACCCTTGCAGTGGAGCGGAAAAGTGTTGGGATTGATTCCGGGCATGGAAAAGGCGGATGACTATCTGCTGCAGGCTATGGTGGAGACTGTTATTTTAGTTATTTTTCTTGGCATCACATATTTATTTGGTTTGTGGGATATCTTTAAGGAAAATGCAGCAAGATGGACCAGAAGCTTATACACAGGTGGTTTTTTCATAGTTTATTGTCTGTATGCTGTTGTTTCAGGTATTTATATGTGCTTTTTGAGCGAGCATGGTGATGAGAAGGCATTTTACAACATACTCTTTTTCTTTATCGCGGTCTGCCTTGTAGGACTCGTTGAGGAGCTGGTGTTCAG
>ENA-UAEG01000891-UAEG01000891.1-human-gut-metagenome-genome-assembly--contig:-NODE-891-length-10106-cov-5.840314_pt1 | contig 10106 bp, 9 predicted proteins | sample MGYA00244280_ERZ654275 | MGnify/ENA primary metagenome ERZ654275 (study PRJEB26926, sample SAMN06165092) | human gut metagenome | biome: ENVO:00009003; feature: ENVO:2100002; material: ENVO:00002003...
GGCTTGAGAGGTATTTGATAATAAAATATAACAATTATGAAATTACTTGGAATAGATGAAATCTCAATTCTAATTTGAAAAATTTAATGGTATCGGGCACCAAAAATTTCAGGGTTTGCGGATATCATGCGCATATTCTATGGAAAATTCCGCTGAAATATGCTTTAATAGAGATATATAGCAGTAAATAACAATTGCAAGAGGAAGAAAATGTCTAGAAGAAAGAGGCAGAAAAACGGAATGATAAATAAAGAAAAGGAAAATATAATTGACTCTGCAGAGCCGGAAAATAACAGCATGACGCAGAAGACTCAAACACCACAGCAGACAGTTGACGCGCAGCAGATGGTTATCCCTCAGGAGAGCGAGCGCATTCAGCGGGCCGAGTGGATTCACGAGCAGGTGAAGCTTCAGCGTGAGGCAGAGGATGAGGCCTGGGAGAAGATCATGGAGGAGCAGAAGCTGCTTACAGAGCGCAGACGCTCCATAGATGCTGATATAAACAGCAACAGGGAGCTGAAGCGATACCATGAGGACTGCATGGAGGATATCACAGACCAGGTATATTCACTGCATGGCATATCGGTAGACAAGCTGGAGGGCATAAAAGAGTACAGGAATGCCCTGTTCCGCGGAGAAGCATTCATAGTGTTTTGCATATCTGTAATAATGGCTGCGATTGTGGCATATGCCTATGGGCCGACTTCACAGCTGTGCCTGTATGTACTCATGTGTGTAGGTGCGGAGGGAGCGTTATTGTCCCAAAAGCGAAAGAATATATTGTTTTTCATTCCGCTTATCCTGATAGCGGCGGAGATGGCAGGCTACAAGCTGTATCCGCAGTATCTGGAGTATGTCACGATGGCTGGAGAGGCACTGGCGCTGCTTCTTATGATGATAGGCACTGTGGGATACTTTGTGCACAATCCATACCGCAAGGACAGAAAAAATATAAAGGCTGCAAAATCAGATCTTAAGGAACTACATAAGGTTGCTAAAAAGAGCGTAAAGAAAAATAAAAAGAGCCGCATAAAGAACGAAGCAAAAGAAGCAAAGCTTGCGGCAAAGCAGGTCAAAAGAGAGACCAAGGCTGCCATAAAGGAGCAGAAGAGGCAGAATAAGCTCGCAAAGAAGCAGGCCAAGTACGAGCTTAAGGAGAAAAAGCGACAGCAGAAGAGTGAGCGTGTTGAGCTTAAGCATGAGCTGAAGAAGACTCAGCTCATGGATAAGGTGAGAAGATTTACACCGAAGGAGCAGGAGAGTGAAAGCACCTCTTCGGCAGAGAGCATAGATAACAACATTACAGAAAACAATATCATAGAGAATAACATCATTGATATAGAGCGCAAGGTCAATTAATCATGGATGAGCATTAGGCAGACAGCTGATACTTCTCCATCCAGTAATTAATCTGGATGAAATATGCGATAAGCTGCGGACCTGCCATGAGCTGGCCAAACCACGGACTGCCGTATTCTGCCGGTGCCTTTAAAAATTCGCGCGTTTTGTCAGCGTCAATGAGAGTGCGCACAGGGGCGTTAGGGGAGTCTAATATCTCCTCCATTCCCTTTATAAGGAGAGCTTCATATCCGGGATGATAAGTCTTTGGATATGGGCTCTTTTTTCTGTGCAAAAGCTCAGGTGGCAGGACATCTGAGAAAGCATCGCGAAGCAGAGTCTTTTCCACACCGTTTTGATATTTCATATGCCAAGGCACATTAAAGACATACTCAATGATACGATGGTCGGCAAAAGGGACGCGGGCCTCAAGCTCGGAGTACATGCTGGTGCGATCCATGCGGTCAAGAAGCGTCTGCATGAACCATTTGATATTGAGATATCCGATTATGCGGCGGCTTTCGTCCTCACCGTCCTCGCCGTAAAGGAGAGGTGCTTTTGACCTCGACTCCTCATATCGAAAAGCCTGATAACCGGATAAATCAAGCTCCAAACCCACATCATCGCGCAAAAGAGCAAGGCGTGGAGCGACATCCGATGACCATGGGAAGCCATATCTTTCCAGCAGCTCTTTGCGGTAAAACCACGGATATCCGCCAAAGATTTCATCAGCACACTCACCGGTAAGAGCTACCTTGTTTTTTCGGCTGACGAGGCTGCAGAAATATAAAAGTGACGAGTCCACATCTGTCATGCCGGGCATATCCTTTGCATCAACTGCGGCAAAGAGCGCCTTGAAGAGAGAGTTTTCATCACACTCGAGATAGGAGTGGGCTGTCTCATACTCCTCAAGCATACGATTGACATATGGCAGATCCCTCTCCGGCTGGAAGGCGTTTGCCTTAAAATACCTGTCATTGTCCTTAAAGTCGAAGGAAAAAGTGTTGAGCGTTTTACCGCGTGTGTTCATATAGTTTGCGGCGATGGCGGTCACGATGCTTGAATCGATGCCGCCTGACAGAAAAGTACATACCGGCACATCGGAAACCATCTGCCTTTTTATAGCATCCTCCACCAGAAAACGTGTGTGAGCAACGGTATCCCGATAGCTCTCGGTGTGTTCCCGGCTTGTAAGCTCCCAGTAGGTTTCATCATGCAGCCCATCCCGGGAGTAAATCATGAAGTGTCCCGGCAAAACCTCAAACAAATCCTTAAACAGGGAAAGCCCGCTCGTGTGTGCAGGCCCGATAGCAAGAAGCTCCTGCAAGCCCTGTTTGTCAAGCTCAGGCTTTACTGCAGGGTGCGCAAAGCAGGCCTTTGGCTCGGAGCCAAACACCAGAGAATCCCCTCGGATGGCATAAAAAAGCGGTTTGACACCCACGCGGTCGCGGTACAAAAGTAACCGGCTTTTAGCTGCATCCCATATGGCAAATGCAAAAATACCGTTTAAGCGATTGACAAAATCAGCGCCCCAATGGATGTAGGCGTACAGAATAACCTCGGTGTCTGAGGTTGTGGAGCATACAAAGCCGTTTTCGGACAGCTCGGGAATCAGCTCATCAGTGTTGTAAATCTCACCGTTATAGCAGATTGTGTAATCATAGCCATTGTGTGTGCGCGTCATGGGCTGGTCGCCGCACAGGATATCACGGATAGCCAGACGGCTGTGCGACAGACCAATATGCTTTTTAAGGTAGCGTCCTCTGGCATCGTTGCCGCGGTGGGCGAGCACAGCACGCATCTTCTCAAGACGAAAGTTCCAGTAATCGGTGTTCTCTTCAAAGTCTTCTTTAAAGTTACAGAATCCGGCAATACCACACATAAAAATTCATATCTCCGTAAAAACAGATTTAATTTATATTATGCATACGCCTTGAAGCTGTTAATCCGGTCAGAAAATAAAATGATATGGTGGACAAAAGTCATTGTATTAATCAATTACCAAGCTGATTAATAAATTTTTATTGACAAGAAAGGCAGAATAGCGTTACTCTTATTACATGAAGTTAGATAACACTAACATGTATAAATGATAGATAACTACAGTAAGTACAATCTGACCGGTAATTGTTTTTAAAGCTATAACCTTATATAAGGTAAATGTAATTTGAAATGTTGAAAGAGAGGATATCATATGTCAGAAGAAGAGAGAAAGTTCTTAGAGATAGTGGATTTGAAAAAGGGCTTCGGAAGCGGCGAGACGCGCCAGGAGGTGCTGCGAGGCATGAATTTTTCAGTAGCAAAGGGTGAGTTCTGTGTGCTGCTAGGACCGTCGGGCTCCGGAAAGTCTACACTGCTCAATATCATCGGAGGCATCGACAGCGCCGATTCGGGATATATCAGCATAAATGGTGATAAGCTGAAGGATATGAGTGAGAAAAAGCTCACGCAGTACCGCAGAAAGCATCTGGGATACGTATTTCAGATGTACAACCTGATTGCCAATCTGAATGTAAAGGAAAATATAGAGGTGGGCGCATACCTGTCTGACAACGCACTGGATATCGATGAGCTGCTTCACACGCTGGGGCTTTACGAGCACCGCTATAAGCTTCCAAATCAGCTATCCGGCGGACAGCAGCAGCGTGTGTCAATAGGGCGTGCAATCGTGAAAAACCCTGATATACTGCTCTGCGACGAGCCGACAGGAGCGCTTGATTACAACACCTCAAAGGAGATTTTGAAGCTCATAGAGGATGTCAACAAAAAGTACGGAAACACCATAATCATGGTCACACACAATGAGGCCATCAAAAACATGGCAGACCACGTGATAAAGCTACGAGACGGAGCCGTGCGTCACAACGATATCAATACAAATAAGGTTTCGGCCGAAGAGCTTGAGTGGTAAGGAGAATTTGACCTATGAGCAGGAAAAAGATAAAAAATCCTCTGATAAAGCGTATACCAAAGGAAATTATCGGTGACTGGAAGAAATATCTCGTTGTATTTCTTTTCCTCGTGCTGACAATAGGCTTTGTATCCGGAATGTATGTGGCAAACGACAGTATGCTCACATCTGCGGATGAGGGAGTAAGTAAATACAAGCAGGAGGATGGACATTTTGAACTGAAGGATAAGGCTGACAGCGAGCTTGTTACGGCTATTGAGTCAGGCGAGGTAAAAACAGCTCCAGACGAAAAAGACAGCGATAGCAGCAAAACTCCTGTCACGCTCTACGAGAATTTCTATCGCAACGAGACTGAGGACTACGACGCAGACGGCAAAAAGGACGGAACCATCCGTGTATATACAAAGATCGAGGATATCAACCTCGCATGTCTCATCGAGGGCTCTTTTCCACAAAATGAGAACGAAATCGCTGTGGACAGAATGCATGCAGACAACGTGGGGATGAAGGTCGGTGACACAATAAAGGTCAGCGGAAAAGAATTCAAGGTATCGGGCCTCATAGCGTATGTCAATTACTCCACACTGCATGAAAAGAAGACCGATATGATGTTTGATGCGATAAAGTTTGACGTGGCAATGGTGACAAAGGAGGGCTTTGACCGCCTAGACAAGAGCATTCACTATGCATATGCATGGAAATACGAGGATGAGCCGGCTGACGATATAGAACAGAAGGAAAAATCAGATAATTTTCTTGAGGCGATGGTGTCACAGGTTATGGCAGCGGGCAATGAGGTGGAGGACTACACACCACGCTACTCAAATCCGGCAATCAATTTTGCCACGGACGATATGGGCTCAGACAAGGCCATGGGAGGAGTGCTTTTAGACATTCTTATCGTGATAATCGCATTCATTTTTGCAGTGACCATAAGCAATACGATAGCAAATGAATCATCAGCGATAGGCACGCTTCGCGCGTCGGGCTACACAAAGGGCGAGCTTATTAGGCATTACCTTTCAATGCCTGTCATTGTGACATTTCTGGCAGCAGTAGTAGGAAATATACTGGGCTATACGGTATTTAAGGATGTGGTTGTGGGCATGTATTACAACAGCTACAGCCTGCCGACATATCACACAATCTGGAATCCGGGTGCATTCATAAAAACAACGCTTGCTCCGGTAATTATCATGCTGGTTGTAAATCTTATCGTGATAATCCGCATGATGCAGCACACACCGCTTCAGTTTCTGCGTCATGACCTTAAGAAAACAAAGCGCAAAAAAGCAATGCGGCTTCCGCACTGGAGCTTCATGAGCCGTTTCAGACTGAGAATCATGTTCCAGAATGTGGCAAACTATCTGATACTTTTTGTGGGAATATTTTTCATCATGGTAATGCTCGCGATGGCAGTCGGCATGCCGGATACACTTGATTATTACAAGAAAAATACCGACAGTATGATGTTTGCAAAATACCAGTACGTACTCAAATCCTATGTCGATGCAGACGGAAACGTGCTTGAAACCGACAACAGTGACGCAGAGAAATTTGACATGACATCGCTCTTAAGGAGAACAGATGAGTTTGACGAGGAGGTGTCTGTCTACGGAGTGGAAACAGACAGTGCATACGTAAAGCTTAAGGACATGGATTCGCTTAAGGATAACGAGGTGTACATATCGGATTCATTTGCAGACAAATATAGTATAAAACCGGGTGATACAATAAAGCTTGATGCACAGTACGAGAAAAAAACATACAAATTCAAGGTGAAGGGAACCTACGATAAATCCCAGAGCATCGCGGTGTTTATGCCGATAGAGCATTTCGCGGATACTTTTGATTTTGCAGATGGCAGATTCAGCGGATTTTTGTCAGACACAAAAATAAAGGATATCGATGAGAGCAATATCGCGACAATAATCACGATACGCGACATCACCAAAATGGCAGACCAGCTCGACCACTCCATGGGCTCATACATGCAGTACTTCCAGGTGCTTTGCATACTGCTCTCAGCCGTCATGATATATCTGCTCACGAAGCTCATCATCGAGAAAAATGAGACAGCCATATCGATGACCAAGATTTTAGGCTACGATAACAGAGAGATTGCAAGCCTTTATCTGGTCTCAACATCAATTGTGGTTGTCATCTCGGATATCATCAGTGTAGTACTTGGTGCAAAGGTAATGGACATTGTATGGCGCATAATGCTTCAGACCTTCAGCGGATGGTTTTCATTCCATATGACACCTGTCGGCTATGTAAAGATGTTTGCGTTCGTGCTCATCGGTTACCTGATAGTGACAGTATTTGATTTCAGTAGAATAAAGAGAATCCCGATGGACATGGCACTAAAGAATGTGGAATAGGTGAAAAGTAGATAAAAATAATTGGAGGTTTTTGTCAGGTTTCAACGTAAATCAGTCATAAAAGCAGTAAAATGCTTTTGTGGCTGATTTTGGTATTTTTGGGGGATTATTGATTATATCAGCAAAAACACGTATTATATACATATACGAAAAAACTGTTACTGTTCACGCTTGAGAGTGGCCGGTAACACAAAAATCTTAATATATGATAAACAGAAGAATGAGGTATAAAATAATGACAGATAATTTTGAATTTAGAAGTATAAACCCAGACGAGGTAGAACAGGCAATAGCAATTGAGCAGATATGCTTCCCACCGAATGAGGCATGTTCTCCAAAGGCAATGACAGAGAGAATTGCAAAGGTACCACAGCTATTTCTCGTGGTAATTGACAAATCAACCGGTAAGCTGGCGGGCTTTTTAAATGGTGTGGCAACAGACGAGGAAAAGTTCAGGGATGAGTTCTTTACGGACATCGATTTATGTGATGAGAATGGTAAAAATGTGATGCTTCTGGGCCTTGACGTGCTGCCGGAGTATCGTGGACAGGGCCTTGCCAGAGAACTCGTGTACCGCTACAGCCGGCGTGAAAAGGCAAACGGACGAAAAAAGCTGTTTCTGACATGCTTAGAGCAGAAGGTGGAGATGTATAAGAAGTTTGGATTGCAGGATCTGGGAATTGCTGACTCTACCTGGGGTGGAGAAGAGTGGCATGAGATGGTACTAAAGGGATGAATGTGATAATATGGAAAATAAAGTATCGGATAACGTTATAGAAAAAAACTATAGGGAGTGCATTAAATTCAATGAAATCAACGAAAGTGGGGCCTGTAATTTTGACATGACAACAGCAAAGGCTGCCCTTGAAAATCTGTATGAGCTTTACAAAAATGGCATATCAACCGGTCGTTTCACAAAGGATAAGGACTATGTAGTAAGGTGTGCTGACCTGGTGATATTGGCGGAGGAGAACAAAGACAGCTTGTTTTATGATGCATGGCGCGTATGGTTTAGATACTTTGTATCGATGGGCTATGCAGGATGGAATGAGCTGTGGGAGGCAGTATGCCGTTGCTCCAGACGCTTAAGGAGCTGGAGAAAAATGGTATTCCACCAAGTTTGAGATGAAGATGCACCACCCTGTAAGAGAGGATCTGCTTCGATATCTGCAGAGCAATTTACAACAAAGCATACAAAATAATACACAGGAGCTTAAGGCAATATGAAAAAAATACGCGTAGTGGCTGCCGGCGGATGTGACACTGATTGAGAAGATTGGAGAGGCGTTGTATGAAACCAAGGACAGCAAATAGCATGAACATACAAATTTTCGGAACAAAAAAATGCAATGACACAAAGAAAGCACAGCGATTTTTCAAGGAGCGTGGGATAAAGTTTCAGTTTATCGACATGAAGGAAAAAGGCATGAGCAAGGGCGAATTTAATCCTGTCGCTCAGGTGAATGGCGGTCTTGACAATATGATTAACTGGGATGGCAAAGATAAGGATTTGCTGGCACTTATAAAGTACATAGCAGATGAGGACAAGCTGGATAAAGTGCTTGAAAATCCGCAGGTGATTAAGACACCGGTGGTTAGAAACGGCAGGCAGTCAACAATCGGGTACCGACCGGATGTATGGAAGACATGGAAATAAAACTAAAGAAAATGAAAGGCAGGAAATTATATATGTATTATGTACCGGATGGCACAGAGCAGTGCGGTTATTATGAGTGTAAAGAGTGTGGAAGCAGGTTTCTGGATTTAAAAATTGCACCAACATTGGTATGTCCATACTGTGGAGAAGAGGCAGATATGGAGATAGGACCTGATGAGGAGATGCCAAAAGTTGTAGAATCTGCGAAGCTTATTCAGATGGTTAGAGGCGTTGAAGAGGTAGAGAAGATGGATAAGCTGTTATCGCTTGCTGTGACAGGTGGCGATTTTAACTGGATATAAGAATGCAGATATTTGTAGACGCAGATGTAAAGTAGCTGTCGCAGATGTGACATTGATTGAGAAGATTGGAGAGGCATTGTATGAAACCAAGGACAGCAAGTGCTACATCATACGGTGTTCGACCACCAAGGCTTTCTCTTGGGGTTGAATTTATGTGGTCTACGATAGTTCTTAAATCCCATTGTGTGAGATATTCAAAGCTAGTCTTTTTAGGAAGAATCATTCGAAGCATGGTATGTGTCTGTTCGATGCCGCCTTTTTGACTACTTCTCATCGGATCACAGTAATAGATGCTTGACCGCATAATGCCATTAATGCCGTTTTCGAGAGACTCCGGATCTCCGAATTCGGATCCGCGATCCGTAAGAATCGTGTTGAATAAGATATATGCCAAGCTGGCGTTCCAACTTGTTAAAAACAAGTTTTACGGTACCTTTGGTGCATCTGTTCATAATGAATGCAAGAAACAGTTTTTCACGGGTTAAGAAGAATGTCAGGATTCCTTTATCAAGGTAAGAATATAGAGTTCTCACGGACATATCGAGTTCTGGATGATTCGTTATAATCTGATATGGAGACTGGTCCTGAAAAATCAGGGGCGTGATGACCATATCTTCCTGATGCAGTTCGTGTCTGGTTATGTTTATACCGGCCCTGGACTGTGAAAGACATTCTTTGTATTTGCAATCTTCGAGAGTAAGATGTTTTTGATTACCGGGAATATATTTGCTCATGCTAGTTCTCCTTCTACTGCTGTCAGAAGGACAACTGCTTTACATTATTCAGACCGTGTGATATACTATATAAAATTCGACAATTGTCACGGATATCTGATGACAGGTGTTTGTCAGGAGTTTTGTATACAGAGAATACAGACTGCGCGTTGGCGGGATATTGCCGATGCGCAGTCTTTTTTAGTGATGCAGTTAAGGAGAGAAACAGGTATATGGGGATAGCTCGGAAAAAAAAGAAGAAAACATTGAAGGCAAAAATGCTTGGCATATTGACGATGTGTGCGATGACAAGCCTTTTGGCTGCGGTAATTGTATCCTATATGGAACTGAGAATGATACAGAATGACAGTATAGAGGATAACATGAAAATGTATCTGGATCAGATTACGAAGAATACGGATGAAGCCTATTATGATATGATCAGTATTGTGAACTATATGGGACCGGGCGGTCTGATCGGAAACGTAACGGACAGTTATCTTGATGCTGTGGATAATTTTGACAGGTTTGTTGAACAGAGATCCCTTAGACAAGAACTTTTGGGATTAGGATATGTCAACACAAAACTGGTAGGCGCTACCTATTATGACAAGGAAGAGAAAAAGGAACTTATCAGCGGTATGAATGTCAGAACACTGGACGGAAGACAGAACGCATTGCCTAAGGTTGTGAAGTGTGCGGGAAATGTTATGCAGGCAGCCCATGCGTCTTTTCTTGGGAGTAGTGAGAAAACAGTTTTTTCCGTCATGAGGGAAGGAGTTTTGGGCAATGGGAAAAAAC
>ENA-UAEG01000897-UAEG01000897.1-human-gut-metagenome-genome-assembly--contig:-NODE-897-length-10067-cov-4.824211_pt1 | contig 10067 bp, 7 predicted proteins | sample MGYA00244280_ERZ654275 | MGnify/ENA primary metagenome ERZ654275 (study PRJEB26926, sample SAMN06165092) | human gut metagenome | biome: ENVO:00009003; feature: ENVO:2100002; material: ENVO:00002003...
ATAAGAGACAGTCTCCCTGAGGGAGAAGGTGGCCGAGCGAAGCGATGGCCGGATGAGGGGCGGGTCAGCCGTTATTGCACGTTAAAGCGCAGTAACGGCCAGCCCGCCCCTCATCAGTCCGCTTCGCAGACAGCTTCCCCCGTGGGGGAAGCCTTTTTTAGTTTTTACCACAAATTATACGTCAAAATCGGCACGTTGTAGCTTACGCCCCGCATCAGCATGACCAGGAAACACACGCCGCTGATAACATGCCACGCCAGCGCGGCGGCACACAAAACCAGCCGCCAGCACGGGGCGGCTTTCGCCCGCAGCTGCTGCAAAAACACGCTGACGGATTCCAGCCAGAACACCCAGAAGCAGATGAACGGCCCCCACCAGAGATTGGCGTGGTACAGCCGCTCACCGCTTTCCACCAGCAACAGCGCCTCGGCCAGCGAGACGGCAAAGGTAAACAGGCTGAACCGATAGCGAAAGCTCTGCCACGCGGCGCGCCCCAGCAACAGCCCCACCGCCGCCACAAAGACGAATGACCGCGCCAGCCCCAGCACACCGGCCTCGTTGAAGGGGCCCCACAGCATACGGTGGTGGTCAAAGGGCACGGTGAAAATCAGTTTGACGCCGGAGTCGTCCTCGGCAAACAGAACGCTGGCCTGGATGACGCAGAGCGCCACGCCGGGGAACACACTGCACCCCATAATGATCTCATTTTTTAGATTTTTCGCGCTGGTGCGCGCAAAATCCACAATCAGCAGCACCAGCAGCGCCGGGGCAAAGGCGAAAATCAGGCTGGCCTTAAAGCTCGTCGCCACCGTCAGCAGCACCGTATAGACCGCGTAGGCACGCAGGTCCAGCTTGCCCCGCATTGTGGGCCAGACACGGTAGAACGCCAGCATTGCCAGCAGCGCAAAGGGGGCTAGCATAATGTAGGTGGTGTTGTGGTAGATCGTGCCGCCGATGGTGCCCTGGTACCAGTAGCCGCCCCTGGGCATCCAGACTGCCGTTGCCAGGTTGACCACCAGGCTGACCAGTAGCCGCACCGGGCGCGGGACGTCCGACAGCGCGGCCCGCAGGCCGCAGGCAAACACCGCCACCGCCGCCAAGTGGAACACCGCCAACAGCACGGCGATCCCCATGCGCCCAGCCAGATTGTACGCCGGGCCGATGAGCAGCGACACGGTCGAGTAGACCATGCCCCGCTGGGCAAACGCCAGATGCTGCCCTAAATCCGATGTGTAGGGGTCATCCCCACCGCCGGGCGAGCAAAGCTGCTGGTAGTGCAGCCACACCATGGCTGCGCCGAACGCCGCCAGCGCCAGCACGCATAAAATCGTCAGCAGGGCGTTTTTCTGTTGTTTGTTCTTCGTCACAGTACAATGCCCCACATTTCTTGCAGCAGGTAGCTTTCGGTGCCGATCATGACCGCATAGGAGATACCGGCCAGCATCAGCCCCAGGAACACAATGCCGCTGGCAATATGCCAGGCCAGCGCCCCGCAGCACAAAACTGACGTGCCGGTCTCCACCGGGGTGCGCGGCTTTTTGTGCAGGCGGCGCAGCAGCTGAATCAGCGATTCCAGCAGCAGGATGTCATAGCAGATGAACGCGCCCCACCACAGGTTGCCGTCGTACATACGGCTGCCGGTCTCGGTCAGGCAGATGCCCTCGGCCAGCGAGACGGCAAACAGAAGCAGGCTGAACTTATAGGCGTAAGCGCCGCGCCACTGCCGGAACAGCAGCAAAACCACCGCACCCACGAACACCAGTGAGCGCACCAGGCCGTGCTTGGCGCTGTAATTAAAGACACCCCACAGCACTTTTTCTGGGTCGAAGTCGGTGGTGAAGATCAGTGCCATGCCGGAATCACCCCCGCCGGTGAACAGCACCTTAGCCTGAATGATGCAGAGCAGAATGCCCGGCAGCACCGTACAGCCGAGCCAGACTTCCCATTGGAGGGCCTTGCCGTGGGTGCGGATCAGGTCAACGACCAGCGCCACAAGCAGGGCTGGGGCAAAGGCGAAAAGGTAGCTGGGCTTGATAGCCGTTGCCACCGTAAGCAGCACCGTCAACGCGGCCCAACTGCGCCATTGCAGCTGACCATGGTGCTCTGCCAGCGAGAGGAAGAGGAAAAACGCGATAAGCGCCAACGGTTGCAGCATAATGTAGGTAGTGTTGTGGTAGATCGTGCCGGTGATGGCACCAAAGTACCAGTAGCCGCCGTTTGGCATCCAGACCGCCTGACAGAGGTTCGCAGCCAGCGACCAGAGCAGCGCTGCGCCAGGGCAGACCTGCGGCACAGCCTTACGGATGGCCCAGGCAAATATCAGCAGCGTCAGCAGGTTGACGACAGCCAAAAACACCGCCGTGCCCAGGTTGCCGCCGATGGCGAACACGCCCTGCAGCAGGACCGTGACCAGCGAAAAGCCGGTATTGCCCATGGCATGGCCCGCCATGTGGGCCGGGATATCAGAGTAATAGTACCCGGTGGAGAGCAGCTGTTGGTAGTGCAGCCAGCCCATCAGCAGGGTAAAGACCGCTGTGCCCAACAGCCCCAGGCCCCACAGCAGCCGCTGTTTCTTGTTTTGTGCCAAAGCGGCACCTCCTTGGTGTGTAATGGCTTCCCCCACGGGGGAAGCTGTCAGCGGCTTGACCGCTGGCTGATGAGGGGCGGCCTTGCCGATGCAGACCGTTCACGAGTTGCTGTGGCACACGCGCCCCTCATTCGGCGCTGCGGCGCCACCTTCCCCCAAAAGGGGAAGGCAAAGAAATTACTCCAGCCGAATACTCTCCGCCAGCACTGTGCCTTCCAACTGCACCAGGGTGGCGGTTTTTTCGGCGTATACCTCGGTTCGTACTTCTTCGCCGTCCGCTGTGGTGTAGCAAAGCGTGGTCTGCTGCGCCGTACCTGCGGGCAGGCATACGACCACATCCGTCAGCTCATCCAGCGCATTGCCGCTGCCAAGGCCGCACCAGCCGATGTCATAGCGGCTGGTCTGGCCCAGGGTAAAGCCCAGGCGGTAGGCAGTCTCATCGGCGTGGTCCTCGGTGCGCCAGACCTGCAAGGCGTGGGCGTCGGCGTCCTGCTCTCCATAGCGCAGGAAAAACGCGTTCTCGGCGACCTCGTTGCCGCCCCAAATCATGTAATCCGTCACAACGGGCATCTCGGTCCCTGCGGCATCAGCCGCACCGGCGGCTACCGTCTCGCCAAAGACCGTGTAGGCGCGGCCACCCTCGGCGTAGGCTGAGCGGGTCGCGGCGCGCTGCCAGACCACTGTGCCCGCCATGCCGACAGCCAGCAGGCAGTAGAGCACCGCGCGGTTCTTGGGCCACCAGGTTTTGCTCCGTGCCCAGCGCAGCAGCAGCACCAGCAGCGCCAGGGCCATCAGGCCAACGCCGTAGCTTTCCACCGTCTGCGGGATGTAGCCGTGCCGCCAATCGATCTGCCCCGCCTGCTGATATTTAGGCGAAAGCCCGATGAGCAGCGACGGTGCGGACAGCATGGCAAGGCCGGTCAAGAACAGCAGCAGGTTTTGCTTGCGGTTTGGCAGCTCGTGCAGGGCAGCCAGCGCCGCCACCGCAGCCCCGGCCACCATGACGCTGCAGAGGATATCCACCGGGTAGATCGTGCCGGGGCGGACCTTGCCCGCGAACAGTGCATTGAGCGGGAAGCCCGCCGACATCTGCATGGCCCAGGTCTTGAGCACCGCCGGGATGTCAAAGTTCGGCGATACACCGCCGATTGGCTGGGCATCCCCGGCCAGAACGCCCATCTCCTGCAAGGTGTTGACGAGCCGCGCCCCCAGGTTGAAGGCCAGCGTCACGCACTCGCCCACAAATACCGGAATGCTCAGCCGCAGGGCGTCGCGGGCCTTGTCGGTGTAGAGCCAGGCCAGGCCGAAAATCGGCACAATATAGGTAAAACCAATTTCAAACGTGGCACAGCACTGGAACGCGCAGTACCCCGCCAACACGGCCCACCGCTTGTGCCCGGTATCCTGCAAACGCAGCACAGCCAGCCCTGCCACCAGTGCGGGCAGCAGCGTACTTTGCACCAGTGCACCGTAGGAATACAGGCTGTTGCCGGTGGAGTCCTGCCAGACACTGAACATCATGGGCAGCAGGCAGATACAGGCGATGCCCAGCTTTTTGTTGTGGCTGGCCTTGCCCACGAGCCAGCCGGTCAGCAGGATATCCGCGTAGGTCCAGGCCAGGATGTAGAGCCGATAGCCCACCAGATCACCCAAAAACCAGCTCGTCAGCCCGCGCACCGGCGGCGAGGAGAAGGGCCGGAACCGCCCCTGCTGCAAGCTGAACTGGGTCCACAGGTCGCCGATATAATCCAGCACGCTCTGCCCAAAGGATGTGTGGGTAATATAATAGTAGTTTTGCAGGTTGATGAGTTCATCGTCGCCGCCCAGGGGCGCACAGGTCACGATGCTGAGATACCACCAGCCGAACACGACCGACACAGCGCAGACCAGCGGCCAGAACCATCGTTTTTCCGTCAGTTTTTGCAGTTTCATTGCTCACTCCTGCCCCAGCGGGATATAGCAGAGCTTGCCGCTCTCGCTGATGATGACGTCGTCCTCGGCACAGCCCGCCGCCTGAATCAGCGCTGCCAGGGTGGGCTGCTGCTCGTCCTCGGTGTAGCCGTCCAGATCCAGGTAGATGCCCGCCATGCCCTGGGTGCGCAGCTCAGCCACCATGGCGTCCGGCTCCAACTCGCTTGTGGCCTGATACCAGGCGTCATTCTCGGTGCCGTAGCCCGCGCCGTAGCTGAATTTCAGCGTCTTGCTGTGCAGCGGGCCGCGCAGCAGCGTATAGTCCCACATATTGTTCAGCGGGCCGTTCTCAAAGTTTTTCATGTACGGCAGCTGGAAGAGCATAGCCCCCTCCCCTGCCGCGTCCTCGACCTCGGCCATAAAGGCCGCGTCCTGGTGCCAACTCATTTGCACTTCCTCATATTTCGGGCTGAAAAGGCCCTGCTGCTCCCAGTAGCCGTAGGCCAGCAGCACCACCATAACGAGGATGAGCTTTTTGCGGTCTTTTCCGCTGCGCCGGGCCAGCCGCATTTCCGCCGTCAGGCCGACGGCCAGCAGTGCGAAGAACGCAATGTAAGGGCTGATGCGGTTGTACCCGCGGATGAACCGCACAAAGATACCGATGATGCTGCCAAAGCCGGCAATGCTGGCTAACAGCAGCGCCATGACGTTCAGACGGCTCAGCAGCCAGAGGCGGTCGCCCAGCTGCGGCTTCTCGGTGCGGCCGGCCTTCCAGTCCCAGTTGCGCAGCAGCATGAGCAGCAGCGCCAAAAATCCGAAAATGCCCACGACGCCGAGATAACCGTAGCCGTTCTCGTTGTACATCGGGCCTTCATCGGTAGCCAGGATGTGGAAGTAGCGGCCCATCCAGTTGGCGAGCTTTTGCAGGCCGAAACCGTTGGGCGGCAACAGCAGGCTGCTGATGCGCAGGCTGTAAATGTCCGCGCCGACCGGGCTGCGGTAGACGCCGTTGGTCAGGGTGCTGCCCTGGCCGCTGAGGATGCCCAGCACCATGGGGAAGAAATCGGGTATCATCCAGGCGACGATCTCCACGATCGTGACCAGGCAGGGCACACCCTCGCTCCACTTGTGGCCGCGCAAAATCAGGCAGAGCGCCGTGACGCAGAGGAAAAAGCAGGTGAAATAGGGATAATAGGCCGCACCGTTGTTGGCGATGCCCCAGGCCATAGCCAGGGCCAGCCAGTTGCGCTTATTCTTGAAAAAGCCCTTGCCCGGGCGGTTGAAGCCTTCATCCTCGGCACACCAGAGGCAGAGCAGCACCGAGAAGGGTACGAACTCGCAGGCGGCCAGCATCATATGCCCGGCCATCCGCTGCTGCACGTAGGGCGTCATACCGAAGGTGATGCCAAAGGCAAAGCTGAGCCAGCGGCGTATGCCCACCATGCGGAACACGGCATAGGCCGCCAGCGCATTGGCAAAGGGGATGACCAGCACATACAGGTTGAACACGATGCCGGTATCTTTCGTAAACAGGCCAACGAACCAGACAAAGATATCATAAATCAGGTCGTAGTTCGGGTCATATTTGCCCGCGACCTCATAGAACGGCCAGCCCAGGGAGCCGGACAACTCGCCGTAGCTGCGCTGCACCTGACCCACCCAGTAGATGCCGTCGCCGCCGTAGAGCATGGGCACCGACCAATCGAGCCGCCACAGCTGGAAAAACCAGTATTCGCTGGCCGCCACCGCCGCCAGCAGCAGCGCGACGGTCAGAATTTCCCTGGCCAGGTTTTGTTTTGATTTTGGCATGGGGTCTCCTTTAAAAGTTCTGCCTTCCCCCTGGGGGGGAAGCCTTTGGGGTCATTCCCCTCTCTGCATAGCCTCCACATAAGCGTTGCAGACTTCCTCCGCCGGGCCGTCGCCGCGGATGTGGCCATGGTCTATCCAGATGGCGCGTTTGCAGAGCTGCTTGACCTGGTTGATATCATGGCTGACAAAAAGCAGCGTTGTACCGCCGGATAGCATCTGTTCCATCCGCTGGTGGCACTTTTGCTGGAACATAAAGTCACCCACCGACAGAATCTCATCGCAGGCCAAGATATCCGCCTTGACCTCGGTCGCAATGGAGAATCCCAGCCGCGCAATCATGCCGCTGGAATAGTTTTTCACCGGCACATCGACAAAATCCCACAGTTCAGCAAAGTCGATGATATTTTTGAAGTGCTCTTCCATATAAGTGCGGTCGTGGCCCAGCACCGCACCGTTCAAAAACACGTTTTCCCGCGCGGTCAAATCGAGGTCAAAGCCCGCGCCCAGCTCGATCAGCGGCGCAATTTCGCCGTTGACGGCGACGGTACCCCTGGTTGGGTACATGACGCCCGCAATAAGTTTGAGCATCGTGCTTTTGCCGCTGCCGTTGCGGCCAATCAGCGCTACGGATTCGCCGGGTTCGATGCTGAACGAGACGTCTTGCAGCGCATAAAATTCATTGAAAAAAAGCTGATGTTTCAGCAGCTTGACGGTATATTCCTTGAGGGTCTCGGTTTTCTCCTGCGCTAGGTTAAAGCGCATCGAGACATCCTCCACCTGAATGATGGGCATGGGGGAAACTCCTTACAGATACAGAATAAAGTTGCGCTGCAATTTGCGGAACGCCGCCAGGCCTACAACCAGCATGACGGCTGCGCTGCCGATGCAGGCAATCCAGGTGTTGGGGCCGGGCACGGTGCCGTACATGACCAGGCACCGCATACAGTTGATGTAGTGGTACAGCGGGTTCAGCTTAATGATGGGGATCAAAAACGGCGGCAGCGCCGAGATCGGGTAAAACAGCGGCGTCGCGTACATCCAGGCCATCGTCACGATGCCGTAGAGATACTGCAAATCGCGGAAGTAGACAGCCAGCGCCGAGAGCAGTACGGCCATGCCGCAGCAGAACGCCAGCAGCAGCAAAAGCGGTGCCCAGACGAGCAGAATCGTCCAGTAAAACGGCGACCGGGTGATGAGCATGACCAGGATAATGGCCGCCAGGCTGAACAGCAGGTTGACAAAGCTGGACACCACGCGGCTGATGGGGAAAATAAACTTGGGCACGTACACTTTTTTGATAAGGGACGAATTTCCCAGCACGCTGCCCATGCCCATGTTCGTGCTCTCGTTAAAAAAGTTGAACAGAGTGTTGCCGCAGATGAGGTAAAGCGGGAAGTTCGGGATATCGAACCGGAACATATAGGAGAAAACGAGGGTCTGCAGCAGCATCATGAGCAGCGGGTTTAAGATGCTCCACACATAGCCGAGCACGCTGCGGCGGTATTTGACCTTGAGGTCGCGTGTGACCAGCTCCCGGATGAGCGGCCGATATTTGGAAAAGTTGCGCCAGCTGTTATGGAACTGGCCGGTGGATTTTTGCATAGGGATATTGGCTCCTTAGTAGTATGGGAATAATGTCTCCCTTTGACAAGGGAGGCTTTTGGTGGTTACATCTTAAACGGTGCATCATCGGTCAGGCCGTCGGCCCGCAGCATATTCTGCATCACATCGATGTCGGCGCTGACGTCGAGGGCGTCGCTGGCGAACAGGCGGTCGAGCTGGTTTTCAAACGCTTTGACCAGCGTATCCATCGTCAGCTCAATGCGGTGCTTCGACTCCGAAATGTTCTCACCTTCCACGCCCTGGTTGTCCAGCTCAGCGTAGGTGTTCAGCAGCTTTAACGACGTAGGAAGGTAATAATCCATGAACTTGCGCATCTGGGGCAGCTTGTCAGGGTCGGACTTGGCCTGCTCAAAAATTTTGGCCGAGACCGCTTCCAGACGGCTGATCTTGTCGGTCATCTCCTCGTCGGGGATGGCGTCGTTGACCCGGCGCAGCTCGTCGAGGATTTTCTGGTACTGGTCCTTCTCGGGCATCGGGTTGGCTTTTTCGACCTTGGGTTTCTTCGCCTTTTTCGGGGTCGGCTCGGGGGGCTTGCCGGTCACGACGAGACATTTGCGGCGCATATCCAGGTAGGCTTCGGGGCCGAACACGCCGTCGTCGATGCAGTTTTCCAGGTGCTTGCAGCATTTTTCATAGCTGCACGGGATGGCGTCGGCGATATCCTGAATGTACATATACTGCGCATCACCGACAATATTGTCGATCTTTTTGCGCAAGCGGCGGCTGGTGCGGATGTGGTGCGCGCCGAACAGACAGCCAACGCCCGCCGTGGCCGAGACAAACACAGGCATCATATCCGCCAAGAACCAGCGGATGTACTCGAGATCCCCCGTCAGGGCGTCGGGCAGCCAGTAGGTACCCCCCGGCAGCGCGGCCAGCGCGCCCAGCAGCAGCAAAACGCCCGCCGCGGTCAAGCCGTTGGCAAGGGCCATGCCCTTGCGCTTTTTCTCGGCATCCCGAGGTGCGGCGGCAGTTTTGCCCGCGCTCTCCTTATCCTGCTGGGCGTAGATAGGACGGAACTGTCCCTCCTGCACTGATGGGCCGCTGCGGTAGCTCTGGGTCCGGGTACGGGCTTTCTGCTCAAAGCTGCCCAGCTTACCGTTTTTCATAGCGGCATTCAGGCCGATGAAGATAAAGCCCAGCGGCCACCACACCACAAAGCCAATGACGATGGCCCACCAGGGGAACTGGAACGGGCCGTCCCCGGCGTGGTATTCATTGCGGTTGTAGTTGTTCTGGTAGCGCAGGCCGCTGCCGGAGTAGGGATGGTCCGGATCCGTGTAGCGCGGATGTTCGTTTTCGTTGGGCATGGGTGGCTCCTTTACGGAATATCGTTCAGCAAATTCTTCATATCATCACTTAAATAGTAGGTGCTTCCGGCCTGGTAGGGGTTGTTCTTGCTGTATGGGACGTGGGTACACAGGTAGCTGACCCACTTGCTGTACCCGGACACCGTCAGGTGTACGCCGTCGGGCTGAGAGAAATCGGTCTGCAAATACCCGGCATCGTCGGCGAACTCTGCGTTCAGGTCGAGGTAATAACAGCCGCGCTCGGCGCAAAGCTGCTGGATGGCCGCGTTGATGGCCGCCAGCCGATCCGGTGCCAGGCCCGGGAGGCTGTCGCTGACCTTTTCCTGTGTGGCAGTCAGCACCGACTGCACATAGAACGTCGTGTCAGGCAGCGCCGTGCGCAGGTCGTCCAGCATTTTTCCGTAGTAGGCCAAGAAGCTGTCGTCGTTGCCGGGCTGGACGAGGGCGTTTGTACCGATCAAAATATACAGCTTGGCGGGTTGGGCGGCGGCCAGCACATCCAGCGGGACTTCCTCGCCCCGGTCGGGGCTGGTAACGGTGGTGCGGTTGACAACGGTGTTGGGGCTGATGCCCTCATACCCACAGATCAGCGCACCACCCACATCAATGTTGTACTCATTGGCGCAGAAGCCAGCGGTGAGCGAGTCACCCAAGAAGGCTGCGTCGGCGAACCAGCTGGTATCCACCCGGCCAAACTCCGGCAGGGCGGCGGGCTTTGCGGGCAGCGCCGTGTAGGTGTAGCCGGTATCAGCGGTCTGGCGCTGCGGGCCGACGGTGCCCCAGTTCAGCGTCTGGGCGTTCTGGCTGCCGCTGTCCCCCGCCCCGGC
>ENA-UAEG01000927-UAEG01000927.1-human-gut-metagenome-genome-assembly--contig:-NODE-927-length-9808-cov-4.604634_pt1 | contig 9808 bp, 9 predicted proteins | sample MGYA00244280_ERZ654275 | MGnify/ENA primary metagenome ERZ654275 (study PRJEB26926, sample SAMN06165092) | human gut metagenome | biome: ENVO:00009003; feature: ENVO:2100002; material: ENVO:00002003...
TTCGTCGGCAGCGTCAGATGTGTATAAGAGACAGCTGCTGGACGGCCCGGTCATGACCGGGCCCAGCACATCAAATAACCGCATCGTGGGCACCTCTTTTTCAATGGGATACCAAAAGTATAACGGATTCCCGCAGACAATGCAAGACTTGGCAGAAAGCACAAAAGAATCCAAGAAATTTTGTGGATCGGTACAAAGAATGGAAAGTGCAGATGTGGGTAAAAACGCCATAAAAAACCAAAAACCATGATAAATCTTACGATTCATCATGGTTTTTGTTGGCGGAGTAAGAGAGATTTGAACTCTCGCGGCGGTTTCCCACCCTACGCCCTTAGCAGGGGCGCCTCTTCGACCTCTTGAGTATTACTCCACAAGTCAAAGTGATATAAAATATTCACTTGTTATTACAAAATGGCGGAGAGGATGGGATTCGAACCCATGGTCCGCTCGCGCGAATCGCTGGTTTTCAAGACCAGTTCCATAAACCACTCGGACACCTCTCCACAGTGGCTGCCGCCAGAATGCAGGTATTATTATACAAAAAACGGAAGGGGTTGTCAACCCCTTCCTGCAATTTTCTTTTAAAAATTATTTGCGCAAAAATAACAGCACATTTTACAGTGCGCAGGGGATGAAGCCGTCCTTACCCAGTACCTGCACCTTGGTGTAGCCCAGCTCTTTCAGCTTGGCGGCAGCTTCCTCAAAGCCGTAGGTCAGCGCCTTGGCGTCGTGGGCGTCGGCGGTGATGACCACGTTGCCGGACAGAATGAGCCAATCCTTCAGGATGGCGTCGGAGGGGAAATAATCCTTGCGGAAGCCGCGGTACGCTGCGGAGGTGTTGACCTCCAGTACGCAGCGGCTGCGGGCGGCGGTCATCAGGGCGGCGTTGGCAGCAGCGGTGTAGCGCGGGTCGTTCTCATCAAAGAACTTGCCGTCACCGTTGATCTTCTTGATCAGGTCGAAGTGGCCCAAGATCGTGGGTTTCTTCTCGGCGACCTTGGCCACATTGGCAAAGTATGCCTCGACCACGGCGAGCGCGTCACCGTCGAAATCGTCGTCGATGCAGGCGCGCAGATCCTCCTCGCGCCAGTCGATTTCATAATATTTGCCGGTCTTGGGGCCTTTGACATAGTGGGCGCTGCCGATCCAGTAGTCGTACTGGGTCGGGTCGTCATCGCTGTACAGGTCCCATTCCAGGCCGCACAGAATGTCCAGCTTACCGGCATAGCGCTCTTTCAGCTTGGCGACCTGCGCCTTGTACAGGGCGGTGCGGCTCTGGGTCATGCAGTATTCCAGGTCGTGGGGGGTGTGGCTGTGGCCGCTGAAGCCCAGCGTCTGCAGCCCGGTGCGCCATGCGGTGACTGCGATCTCCTCGGGGGTGTTTTTGCCGTCGCACAATTTGGAATGAACGTGTACAGAGCTTTTCAGGTATTCGCCAGCCATAGTTTACTGCATCCTTTCCTGCTTGACCTTGTGGTCGATAACGTGTCGTTTTTCGAGTTCTTTGGTGATGTCCTCAACAGAAATGCCCAACTCGATCATCAGCACCATGACGTGGTAGGCCAGGTCGCTGATTTCGTAGATGGTCTCTTCTTTGTCGCGCTTTGCGCCCGCAATGATGACTTCGGTGGATTCCTCGCCGACTTTTTTGAGAATCTTCTCTAAGCCCTTGTCGAACAGATACGTGGTGTAGCTGCCCTCCTTGGGGTTGGTCTTGCGGCCCTCGATCAGTTCATACAGGCCCTGCCAGGTGAACTGTTTCAACTCGTCGGAGACGTAGACCGGGTTGAAGAAGCAGCTCTCCGCGCCGGTGTGGCAGGCGGGGCCAGACTTTACAACGTCGATGACGAGGGCATCCTTGTCGCAGTCGGCGGTGATGGAGACGACCCGCTGCACATTGCCGGAAGTATCGCCCTTACGCCAGATTTCCTGGCGGCTGCGGGACCAGAACACGGTGCGGCCCTCGGCAATGGTCAAGGCCAGCGTCTCGGCGTTCATGTACGCGAGGGTCAATACCTCTTTGGTGTAATGATCCTGCACGATGGCGGGGATCAGGCCGTTTGCGTCAAATTTGAGGGTCTTGGAATTTTCGGTAATTTCCATGTCGGACACTCCTAATGTAATATAGTTTAGTGTACCTCTTTTTGTGGGTTTTGGCAAGAGGTAAAGTGTAGGTTTGCTATAGTTACGCAGTAGGGGCCGGGCATGCCCGGCCCGCGGCTTTCCCGCAAGAGGACGCTTTTGGGAATGTTGCGGGCCGCACATGTGCGGCCCCTACCGGGTGGCTGCATGGCGAAGGGGGAATCACACCCGCATCTCTACGCCGTTCATGCGCAGATATTTCTTCAAATTGTTGATTTCCACCTGCTTCGTGTGGAAAATCGACGCGGCCAGCCCGGCGTCCACGGCAGGGTGATTGCGGAACAATTCAAGGAAATCCTCTTTTTTGCCCGCGCCGCCGGAGGCAATGATGGGCACGGCACAGCGGGCAGCCACGGCGTCCAGCAGCTCCAAATCAAAGCCATTCTTGACGCCGTCGGTGTCGATGGAGTTGACGACCAGCTCGCCCGCGCCGTTTTTGACGCCCTGCTCGAGCCAGCTAAGCGCATCGATGCCGGTGTTCTCGCGCCCGCCCTTGGCAAACAACATAAATTTGCCATCCACACGTTTGATATCGGCGGAGAGCACCACGCACTGGTTGCCGTATTTCTGCGCCGCAGCCGGGATGATACCGGGATTGCGGATGGCACCCGAGTTGACGCTGACCTTGTCCGCGCCGCATTTCAGCACGCGGTCAAAGTCGTCCAGCGTGTTGATGCCGCCGCCGACGGTCAGCGGGATGAAAATTTGGCTGGCGACCTGGCGCAGAATATCGGTGAAGAGTCCGCGCCCCTCGACGCTGGCGGTGATATCGTAGAAGACCAGCTCGTCCGCGCCGGATGCGTTATAGTACCGCGCCATTTCGACCGGGTCGGCCATGTCCTGCAGACCCTCAAAATTCACACCCTTGACGACGCGCCCATTTTTGACGTCCAGACAAGGAATAATGCGTTTGGTAATCATGCGTTCACTCCCCCTCGTACAGCCGCACAGCCTTGGCCAGATCGATGGCTCCGGTGTAGATGGACTTGCCCAGGATGGCCGCGTGGCAGTGCATGGCCTGCAATTCGGCCAGTTCGGCCATGGCGGCGATGCCGCCGCTGGCGGTGATCTCCAGCCCGGGGATGGTCAGAAGTTCGCGGTACAGCGCCATGTTGGTGCCCTGCATCGTGCCATCCCGGGAAATATCCGTGGCGATGATGGCCTTGACGCCCGCTTCGGCACAGCGGCGGCAGAACGCCACGCCCGGCTCGGGGGTGACTTCCTTCCAGCCGTTGACGGCCACAAAACCGTCCTTCATGTCCACGCCGACGGCAATCTGTGCGCCGTATTTCTGCGCTATTTCCTGGGTAAAGGCAAAATTTTTCACGGCGACCGTGCCAAGAATGCAGCGGTCAACGCCCAAATCGAGATATTGACGAATGCGCGCCTCGTCGCGGATGCCGCCGCCGACCTCGATTTTCAGGCCGCCGAGTTTTGCAATGGCGGCGATGGTCTGCATATTCGCGGTGGTGTCATCCTTGGCACCATCCAGGTCAACGACGTGCAGATATTTCGCACCTGCGTCGATAAATTGCTGCGCCTGGGCCACTGGGTCGGCGTTGTAGACGGTCATCTGGTCGTAATCGCCCTGATACAGCCGCACGGCCTGGCCGCCGCGCAGGTCAATAGCGGGGTATAATTTCATGGTATTCCCTCCCCCTTTACAGTTCGGCAAAGGCCTTTAACAGCCGCAGGCCGGTGTCGCCGGATTTTTCCGGGTGGAACTGGGTGCCGTACACCAGCCCCTGCCGCACCGCGCCGGTGACCGGGATGCTGTACTCGCTGGTGGCAAGCGTTGATGCAGCGCAGTTTTTGGCGTAGTAGCTGTGTACGTAGTAAACGTACTCGCCGTCTTTGATGTACTTAAAAAGTGGGTCGTTTTCCCGACCGGGTACGATGTCCAGCGCGTTCCAGCCGATGTGTGGTACTTTCAGATTGGGGTCGGCCAGATCGTCTGCCAGGGGGCAGACTGCGCCGGGAATAAGGCCGAGGCCCGCGTGTTCACCGTATTCATAGCTTTTTTCAAACAGCAGCTGCATACCCAGGCAGATGCCCAGCAGCGGCTTTTTCTGTGTTTCTTCGCGCAGAACAGGCACAAGGCCGGTGGCCTCGAGCTTGGCCATAGCGTCGGCAAACGCCCCGACGCCGGGCAGCAGAATGTGATCCGCCGCCCGCAAATCGTCGGCATCGCGGGTCACGCAGACCTCTGCGCCCAGGCTTTTGACGCTGGACGACAGGCTGAACAGGTTGCCCACGCCGTAGTCAACAATAGCAATCATGTGAAATTCCCTCCCCTAAAGAGATCGACCCCTTAAACCCCTAAAATCTCATCCAGCGCCGCGAAGAAACGCTGCATCTGGGCGGGGGTGCCGATGGTGATGCGCAGGTAATCCGAGATGCGCGGCGCGTTGAAATGACGGATGAGGATGCCGCGGGCGCGGAGCTTTTCAAAAATTTCCTTGCAGGGCATCCGATTGGTGGTGGCGAACAAAAAGTTCGTGGCAGAGTCAAACACGGTAAAACCGCGGCGGCGCAGCTCGTCGGTGGTGTGGGTGCGCTCGGCAATGACCTTTGCTGTTACATCGGCAAAATAGGCCTCGTCGGAGATGGCTGCCACACCCGCCGCCTGGGTCATGGAATTGACATTGTAGGGACTGTAACTGAACTTGACGCGGTTCATATCGGCAATCAGCTCGGGCCGCGCGATGCAGAAGCCCAGCCGCGCTCCCGCCAGGTTGTGGGTTTTGGAGAAGGTGTGGGTGATGACGAGGTTGTCGTAGGTTTCCAGCAGCGGCAGGCAGCTTGACTCGGCGGGCGCAAACTCGACGTAGGTCTCGTCCACAATGACGATGTTGTCGGGGTTCGTTTTCAGAACTTCCTCGATGGCGTCCACCGGAGCCAGCAGGCTTGTCGGGGCATTCGGATTGGCAATGACGATCGTCTCATGCAGGCCGCAGTACTTTTTAAGGTCGATGGTCAGGTCACTTTCCAGCGGGATGACGTGCTGCGGGATGTGCAGTAAATCACACAGAACCGTGTAAAAACTGTATGTCACATCGGCAAAGGCCAGCGGCGTATTTTCGTCGCAGAAGGCCCGCAGCGCCAGCAGCAGGTTTTCGTCGCTGCCGTTGCCGCAGAGGATGTTTTCCGGGCGCACGCCCCAATGCTTGGCAATGGCGGCGTTCAGGTCGCCGTTTGTCAAATCGGAGTACAGCCGCAGCCCGGGCACGGCCGCCGCCACCGCCGCCGCCACGCCGGGCGCGGGCGGGTACGGGTTTTCGTTGGCGTTGAGCTTGACGATGTCAGCGATTTTGAGCTGCTCGCCGGGGGTATAAGGCTCCAGCGACGCAAGGGTTTTGGTAAAATAACGGCTCATGGGTGATCCTCCCCATCCGGTATGTAGAATTGGTCAAGATGCCATTTGGCGGGATTGTCGTCTATGTAGCGCCAGATGGTGTCATAGTCGAGTTGGTCGCGGATGATGTGGTCGTAATATCCGCGCTGCCATAATTGCGTGCCAGCTGTGCGGTTTGTCATACGTTTGAGCGTGGAAACAAATGCCGGAACGGATTGATTGGCACGCACGGTTGTAGGGGGCGGCGTCCTCGACGCCCCGGACGGGCCTTGGGTGACTGCAATAATCAAATGAATATGATTTGGCATGACCACAAATTTTTCAATTTGCAAATCCGGGTAAAAATTTTCCATGGCTTCAATTTGCGCGATAACGATTTTACCGTGCGGCGACGGCAGCGTGCGCGGGGCGTCGAGGACGCCGCCCCCTACGACACGGCCGAAAACTTTTGCTTTATCCCGGGAACAAATCGTGATAAAATACGCGCCAACTGTGCCATAATCAAATTGAGGCAAACGGTTGGATTTCCGCTTCGGTAAACTCATTCCTCAAACCGTATCGTTACACTCTTGGCGTGGGCGTGCAGCCCCTCGTGCTCGGCAAAATTGGCGATGCGGCCCTGGACTTCACCCAGAGCTTCGCGGGTGTAATAAATAAAGCTCGACTTCTTGACGAAATCGTCCACGCCCAAGGGGCTGGAGAACCGCGCCGTGCCACTGGTAGGCAGCGTGTGGTTCGGGCCGGCAAAGTAGTCGCCCAGTGCCTCGGGCACATTTTTCCCCAAGAAGATGCTGCCGGCATTCTGCACAGAGTTGAGTACGGCAAACGGGTCGTCAACGCAAATTTCCAAGTGCTCCGGCGCGATGATGTTCACGGCCTCGATGGCCTTGTTCATATCGTCGGTGACGATGATTTTGCCGTTCGTGTCCACGCTGGCGCGGGCAATGGCGGCGCGGGGCAGCTGCGGGATCTGCACTTCCAGCTCAGCCTGCACGGCCTTGGCCAGATCCCAGCTGTCGGTGACGAGCACCGGGCTGGCCAGCTTGTCGTGCTCGGCCTGGCTGAGCAGGTCTGCCGCGACCCAGGCGGGGTTGCAGGTACCGTCAGCCAGAACCAGAATCTCCGACGGTCCGGCGATCATGTCGATGCCGACCTTGCCGAACACCTTGCGCTTTGCCGTTGCAACGTAGATATTGCCGGGGCCGACGATCTTATCCACGGCGGGCACGCTCTCGGTGCCGTAGGCCAGCGCGGCCACGGCCTGCGCACCGCCGGTCTTGAAAATCAAATCAATACCCGCAATGACCGCCGCCGCCAGAATGGCGGGGTTCACCTTGCCGTCCTTGCCCGCAGGGGTCGTCATGACGATCTGCTTGACGCCCGCGACCTTGGCGGGGATGACATCCATCAAAACGGTGGAGGGGTACGCCGCCGTGCCGCCCGGCACGTAGACGCCCGCCCGCTGGATGGGGGTGTACTTCTGCCCCAACACAATGCCGGGCTTGTCGTTGACGACAAAGTTTTTGTGCAGCTGCTGCTCGTGGAAGTGGCGGATGTTCTCAGCGGCCATCTTCAGCGTTGTGATGAACTCCGGGTCGGTCTTTTCCAGCTCGGCAAAGGCCTCGTCAATCTCCTCTTGGCTGACGCGGACGTCGGTCAGCTCGGCGTGGTCGAACTTGGCGGCGTACTCGATCAAAGCGGCATCACCTCGGGCGCGGACATCCGCGATGATGGCGTCGACGGTGGCTTCCACGTCGGCTTCGGCGCGGATATCACGGTTCAAAATTTCCTCGGGGCGTACCTCATCAAAGTCATACAGACGGATCATTTTGCAAGAGCCTCCTTCATTTTATTCAGCAGCTCGGTCAGCTGGGCGTATTTGAACTTGTAGCTCGCCTTGTTGGCGATAAACCGCGCCGAGATCGGCATGAACTCCTCAATCACGGTCAGGTCATTTTCACGTAAGGTCGTGCCGGTCTCGACGATATCGACGATGACGTCGGACAGGCCCAAAATCGGGGCCAGCTCAATGGAGCCGTTCAATTTAATAATGTCAATGTCGCGGCCCCGGCGCTCGTAGTGGTCACGGGCAATGTTGACAAACTTCGTAGCAACGCGCAAAGCACGGCTTTCGTCGTCAGCAAAGTTCGCGGGGCCAGCCACGCACATACGGCATTTGCCCATGCCGGTATCCAGCAGTTCATACACATCCGCGCCGGACTCGGTCAGAATATCCTTGCCCACGATGCCGATATCCGCTGCGCCGTGCTCCACGTAAATGGCGACATCGCTGGGCTTGACGAGGAAGTACCGCACGCAGGCGTCGGGATTTTCCACCACCAGCCTGCGGGTGTCGTTGTAATCCTCGGTGGCGCTGTACCCGGCACCCGCCAGCAGCTTGTAGGCCTTGTCGCCCAAGCGGCCCTTCGGCAGCGCAATATTCAGCCAGGTCTTTTTGCCGCCCTGCTGCTGTACCGGGGGCAGCGGCGCGGCCAGGCGTTCCAGTTCGTCCAAGTACATCGCAAAGCCGATGGCGTTTGCGCCGGGGGTGAACCGCTGCATCAGGTAGTCGTAGCGGCCGCCCTTGAGCACCGCGCGGGGGATGCCCGCCACGTACCCGGTGAACACAAGGCCGTTGTAATATTCCATCTCGTCCGCCATGCTCAGGTCCAGCTGGGTGCCGCGGCCATCCTCGCCCAGGGCGTTCTGCAGGGCCTGCAATTCGTCCAAGGCGTTGCGCTGGGCGTCGCACAGGCAAGCGGCGCGGGCTTTCGTCAGCGTCGCGCCCAGAGGGCCGTGCAGGTCAAGCAGTCCGGTCAGTGCGGCGGCTGCGGTGTCGTCCAGCCCAGCGTCCAGTGCAGCGGTGCGCAGCTCGTGGGCGTTTTTGGCACGCAGGAAGTCCAGCAGCTTGGTCCGCGCCTCGGCGGGGACGTTCAGCGCGTCCAGCAGGCCGGTCAGGTAGCCCATGTGGCTGACTTCCAGCACGGTGGGAACTTCCAGACTGGCCAGGCTTTCCAGCGCAAGGCGCACAACCTCGGCCTGTTCGGCAGCGCCAACCGCACCGATGCACTCCAGGCCCATCTGGCTGATTTCCGAGAAGGTGTGGCTTTCCCGGCTGGGGCGGCAGATCTGCTCTGTATAATAATACTTTTTGCATTCCCCGGCGGTGGGCTGGGCGTTCTTGGCAATCGAAAGCGTTACGTCCGGCTTGATGGCGCGCAGCTTGCCGTCCAGGTCGGTAAAAGTAATGACCTGAGAATCCGAAAGAAAGCGCTCATTCTGCTGATAGAGCGAATATTCCTCAAAATGGGAGCAGCGAAATTTGCGATAGCCTGCACCCTCGTATAATACACGCAGCTGCAAAGTGCTGCGCTCAGCCGGTGAAAACCGGGAAAGATCAAGTTGCATGAATATACTCTCCTCTTTTAATCTCTTCCGAACCTCTTCCATTCCTCTTCATCCACAACCCACCAAGTTACGCGGGAATAGATGAATTTATTATACTTTTATGCATTAAAGATGTAAAGAGATTCCGCGCAAAATAATAGAATAAAAATACGGCCATCCCGCGCCCCAAAGGGCACAGAACGGCCGTATGCTCAATGTTTGGTGCGCTGAACGTTGTAGGCTTTGACCATCAGCACGGTGTACCACAGCAGCAGTACCGAAAATACCACAAAGCTGCCGGAAGAAGCCTTGCCCAGCGGCACGCTGGCAGGCGCAGCAAGGCTGGCAATGCGCAACACCGTGTGGGCAGCCAGCAGCACCCCGCAGGCAACCAGCATCATGCGGGTGGAGCGGGTGTATTTCAGGTCGTCCACAGCGCGGCGGGCCGCAGGCAGGCTGCCCCACACAAGGCCCAGCAGCAGCCACAGGTCAGCCAGCCGCAAAAACGGCGCAGCAGTGGCCAAAGCCGCGCCGGCCTGCACCCAGGAACCGCACAAAACAAGCTCCAGTGCCGTGGCCGCCAACCCGCACACAAGCGCAGCCAGCCCCTGCCGTGTCAGCAGCAGGGCGCCGATCACCAGCAGCACGGTCAGGCTCAGTTCCGCCATGGTAACGCCTTCCGGCACACCCAGGAACGCCCGCCCCGCTGCGCCGATCCCCAGCAGCAGGAATCCGGCAGCCGCATAATTGTGGCGCTTTTCCATCTTAACACGTCCTTTTTGAAAAAGTCTGTTGCATAAAATCTTGAAAGGTTAAAGGGTATTATATCACGGGGTTCCCTCTTGCGCAAGGTGTGCGGCGGTGGTATAGTAATTACCTGTCTCTTATACACATCTCCGAGCCCACGAGACTAAGGCGAATCTC
>ENA-UAEG01000928-UAEG01000928.1-human-gut-metagenome-genome-assembly--contig:-NODE-928-length-9790-cov-6.622599_pt1 | contig 9790 bp, 8 predicted proteins | sample MGYA00244280_ERZ654275 | MGnify/ENA primary metagenome ERZ654275 (study PRJEB26926, sample SAMN06165092) | human gut metagenome | biome: ENVO:00009003; feature: ENVO:2100002; material: ENVO:00002003...
ATGTGTATAAGAGACAGATTTTTTGAATATTCCACAAAAGTCCAATATCACCTTATCCTCTCGCCATTCTAATTCTTTGAACGGAGTGTGTGCTGTAAGGAATACCACGATGTCCGCCTTGTCGTAGGCTTCTTTGTAATCTGTTAACTTGAACACATGGTGCTCCTTTACATTGGGTTCCACAACCAGGATATTGGCATTATTGCAACTCTGCATCACTTTCGTGGTAATATATTTTGCAGGACTCTCACGCAAATCGTCGATATTCGGTTTGAAAGCCAACCCCATCATGGCAACGCAAGGTTTCCGATGATGTTTCAGTTCAAATTCCAGCATGGCATTTTTCACTTTTTCTGCGCACCAAAAACTCTTATAGTTGTTAATTTCACGGGCATCGGCAATCAATTTACTCTCTGCTGGAAAATCAGCAGTGATAAAATAAGGGTCAATAGCTATACAATGACCTCCCACGCCACAACCAGGCTGCAAGATGCTAACCCGCGGATGTTTGTTGGCAAGATTGATAAGTTCCCACACATTGATACCGGCCTTGTCACAAATCAAGGAAAGTTCATTCGCAAAGGCTATTTGTACATCCCGACTGGAATTCTCCGTCAGTTTGCACATTTCAGCAGTACGACAGTTGGTTCTATGAAGTGTTCCCTGCACGAATTGAGAATAAAATCCAATGGCCTTATCGGTAGATTCAGGATTTAAACCGCCTATGACCCGGTCGTTATGTATCAGTTCGTAAATCACATTGCCCGGCAATACACGTTCGGGACAATAAGCCACATAAATCCTATCTTCCAATTCAGGACGTTCACTGAAAATGAGGCGGGCCATCGCTTCGGTGGTGCCTACGGGTGAAGTGGACTCGATGACATAAAGGTCGCCTTCCTTTAATAATGGCAATACGGCACGTGTAGCGGCTTCCACATAACTAACGTCCGGTTCATGATTTCCTTTGAACGGGGTGGGAACTACCATAAAATAAGCATCGCTCACCTCCGGCTTTATGGAAGCTTTCAACGAGCCGGCATTCACCACCTCCTGCAACATCTCCTCCATACCCGGCTCAATGATATGCAGATGTCCTGCATTCGTCATATCCACTACCTGGGGGTTAATATCAACTCCTGTAATCTGAATGCCGTGCTTGGCGGCGATAACGGCTGTGGGCAATCCGATATACCCCAAGCCCATAAAACAAGCTTTCATTATCAATCTGTTATATAAGTTATTAATCTTTTAAAATTTCTTTCCGAGTACAATTGAACAGAATGTGTTCAACAGAATTTTAAAGTCGAACCACCATGAGCGATGTCCTAAATAATAAAGGTCATATTCCAAACGTCGGAGCATCTTCTCCATCGTATCCGTATAGCCGTTATATAGTGTGGCATATGATGTTACGCCCGGACGGATTTGGTAAAGATAAGTATATCGCTTGTCGTGTTCAAGTATCTGGTCGATATAAAACTTACGCTCCGGACGTGGACCGATGAATGCCATATCGCCACGCAGAACATTGTAGAGTTGGGGTAATTCATCCAAATGGTGCGCCCGGATGAAACGACCGATCTTAGTCAATCGGGAATCATTTTCACCCCCGGTATGACTAAGCTGCGGTCCGAACTTCTCGGCATCCAGACGCATGGAGCGGAATTTGTATATGTAGAACGGGCGCCCGAATCTACCGATACGTTCTTGCTTGAAAATGACACTTCCTCCATCTTCCCTGCGAATGGCAATATAGCAAAACAGGAATAACGGAGAAAAAATGATCAATGCAACCAATGACAGGATAAAATCACCAATACGCTTTACATTGCGCGCAAATGCAGACATTCCATCGGGAATGAAACTGTCCCGTGGCACATATTGGCTGACATGTGTGGTAACAATTATTGCATCATCATTCGGGTCGTCCTTTTTCAGCTTATGCAACCACTTCTGATAAGCATTAAAATTTATTGTATCTGCCATTTTTAACTTTATATAGGTCTCAGTTTGTGAACCTACCTCAACAGAACCTTGCAACAATGAAACAAGGGATTCTCCGGATGTAACCGTACACGGCATCTGAAGACAGTCTGAGTAACTACGAAAATTCATGTAGCCTTGTTGTTTATCAAAAAGACGTAAACCGTATGCGGAATAACCGTATGCACACCATGCACCGATCTGTTTATTCCGATACAAGTGGATATAAGAACCATCATTTTGATTTTCGTTTTCCCTTATAAGATGAACATTCATAAAAGTATATTGTTTATAATTTATCGTAAGCACAAAGCACTATACATTTGACTAATAATCAAGAGGTTTCCTGATCGCATCTATTCTATTTCACCTAAGACATACTTGTGGGGCATGACGAAGAAGTTCCATTCCTCACACGAAGGACAACAGAATCTTTGATAGAGGAACAATCGTGATTATCATCAATGTTGTTAATGCAGCTTCGTATCCGACCACTGTCTGGACCAAAGCCATAGCTGTTATGGCATGAGCCGTAGTGAAACCATGCATAACAACATTGGATATAAAAATATCAGTGTCTTTTATTCTAAGATTAAAGATTACACCAAATCCTGTTGATTGTACAAGTCTTGTTGCAATTTAGTCAACGGACGTAGATGAATGTCCGTTTCATTCTCCAGAAAACCAAAAATGATACGTTTCTGAAGGGAAGGAGTTATGGTCATCCCATCGTATTGATTTTCCATCATCTTCATATAGCTCTTATCCCATGCCTTACGTTTCCAGATAATTTCTTCCGCCACTTCCATTCTTGCCGACAATGGCACTTATTGTCACCCCCGCAGCAAAGAAATTCCTTTCAAGCGACCTGCACTCATCACCATAGCCATTGAACTGATATTGTTCACCTTGTTTCAAGATGCGCAGTACGTTCCTGTTCCAGCGGTCATCCTTTCGGATTACAAGGCTCGTCAATGCAAAATTTGCAATCATTGATCACTTTGTTTCTGTAAGGTTCCAATGACTTCCGATTTTACTGCCGAAGCGACCAATGTCTTGTAACAGCCTATGGCATGGATGTCACAACCGGTACGGTCGTACATTCCGGCTTTCAGCAGGGCTTCGGCCTTTTCCTGTACATGTTTTCCGTACATTCCGGCCAACGAGGGCAAATTGAGTTGGAAGGAGACATGCTCTTCCTTCAAGGCCTGATAATCCCTCTTCTGCATATATTCATACCGTTCCGAATGTGCAAGCAACGGGTAATAACCTTTCTTTTGGATGCGTTGCAGGACAGAGAGCAGTTCCATTGGTGGATTGAAATAGGAGGTTTCCACCAACAGGTAACGTTTCCCCTCCTCTAGGGGCAGCAGGTCATCTTTTTCCAGCCGTTCCTCAAAGAGATTGTCCATCATGTATTCCGCAGCCAAGGCAAGTTCCAGTGTGCCGTTATAACTCCGTTTCAATTCTTGGAACTTTTCCTGCAAGGTCACAGTTTCATTAGGGATGTCCTCCATGATGTGCGGCGTGAGCCATACCTTTCTGACTCCATGCTTTTCCATCATATCTAGAATTCGGAGTGATTCATCCAATGTTCCCACTCCGTCATCCACTCCCGGAAGAAGATGGCTGTGACAGTCGGTCATTCCTTTCAGGATACCGCTCCGGGCGAAGGTTATTGTCTTACGAAAGGGCCACATGATAGTTGAGTTAAAATTAAAAGTTCTTACGAAAACGATAACATGCAAAATCAATCACTTGATGACCATCCATTTACCCCCCCATTTTTCCTTTATTTCCATAGTAGGAGGAGTAGCCGTTGCGATAGCCATATCTATAGCCATAGCGGCCTCCGGCACTTTCTGTACCGTTCAGTATCACGCTGAGGTTCTTGAAACGTTTCTCCTGGTAAATATTTTCTAGTTCGGGCAGCATGCTACGGTCCAATAAACCGCTGCGGACTACAAAGACGGTGCGGTCAGCCAGTTTCTCGATGATCTGCGCATCGGCCACGATATCGATAGGCGGACAGTCAATAAAGATATAGTCATACTCGCTGCGAAGCACCTCTATCAAAGTGGCCAGCTTGCCGTCCTCCAACAGTTCCGTCGGATTTGGGGGAACAGTACCGATAGGAATGATATGCAGGTTGTCGTATTTTTCATCCTTCACGATAATCTCCTTCCAGTCACTGACACGGTTGCCCAGATAATCACTTAAACCAGTCTTCGGGGAATCCACGTAGGAGGAGGTGGAGCCGTGACGCAGGTCACCGTCTATCACCAATATTCTCTTTTTCTTGATGGCAAAGCTCATGGCAATGTTCATGGCAAGGAACGACTTGCCGCTGCCAGGATTAAACGAGGTAAGCATGAACACGTTCTGACCGCTGTCCTTGCCTGCCATAAAGTCAATATTGGAACGTAACACGCGGAACGCTTCATTGATAATGTTACGGTTGCCTTCCTTCACCACGATGGCTTTCATGACAGACTGTGTGTGTTTATCGAATCCCAATTTCTTCTTAGCACTGAGATATTGGGGGATCTCACCGATGAACGGAATGCTTAGGTTTTCCAGATCCTTTCGCCCGCGCACCTTGGTATTCATGTTTTCCTTCATGAAAATAATCACCGCCGGAACAAGCAGACCGATGGCGAATGCCACCAAAAGGATATTCATCTTTCGGGGGGCTGTGGGAAGCATGCTGCCTCTCGGAGCGGTAATCACACGTGTATTGTAGGCGGTGAAAGCCTGTGAAAGCTCGTTCTCCTCACGTTTCTGGAGCAGATAAAGATACAGTTCCTCCTTCACCTTCTGTTGGCGTTCCACAGAAAGCAGATATTTCGCCTGGTTCGGGTTGGAAGCCAGTTGGCTGGTGGTCGTGGCTTCCTGTTGGCGGATGTTGCGTATTTGGGTATTGAGCGAAACAATCAGGTTGTCCACCGACTGAATGATGGTACGCTGCATGCTTTGCAGTGAGTTAGCCATGTCTTTTGCCAGAGGGTTCTTCTCGCTACTGTTGGCGATCAGGCGGTTACGTTCGAGCACGATCGTGTTATATTCACCGATCTGGCTCTCGATATTGACATTAGCGATACCGGAGTTGGTGGGTAACAGCTGGCTGAGTTTCTTGTTGTTCAACTCTTTCCGGATATACTGTGCGGTGGAAAGCTGGCTGTTGAGTGCCAGCAACTCCTTCTTGTTCTCGGCGGACTGGGACAGGTAGAGGCTGGATGCCGCCTGCACATCCGGCAGCAGGTGCTCACTCTTGTAACCGGCGATGTTCTCATCTACATTGCCCAGCTCGTTTTCGATCACGCTCAGACGGTCACCGATGAACTGCGAAGTACTGACGGCGATCTGGTTCTTGTCCTGAATCCATTTCTCGTTGTACATTTCAATCAGGGTGTTCAGAATGTCTTCAGCCTTCTGAATGGAGGCATCGTTGATACTCAGATTGATAATGGTGGCATCCTCGTTTCCCAATTCCGCATGCAAAGCGGCTGTATAATAATCGGTGACGGCACACACATTACCTTTTCTATAACGTATGGAAGTGCCCACGAATGAATCGTTCCAATATTTTGTGAAATTGATGACAAGTGTGCCTATTTCAGTACGGATGGAATCGCCCATCTTTCCGGAGAAATCTTCCCCAAACGCTTTCCCGTTTACTTCCATGTCGGATATGACAAACGTTTCTTTGGATGAAATATCTATTGTAAAACCGACAGGAGTTTCATCCAAGTGGCGATAGGTGACTGCTAAAGGCGAACTTTTGTATAATTCCACATCTTTCAGTCCTTTGCGGACAGTATAGGTCTCGTTTAATCCCAACCGCTGTACCACCTCGGTCATCAGCGTGGGCGATTTCAGGGTGAGCAACTCATTGTTGATATTGGTATTCGACTTGAAAATACCCAAGTCAGAAAATTCACTGACCGCATTGGTGGATGTTCCTCCCTTGGAATCATCTTTCACCAAAATGGCAGCGGTACGGGTGTAAATGTTCGGGGTGCCCAGCAGGTACAAGGCGGCTGTCGCCAGAGTTACGAACAGGGAGAGGGCAAACCAGTGCCACCGGGGCATGAAAATCCCCCACAGGTCTTGTATGCGTATGAAGTCGTCAGCAGGCTTGCTGGCGGTTGTTTTCTTTTCTGTCATATTATAAAAATATAAAGTGATTCCTTTTCTGATGGTTACTTGAATATTAGCACACCCAACGAAGTGAGGAATGAAGCGACGCTGATCCATAGCGATACGGACTTCACGTTATTCTCGTTGATGGTGCTCTGACCGGCACGCATCTTATTGGGCTGCACATAAATCACATCGTTTTGCTTCAAATAGTAGACCGGAGATTTAAAAATGTCCTTACTACGAAGATCTACCCAGTGGGTGACACGCTCACCGTTTTCCTCGCGGATGACAAAGATAGCATCACGTTTACCGGTAATGGTCAAGTCGCCCGCCATGCTGATGGCTTCAAGCAAAGTGATCTGGTCTTTGGTTATGTTGTACTTGCCGGGGGTTTTTACCTCACCTAACACGGAGAAATAGAGATTCATGAACTCTACGGTCACTACCGGATCTTTCACCAAGTCCTCTTCCATCAGCCGTTTCTTGATAAGGGCGGCAATCTGGCTTTTGGTCATACCGGCAATATGAAGCGTACCAATGACCGGAAAGTCTATGTTTCCCTTGTCATCGAGCGTGTAACCGGATATTTCACCATTATTGTTGCTACTACGTAAATCGGCAGTTCCTGCCCGATACTGGACACGTGTCAGGTTGAACAACGCTGCCAACTGCGGGTCTTTACTGGATACCATGATGGAAATTTGGTCCTTGGGCTGCACGGTGATGTCTCTTGCACCCACAATCGCTTCAGGCTGATTCACAGCAATGTCTTGAAAGTAAAGAATCTCCTTCGAAGTGTGACAGGATGTAAACAACACTATCGCAAAGAGATAAATCAAAAATCGATTCTTCATATTTATATCTGTACAGTTTATATTATTTCTAATTTGTAATTTCAATTAATTTTTATCGTGATTTTTGCGAAGTCCCGTAAAAGCCAGCGGTTTTAGGAAAGAACTTCAATCAGATCGGGGTGCACCTCAGCGGAAACGGCCATGACACCCTCCAATAGGACAACCACCCTACGGTTTCTCTTGCCCTGCACCCGCACAAACATGCCCTTCACGTTATCGAACTTGCCACCGTGGATACATACACGCATTCCTCTTTTCAAGTCTATCTCTTCGGGCCTATAATAAACAGTGTCCTCCTCATAATGAGAAGCTATCTTGATGAAGCTGTCCATCTGGTCATCCGGTACGGTAATATATTCCGCCCCCGTGCTCTTTTCCCACATGGCGAATTGCAAGAAATTGTATCGTTTCTTGAATTCTGTGATCTGCGAATGGCTGGCGTGGACGAAAAGCAGACTCGGTATAACCGGCACCAACTTTTTTGACTTCACTCCATGATAAGTTCTTACGGCATAATGTTTCGGGATAAAATATTCCAAACCATATTCCTTGTCTTTCAGCCTGTCCTCTGCCATTTTCTCATTCTTGTAGGCGCGCATGACGAACCATCGGACCTGCCTTTTTTCCTCCGCTGTAAAAAGACTCGTACTCATATTCCGAAACATTTTATAGGTGTGGATATAAACCTAGTTCATGCCAACCTACATATTGGCATGTATTACAATGGATTACGTTTCCTTTTCCCATAATATCCATTGTTAGTTCCATACTTTTGACAAAGTGTACAGACCTCATTTCCGGGGCTTCCGTCACTACTTCTCTTAGCAAGAGAAATATTACAATGTGCAAAGTTATGTAAAATATTGAAGAAACGATAGAAAACAGGTGATAAAATATAACCAAAACATTCATACAGAGTGTATTTGCTTAACATATATTGGATAAACGCCACAATACCACTTCGCTTTTCTACTTGTTTATCAATTAATTACATAAAATATGGTCCTCTAATATTTCTCTTGCTAAGAAAATGAGCCGTATGCTCAACAATTTTTATTATATTACAAAATGCTTTCAAAAACCTTTCAAACGCATCTGGTTTTAAATTGTCAATAAGAACATTTCCAACAGTATTCTGCCACTGTATTCATAGATCTTTTCCGGTACTTTTCTTTTTAAGAGAAATATTAGACATTGCAAAGATAGGTAAAATATAGGAAAATATCCACCTGTATGATAAAAAACAGTTTTCTTCGAAAGAAAATGTTTCAAATTCCGGTTTAATTGTCAAACAAATCCTTGTCAGGTTCCATATATAGCATCTGATTATCAGAACTATCCCTTTCCGGTATTTCTCTTAAAAAGAGAAGCAGGATCGGTATAGCCTTTTATTCAGTATTCTGCGTGTCGCATTTGTTCCCGTTATAAAGATTTAAGTATGATGTCATTTGCTTTGTCTACCTGTGAGGTATCCAGTGAGGCGAGGTAGATTTTGGTCGTGTTCTCCGAATCATGTCCCATCGCCTCGCTGATGGTTGCCAGCGGGACATTTTTGCTTCTGGCAATACTCGCCCAGGCATGGCGCGCTACATACATCGTGAGCGGCATGCCGAGCCCGAGCCGTTTCCCAAGTTCTTTGAGTTTCCCGTTGATGAAATGCGCTGTGCTCCTGTACTGCCGCACGGCATCCTTAGCCGTATCTTTGATGACCGGAAAAAGGTAGGGGCTGTCATTGTGACCATACCTGTCCAGTATCTCCTGCATGGGTTTCTCCCATTTAATGGACAGACGCCGTCCGGTTTTCTGCCTGCGGTAGGTTAGCACACCGCTCTTCAGATCAGCTTTTTTCAGGTAGGCAATGTCAACGAACGACATGCCACGGGTATAAAAGCTCAGCATGAACATGTCCCTGGCGTATTCCATGCCCGGGGAAATGCGAAGGTCCAGATCGCGTATCATGCGGATCACTTTCAACGGAACAGCACGTTTTACGGTCTTGTCTATCCCGGTGTAGACATGTTTGAAAGGGCTGCGCTGTATCGTCAATTCCTTGTCTACCGCACGGTTGTAGACGGCACGCAGGTTCCGCATATAATAGGAGGTGCTGTTCGGACATATTCCCTTATCCTTCAGCCATGCCTCGTATTCCAGCATGAGGGTAGAACCGATATCCTCCAGCGGGATGTCGCCGTCCCTACCCCAAAAGCGCGTGAAGCTGTTCAGTACGGTGGTATACCTTTCAGCGGTGCGCTTCTTGCCGACACGCTCCAGTTCCTCTACTAGCCTCTTTCCGAAGGCCATGAAATTATAGCTGTCAGCAGGAGGCGGGTTGTGAAAAAATTCCACAACCCTGTCGGCAGGATAGGTACCACCGGACCGTTCCAGTCCGGCGATGATACTTTCCAGACGGCGAACGTCTTTTTTCATCCGCTCCTTTAACGCAAGCAGAAGGCTTCTTCTGGCATCATCGGATACCGACAGTATGATTTCCGATGCATGTTCGTCCCATTCCGACGGGAAAATCTTGTAATCGGTGTTGATCTGACGTGCCACCCTTCCATGAATAATCTGGAAATAAAGCGTCCCTTCCCTGCCTTCCACGGAAGAGGGTCTGAATTTGGTTCTGATTGTTGCCATTGTACAGTCATTTTAAATTTGGATTGTCCAGTTGCTTTCTGATTTCCTGTGCCTCCCTGAACAACCGGTGCGCCATACTATCTTTGCTGGCTACCATTTTATAGTAGCGGATGTGGTTCCTGACCGAGTCCTCAAAAGCAGTCACCAGCCTTTCCACACGCCGGATTTTT
>ENA-UAEG01000955-UAEG01000955.1-human-gut-metagenome-genome-assembly--contig:-NODE-955-length-9607-cov-3.539049_pt1 | contig 9607 bp, 8 predicted proteins | sample MGYA00244280_ERZ654275 | MGnify/ENA primary metagenome ERZ654275 (study PRJEB26926, sample SAMN06165092) | human gut metagenome | biome: ENVO:00009003; feature: ENVO:2100002; material: ENVO:00002003...
TACGAGATTCGCCTTAGTCTCGTGGGCTCGGAGATGTGTATAAGAGACAGTTTTAGAAATTCGATTGACAGAATGCCTATTTTTCGCTATAATAGGATGGGGTCACAAGAAAATGAAATTGTTTTGCACCCAATATGCACGACCGAGTCGACATTGTTTTAAAAAAAATGTGTATTTGCTCGCAAATGATGATAAAACAATGCTTCGGATTTTTTCTGTATTCCTGCAAAAAACGAGTTGGAATACTAGCGGAGGATTTTTATGAAGTTACAAAACATCTTATTCCCTTCTACCGATACCTGTACCGAAGAACCGATGTATTTTCGGAGAGGGGACAAAGTCTTTTACAACTGGTCAAGCGATGGCGTTGAAATTCAGAAAGACGGTATTCTCTTTTTTGATACGTATTTTAACGGCTTTACCATTGAAAAATGGGCAAAATATACGAATGTAAAAACCGTATCTCTGACTGTCCGCATTGAAGGGCACGTTCGTTTGACACTGATGCGGAAAGAAAAGAAAGGCAATCAGATTCTAACTGATTTCCTCGGGGAATATATCTGCAAAGCCAATTACGGCGAAATCAAAGAGTTTACATTCCCGTTCCACAGCGTTTCTACCAACGGTATCTATTGCTTTAGCATCACCGGCCTCTCTGAACAGTCTGGTTTCTACGGCGGTTTTTACTCCGGCGACATCGCAGAAAAAGACATTCAGCCGGTAAAAATTGCGATTGACATCTGTACTTACAAGCGGGAACGATTCATCGAAAAGAATTTAAAGCTGCTGAATGACCGATTCTTGGAAAATCCAGATTCTTTCTTACAGGGCAAGCTGGAAGTTTTCGTTTCTGACAATGCCCACACTTTGGATGTTCCGGCATTGAGCAGCGAAAACATCCACATCGTACAAAATAAAAATGTTGGCGGTGCTGGCGGATTTACCCGTGGCATGATTGAAATCAATCGCGTAAAACAGCAGCGGCACATTACGCACATTCTGGTCATGGATGACGATATCACCATTGAACCGGAATCGCTGTTCCGCACCTGTACATTCCTATCCTGCCGCAAGGCTCAGTATCAGGATTTGTTCATCGGCGGTGCGATGCTGCGACTGGATACCCAGTGCATTCAGACCGAAGCCGGTGCAGTCTGGAACGGCGGCGAACTGATTTCCCTGAAGCATGGCTTGGATTTGCGGGAACTGGATGCCTGCCTGTACAACGAACTGGAAGAAAAAACACAGTTCAATGCTTGGTGGTACTGCGTTTTCCCATCCGAGGTTGTAACCGATCAGAATTTGCCGATGCCGATTTTCATCCGTGGCGATGATGTGGAATATGGCTTGCGGAATATGAAAAATCTGGTTCTGATGAACGGAATTTGTGTATGGCACGAGCCATTTGAAAACAAGTATTCTTCGTTCCTGTACTATTATATTCTCAGAAACCGCTTGATTGACAATGCTCTGCACGACATGAGCCTGTCGAAAAAAGCATTCCGACACCTCTTGCAACAACAAGTCTATAACGAAATGCGGCTCTATCGCTATAAAAATGCAAATCTGCTCATGCAGGGCGTGGAAGACTTCCTGCGTGGCGTCAACTGGCTGATGGAACAGGATGGCGAAGCCCTGCACAAGGAAATTATGCAGCTGGGCTATAAATTGCAGTACACCGAAGACCTGCAAGAAAATGTTCAGTTCTCTTTCCCGATTTATGAAGCTGCCTGCAAAGCCGTTCCGGCAACAAAATTCTATCAGCGAATCATCAACAAGCTGACCATGAACGGGCTGCGGCTGCCAGTCAAGCGGCAATTTAACATTGTTCCGACAGATGGCGTTCAGCAGAGTGCTGTTTATCGGACACAGACCATTCTCAACTATGACTATACCAGCCGAAAGGGATTTGTGACCGAGCGAGATCCGGAAGCTGCAAAGCAGTGCTTCCGCCGCTTAAAGGCATTGTATCATCAGCTGGATAAGCTGTATGATGCGGCTGTTCGGGACTATGCAGAAAACGGAAAGAAACTGATGCAGCTTTCCTTCTGGGAAGAGTATTTGGAACTGCCGGAAAAAGAACCGGCAACCGTGGAGGCTTAAACCATGATTGCAACAACATCTCTGCCGCAACTGCCGGAAAAAACGTGTACCGGCTGCGGCGGTTGTACCAATGCCTGCCCAAAAGATGCCATCTTTTTCGCACCGGATGCGGAGGGCTTTCAGCATCCGGTTGTACAGGCAGCACAATGTATCGGCTGCAAGAAGTGTGAACAAATCTGTCCGGTTCTGCACTGGGAGAGCAGCAACATCGCTAAACCGGATTTGTATGCTGTTCGGGGAGCGGACGACATTCGAGTAAATAGCTCCTCTGGTGGCGTTTTCTCTCTGGCTGCCGAGGAAGTCTTTGCACGGAAAGGCGTTGTCGTTGGAGCAGCGTTTGACAAAAATCTACATCTTTCGCTCTCCATCGCCAAAAATGAAAAGCAGCTTGCTCCTATGCGGGGTTCAAAGTATGTGCAGAGTGACCCGGAACTGGTTTATCGGGATGCACTTAAATGTCTAAAGGCTGGAAAACTAGTCTTATTTACCGGATGTCCCTGTCAGGTAGCTGCCATGAAAAACATCGCCGGCAAGAAATACAGCGATTTGCTCTATACGATTGACCTGCTCTGTCATGGCGTTCCGTCACAGGCAATTTTACAGCGATACTTAGAAGAAACATTCCCCGGAAAACAAGCGGTTGATGTTCGGTTTCGGGATAAATCGCATGGCTGGATTGCCACTTATATTGATGTGGATTTTTCCGATGGGACTTCCTACCACGGTGCAAACCGCCGAAATGATCCCTATGAACGGATTTTCCAACACAACATTGCACTGCGTCCCTGCTGCCATAACTGTAAATTCTGCACGTTCCCTCGTACAGGCGATTTGACGATGGGCGATTTCTGGGGCATTCAAAAAATCGACCCCAGCCAGACCGATGGCAAGGGCACTTCGATGGTCTTTCTCAACAACGAAAAGGGCAGACAGCTGTTTACTTGGTTTCAGCCACAAACCGATTCCAAACAAATGCACGTTAACCTTGCAACTATTCCAAACCGACTAAAGGCAACTTATCCACCACATCCGGGAAGATCGGTTTTCTTCCCATTACTGCGTACCAAATCTATGGAGGAAATTGTAAAAATGGTAATGGATAATCAACATGATATTGGGTTGGTTGGCATTCATACCGTTGGCAACTTCGGGGGTGCTCTGACCTATTTTGCTCTATATAAAGTATTATGTGATCTGGGTTATTCCGTTCTGATGATCGAACGCCCCGGAAACTGTGCCCACAAACCGGCACTGACAAGAATCTATGAAACATCTCCCTATCCTGCCTATGATACCGCAAAAATCTATCCGAACAAGCAGGCAATGAAAGAACTGAACCAGCTCTGCAAGATGTTCGTGGTTGGCTCTGATCAGCTGTTCAACGATGGCTTGTACAATAACTTCGGTAGATGGTGTACATTGGACTGGGTTCAGGATAACAAAAAGAAAATCGCCTATGCAGCTTCGTTCGGTCATGATTATATCTGGAGTCCGGAAGAAACCCGTGCAGAAATGGCACATTTTATGAAGCGATTTGATGCTTTCTCCGTTCGGGAACAGAGCGGTGTTGACATCTGCAAAAAGGAATTCGACATAGATGCCCAGTGGGTGTTAGACCCTGTTTTTCTCTGTAAGCCTGAGTATTATCGAGAACTGGCAAAGCAGTCGAAACAGCCCATCGAAGAAAATTATCTTGGTGCATACATTCTCGACCCAACAAAGGAAAAAGCAGACATTCTCCGCTATGCTGCGAAGAAAAAGAAGCTGAGCACCACGGTTTATACCGAAATGGCATATCAACAAAAAGATTTGAATGACTTTGATTTGCCGGTACAGTTCGGCGGACTCATTGAAGACCGACTTGCTAACATCATTCATTCTGATTTCTTTATTGCAGACTCGTTCCACGGCATTTGCTTTGCGATTCTGATGAAGAAAAACTTCGTTGCTATCGTCAACGAAAAGCGAGGTAAAAGCCGATTTGAATCCATTCTGGGACTGCTCGGCTTGAAAGACCGCTTGATTTCCAACTTGGGTGAACTGAAAAAGAAAGAAGCACTGCTGACCACACCAGTTGACTACGATGCTGTTTATGAAATTCTGAATCGGGAACGCAGCCGCTGTCTGACTTGGCTGCGGGATGCTCTGGCAGATCCAACCAAAAAGCCGCTGTCTACTTATGACTTGCTGACAAGACGGATTGATTTGCTGTCCGAACGGGTTTCAAAGTTGATGATTGCAAATGCCACTGCAAACCGCAAAATTGCACATTTGGTGGAATTTGCCGGATTCTCTCTGACAGCGATTTCTGATTTCTCGAATTACTTCAAGGCATTGCAAGCCAATATGGAAAATTATATCATTGCCATTGCTGTCAAGGATACACCAGGGCTCTACTTTACAGATGCCTTATATACGGATATGCAGCGGATTGGTGTTACTGTCAACCTGACGAAAAAGCATTGGTACGGCTACGCTGCTATCATTGACGGCGGAAACCTGTTGGCTGAAGATGCTGCTTATCAGAAAGTAGTCACGGTAAAGGCAAAAACAAAAGATGGTGTTGCTGTTGTTTCCACGAGCAAACCGCTCAAGGTCGGCAATGCAACTGCCATTTCTTTCAATGGTGTTGGTGGATCTGTCTGCCGCCGTGGTATTAACATTATGGTATACGATAAGACAAAAAAATGCGTCTGTGACAGTGTTTGTTTTGATACACACGTCAAGGGCATTGATTGTCATCGATAAAAACAACGTAACAGGAGGATTTTTTCATGAAAAAATACGATTATTTGATTGTCGGTGCTGGCTTGTTCGGTGCAGTGTTCGCTTATGAAGCTATGAAGCGGGGAAAGACCTGCTTGGTGATTGAGCGGAGAAACCACATTGCTGGGAACATCTACTGCGAAACCATCGAGGACATCCATGTGCACAAGTATGGTGCACATATCTTCCATACCTCCAATCAGGAAGTTTGGAACTATATCAACCAGTTCGCAGAATTCAACAACTACATCAACTCTCCGATTGCCATTTATAAGGACGAACTGTACAACCTGCCGTTCAATATGAACACCTTTAGCAAGATGTGGAACATTCGGACACCGCAGGAAGCAAAGAATCACATTGCACAGCAGATTGCAGCTCTGAACATCACAGAACCAAAGAACCTGGAAGAACAGGCTCTCTCTCTGGTTGGTACTGATGTTTATGAAAAGCTGATTAAGGGTTATACTGAAAAGCAGTGGGGCAGAAACTGCACCGACCTGCCATCTTTCATCATCAAGCGGTTACCGTTGCGATTTACCTATGATAACAACTACTTCAATGACCGGTATCAGGGCATTCCGATTGGCGGTTATACCCCGATCGTGGAAAAGATGCTTGCAGGTGCAGACATCCTGACCAATACGGACTACTTCGAATTTATCAAGGAACATCCGGACGTTGCAGACAAGACCGTCTTCACTGGACAGATTGATGCCTTCTTTGATTACAAGCTGGGCGTTTTGGAATACCGCAGCGTTCGCTTTGAAACCGAAGTGCTGGATTGCGAAAACTATCAGGGCAATGCGGTTGTGAACTACACCGAACGGGAAGTTCCGTATACCAGAATCATTGAACACAAGCACTTTGAATTCGGCAAGCAGCCGAAAACCGTCATCTCCAGAGAATATTCTTCCGAATGGAAGAAGGGCGATGAACCGTATTATCCGGTCAACAACGAACGGAATAACCAGATGTATCAGGAATATCAGAAGCTGGCAGAAACCGTTCCGAATGTCATCTTTGGCGGCCGTCTGGGTCAGTATAAGTATTATGACATGGATAAGGTCATTGCTGCTGCACTGGAAACCGTTCAGAATGAATTTGGTGCATAAGAGAGGGGCTTAAACGATGTGGGTTCGTACACAAAATGAAGATGCCCTCTATCATGTCGCTGCGGTACGGGCAGTGAAAATGATTTCAGAACGCACGTATTCCGTCATTGGCATCCTGCTGGGTGCTAGCACATCGGATTCTGTTGTTCTGGGCGAATACAAAGATTATGCGACTGCAAAGGCAGAGGTCGATCACATGGATGCACTTCTGATGGAAGGCACTTCCTCTGTTTACCATATGACAAAAGAAAACTAAACGATACAACGCCGTCTTTTCCTGTGAATTGCATGGGAAAAGACGGTATTGTTCCATATTGGAATCAGATTGTCACAATTCCCCTATGAAATCGCCATGATTTTCTGATTTCCATTCCAATTGCAAACAATCTTCCTGACAAAAAAGGAGTTTATTTATGATAAAGACACTGAAACAACATCAGTTTTTGTTTCGGGAACTGGTCAAGCGAGATTTCCGGCAAAAATACAAAAAGACAACTCTGGGGTTTATCTGGAGCATTCTCAATCCACTGGCAGAATTTCTGGTGTTGATGCTGATTTTTAAGAACTTGTTCAGCAGAAATACTCCCCATTATACCATTTATATGCTGGTGGGTATTCTAACTTACAGCTATTACAGCAACGCCTCTCAAACCGGTATGCAATCTTTTTTAGGCAATGCTGGCATCATTCAAAAAATCAAAGTTCCGACTTGGATTTTTCCGCTCTCTAAAAATGTATCTGCTCTGTTTAACTTTTTCATTACGCTGATTCTATTGATTCCGTTTATGATTTATGACCACATGGGGTTCACTTGGAAGCTCGTCTTTCTCATCTATCCCATTATCCTAATGTTTTTCTTTAACCTCGGCGTTAGCATGATTCTCGCTTCGCTTTATGTCTTTTTTAAAGATATTCAGTATTTCTACAACATCTTTTGCCGCCTGCTCTATTTTTGCTGTGCTGTATTCTGGTACGATACTTCTATGTCAGAAACGGCACAAAAAATCCTGCACATCAATCCCATCTATGACTTCATCTATTATTCCCGTATGGTCATCATTCACCAGCAAATTCCAACGCTGTTTGACCATCTGGTTCTATTGGGCTATACAATCCTGTTCTTAGGACTGGGCATTCTCATCTACCGCTGCAACAAAGACAAATTTGTCTATTACCTATAAGGAGGAACGAATATGGAACCGATTATTGATGCATCTCACGTCTATATTCGCTACCTGCTGGGCGATTTCCGAGATATCGGACTAAAAGAATGGACGATTCAAAAAGTCAAGCGAGAACGGCGTGTGGAAAGCCGCTGGTCGGTGGAAGATGTTTCTTTCACGCTGGAAAAAGGTGATTTTCTAGGTATCATTGGTGCAAATGGTGCTGGAAAATCTACCATCTTAAAAGCAATTTGCGGCATTCTGCCACCTGCCAAGGGGAGCATTCAAGTCAACGGAAATATCAGTGCCCTGCTGGAGTTAGGAACGGGTTTTGATAGCGACTTGAACCTCATCGAAAATATTTATATGCGTGGTGCTTTACTGGGATATGAAAAGGATTTCATCACGGAACGCATTGATGAAATCATTGAATTTGCAGAGCTGAAAGAATTTCAGTTTTACAAGTACAAGCAGCTTTCCAGCGGTATGCGTTCCCGTCTGGCATTTGCCATTGCCTGTATGGTTGATCCGGAAATCTTAATTCTAGATGAAGTGTTATCCGTTGGAGATGGCGGTTTCCGAAGAAAAAGCGAACAGAAAATGATGGAAGTCATTCAAAGCGGTGCAACCACTTTATTTGTCAGCCACTCTGTCGCTCAGATGAAACGGCTGTGCAACAAGGTGCTTTGGTTGGACATGGGCAAACAAATTGCCTTTGCAAAAAACAAACAAGAATCCGAAAAAATTCTGACTTGCTACAGCAACTACATGAAAGAACGGGCAATCAATCCTGCTGCAAAGCCCAGCTTAACGCTGCCTGCTCCTGCAAAAAAACCCGAAAAACCGACTGCACCAAAAAAGCCAGCTACAAAGCCAACGCCTGTCGCAAAGCCACAAAAACGCTTAGCTTCTGATATTCAATATGAGATTTACTCGAAAGCTTATATTGACATCCTAAATGAAATGGTATTGCATCCGGAAACAGTTGACCAATTCAAGGCATATTTTCAGGACAAACACATCACCCACCTTGCCATCTACGGCGAAAGCATGGTATTGAAAACCATCGCTGTTCTGCTGAAAGATGCTGGCGTTTCTGTTGATTACCTGCTGGAAAATGGGAAAAAATCCAGTGAATATGCAAAAACAATCCACAGCCGAGATATTCATAAATATCCGGATACACAATGTATTCTCATCGGCGATGTTCGCTTCGAAAAAAATATTCTGGAAAAGGTTCATAAACGCACTAAAATCCCCGTTATTACCATTTCCGAAGCAATGCACTACAAAAAAGACTCGAAAAAGAACACCACAAAATAAGAAAAAACCGGCTTGCAATAGGAGAAAATCCCCTATTGTAAGCCGGTTTCTATGTTTCTATGTTTTTATTCCGCCAGCAAGACGTGTTTTGAAATCGGAATCGAAAAAGTTTCATAAACGGCACAGATTTTATCAGCAATGCAAACCAGAATGCTTTCCCGATACCGTGGCGGTGTCAGGTTCAAGGGAAACATATGACGAGCAATGATGTCCCGTTCCACTGCATTTAAAGCAAAATCTCGCTCAGCGTTTTGTAACGCTGCTGCTGCGTGGGAGAACCCATGTGCTTTTCGGTCAGGGTCTTTGATGTGCCAATCATATAGAAAATAATCGTGCAGCAATGCTCCTCGCACCAAACTCCGCAAATGTACCCGAATCCGAAACCGCTTTGCCAGCCAGACACTCATATATGCCACAAAAAAAGAATGCAGGTAACAGCTGACTGCTCCGTGCTGAATGTATCCCTTTTCCTGCTCCATGCCGGCAGACTGTAAAATCAGCCGTCCGTTTCGCTCCACTAGGGCAACAACTTCTGTTTCGATGGATTTCATCTCTTCATCTTCCTTCCTGTTTATTGACTTTTATTCTCTCTTTCTGTTTTTAGTATAATCTTCTTATGGGAGGATTTTCAAGAATGTTCTGTGAAATTTTGGTGAAATCCATCGACAAATTTCATCAAATCGAAAAAAATCACCAGATATTAGTTGCTGCTAATGTCGACAAAACAAACTCATCCGGCAACCTGTTGCATATTCGACAGGTTGCCGGATGAGTTTTCTCTTTTTTAGAAATACAGCAAACTGCAATTATTCTGCACAATGTGCACAGTCTTCACAGTTCGGGAACTGAGCAGCATCGTAAGCAATGCCGTTCTTGTCGTAGTAATCTTTCAGGGCAGACTTAATTGCTTCTTCTGCCAGTACGGAACAGTGCAGCTTGTGTGCTGGCAGTCCGTCCAATGCCTCTGCAACTGCCTTATTGGTCAGCTGCAATGCTTCTGAAACCGGCTTGCCCTTAATCATTTCTGTTGCCATCGAGCTAGATGCAATCGCACTGCCACAGCCAAATGTTTCAAACTTTACGTCCGAAATCACATCATTGTCAATCTTGAGATAGATTTTCATGATGTCACCGCAC
>ENA-UAEG01000970-UAEG01000970.1-human-gut-metagenome-genome-assembly--contig:-NODE-970-length-9546-cov-3.586345_pt1 | contig 9546 bp, 9 predicted proteins | sample MGYA00244280_ERZ654275 | MGnify/ENA primary metagenome ERZ654275 (study PRJEB26926, sample SAMN06165092) | human gut metagenome | biome: ENVO:00009003; feature: ENVO:2100002; material: ENVO:00002003...
CATCGGAAATATGGTGGACACCGTAACCGGCCGCCTCCATCTGCTCCCGGCTCATAGCCGTCACCTGAAAGCTGCCCCTCGGTGTCTGCACACGCTCGCCAGTTTCAAAACGGTCTGGCAGATAAGCGAGGTCTTGCTTCTCTGCCGGGACAGGGAGAACAACGATATTGCCATTGATCTGCATAAATCGTTCCGGCGTTTTGAACTGTTCCGTGTATTTCTGAATCAGTTCCGGGGACAGGGAGGCGAAATCTTCCTCACCAAGTCCAACCACCAGGAAAGTCCCTGCTACGATATCATAAATTTCTCCATCTTCATCCCGCAGTCCACGGTTCAGATCAAGCCCGATGAGCTTTCCTTCATCATTGCAGACCAGCGCCACCGGGTCGGAATAGGGATAGGTCGCTCCAATATCACCGCCAACCTCTGCCTGCAGGGAATGAAGGTCGGGGTCGATCTCCTTCACATAGGGTTCCTTCATAGGTTCCACTACAAGCACAGTCATCTTTTCCGAGGCAACCTTCTCCGCAGCGGACAGCATTTCATCCGCATGGGACTTGTCCGGGTCATCCAAAGCGGCCTTGACCTCCGCTGGGTCAAAATCAAGAAATTCCTCATAGCCCGTGGCGTCCTTGAACTTTTCAATCTCCGAAGGAAGATAGTCCTCCTGCGTCTGCCCCAGTGCTGCCAGCTTTTCATCCAGTGCGGAAATGCGTCCGGCCATCAGATTTTCGTAAAGTTCTTCCTTTGCGGCGTGTGCCTCCGGGTGCTCCGCCGCATACTGCGGATCGTTCTGACGGAAAAACTCGTCCATGTCAAAGGCAATATCCATAGCCCACTCGGATTTTTCTTCTTCGGGAAGATTGTCCTGGAAGGTCATCACCCGGTATTCGTCGGGGATACTGCCGCGCTCACCGTCGTAATACTCATGGAAACTGTCACCCGTATCACGCACATAGCCCTGATCCGTGAAGGTGCCGTTTTCCTCCAACGCAACGTCCCGGCCGTAGGCCTCATAGTCGATGTAATTCTGCAAATGCTCTGGCACCTGCATAACGTCCAGTTCTTCGATGTAATAGCGCCCCAGATCGTCATAGTCCTCAATGTTGGGGTAAATCTCATAGCAGTCCAGATTTTCCGTCAGGTTGATGATCTCCTGCAGGCTGCCGCAATGGTCGCCCATCTCCATACCGGCCTGGAACCGCGCATAATCGCTCTGGTCCATTTCATCCAACTTGGACGCCAGATAGTTCAGCTCGTCCAGATTCTCGTATTCGCCCAGCTTACTGTAAAGACCGTCCACATAGCAGTCATAGTCCGTGATGAACCATTCCTCATAGGGATTGCCGAAGTCATCCTTCTGGCCGATCCCGATCCGCTTAAATACTTCCTTCAATTCCTCGGCGGTGGTGGGAAACTTCACCCACTCGCCCACAAGCTCGCCCTCATTGTACTTCCCAAGATTGGTGATAAAGGCGGCAAAGGGATAATCCTTGTCGTGATCGTAATATGGCATATCAGCACCTCCTTACAGTTCCGGCGCAGACTTTTCCTTGTGGGGCTGCGCCTTGTTTTTCTCCGCACATTCCTTCTTGCCCTGTTCCAGCCGTTCCCGGATGGAGGGCTTTTTCTCCGGCTCCGCAGGGCGTTCATGCACCCACTCGTCGCCGGAAAGAGAAATATATCCGTGTTCCGTAAAATGGCCCTGTTCCTCCTGCATGGCGTACTTGCCAAACGGAACAGGGTCGATCGCTTTCAGAAGTTCCGGGGGCAGCAGCATATCCATGTGCTGCGCCAGATACCGCCACCCCAGATCATTCAGATCGTGGATATTGGGCTCAAATACGAAATAGTCGATGTTGGCCGCAAACTCCTTGAACTGCTCCGGCGCTGTCAGCTTGAAGGGCGAGGCCTGCACCGCCGCCAACAGTTCCCGGTCCTCCGGGGAGAGGGCAGCCACCGCCGCCCTCACTTCGGGTAAATGTTCCAAAGTCTTATTTTCTGCCATTGACACCTTCCTTTCTTTTCGGAAATTCCAGTTTGAAGTTGATGTATTTGCCGCCCGTGTCATCCAGGATCACCGCAGCGTCATAAGTGGCCTGTTTCTTTTCAGACCACATTCCCTTGACATTGGTGCGACCCTTTTTCAGAAGGTCCGTTGCCATCTTCTTTGTCAGCTCCTTCTTGCGGCTCGTCCAGAAGCGGTCATTTTTCCAGAGGACGAAACCGCAGGACCGATCCGAACACGCAAAGTTCTTATTGCCCTCATAAACCGGCTGGCCGCAGCGGGGGCAGGTACCGATCACTTCCTTCTCCGGGGCAAACAGCTTTTTGCCATCCTCGGAAATGCAGGAATAGGTGGACACGATCTCTTGAACCATCGTGCGGATACCGTCCATGAAGGTATCCGGGTCAGCGCCGCCCTTTGCGATCTCCGTCAATTTCTGTTCCCATTCCGCTGTCAGCATGGGAGAGGTCAGCGGCTCCGGCAGGACCGTGACAAGGTTGATACCGGCTTTTGTGGGGATCAGGCTCTTGCCCTTGCGCTCCACAAATCCGGCTGCCACCAGCTTTTCGATGATAGCCGCCCTGGTCGCAGGCGTGCCAAGACCTTTTCGCTCCGCCTCATCGGGAATATCATCCTTGCCTGCGTTCTCCATCGCGGACAGGAGGGTATCTTCGGTATAGGTCTTCGGCGGCTGGGTGAAATGCTCGGTAACAGCAATTTCCGCACTGTCAAAAATCTGCCCTTCGGTGAAGTCCGGGAGCGTGCCGCCGTCCCCATCCGCAGGCTTTTCTTTCAGAAAGGCACGGAAAATGCGGTCGATCTCCCGCCAGCCTTCGGAGAGGATGCGCTTGCCCTTTGCGGTGAAGGAATAGCCGCCGCAATCAAAGGTGGCCGTGACCGCCTCATACACATACAGCTCCGCCGATGCACACAGCAGCTTGCAGCAGACTAACAGCAGAAGGTTTCGTTCACCAACGGGGAGCAATTTCAAATCCGCTTTTTCAATCTCCATCGTGGGGATAATGGCGTGGTGGTCGGATACATCTTTGTCGGAGATCATGGCCTCCACCAGCGGGAAGAAGTTTGTGCAGCCATCAAAAGGTGGCAGCTTTGCTGCCAGATGGATCACACAGGACGCCGTTTCCGCCATGTCAGAGGTCAGATACCGGCTGTCCGTGCGGGGATAGGTCAGCAGCTTCTTTTCGTAGAGGCTCTGGGCGTAGTCAAGGGTCTGCTTCGCCGTGTATCCGAACAGGCGGTTTGCCTCACGCTGCAAGGTGGTAAGATCATAGAGCTTCGGAGGCTGTTCTTTTTTCTGCTCTTTCGTGACAGAGGTACAGGTGACGGCCGCACCCTTGCACATGGCCGCCGCCTGTTCCGCCTTCGCCGGATCGGTGAATTTCTCCGACACTGCTTCGGCTCCATCCAGCGTCAGGCGTAGCAGATGATATTTTTCTTTGTGGAACAGCGTGATCTTCGCGTCACGCTCCGCCAGCATTGCCAGTGTGGGGGTCTGAACACGGCCCACATTCAAGGTGCGGTGATAGAGAACGGAGAAAAGGCGCGTGGCGTTGATCCCCACCAGCCAATCCGCTTTCTGGCGGCAGAGGGCAGATTGATACAGGGCTTCATAATCGGCGCCGGGGCGCAGGTCAGAAAAGCCCTCTCGGATAGCGCTGTCCTCCATCGAGGAAATCCAGAGACGGAGGACCGGCTTGCGGCAGCCGGTCATTTCATACACCAGACGGAAGATCAGCTCACCTTCACGCCCGGCGTCACAGGCGTTGACAATGGTATCCACATCGGGGCGGTTCATCAGAGTGCGAAGATTTTCAAAAGCGTCCTCCTTGCCCAGTGCCAGCACATAGCGGAACGGCTCCGGCAGAATGGGAAGATCATCATAGCGCCATTTCTTGAAACGCTCGTCATAGCCACCCGCATCCATCGGGGATACCAGGTGCCCAACGCACCAGGATACGAGAAGGCCGCTGCCCTCATAAACGCCATCAGCCCTGGATGAAGCACCCAGGGCCGATGCGATAGATTTTGCCACACTCGGTTTTTCTGCGATAATCAGTTTCAAATAAGCTACTCCTTTCATTGCGATAAGTAGTAAAATAGTGTATAATTCAAAAGAGGTGATTAAATGCAGCGCGATATGGATCTTATCAGGAAAATTCTTTTTGCCATCGAAGAAAAATATGTCGATACTTGGCTCCCAGGGAGCGATGTTCAAATTGATGGATACGACATGAAAACTATTGCATATCATTGTGCATTGCTTCACGATGCCGGTTTAATTTATGACTATAAAACTCAGTATGCGGGAGATGGACTTTACTTTTTTGGTGTTGGGCGCTTAACTTGGGAAGGACATGAGCTTTTAGACAAAATCAAGAGTGATACCGTTTGGAATAAGACAAAGGAAACTATTAAGTCCAAGGGGATACCACTTGTCCTTGATGCCGTAAAAGAAATATCGTCCGCAATCGTTACATCAATGGTTAAAGCCGCAATCCAAGGAGTATAATCGAAGAACTGTGCGACCTGTTTTGATAGGTACGCACAGTTCTTTTTTAATGGATTTTACTATACGGGTCAGTTGTCTTTTATATCGCCACTTTCATCTTCGGTAAGATATTCCTCATCCTCAAAATCGTAATCGTCGGGATCGGCGCTGACCTTCACGCCCTGCTTCGGCTTGATGAATTTCACATAGGCAAAGGCTCCGCCACCCGCCAGCGCCAGCAGCAGGACAATGACCAGCAGACCGCCGCTGCTCTTTTTCTCCGGCTGCTCCGGTTCAGGCTCCGGCTCCGTCACAGGCTCCTTGCCGCTGCACTCGGAGAGATTATTTTTGCAGACAGGGCAATTCGTGTTTACCGCGCCAGCCACACACTTTTCCTTGCAGTTGCAGACGGCAGGCGTCTCCGCCGCGGGTGCGTCGTCGCCCATGAGCGACAGAAGGTCAGCTTCATCCACCTGGTTCAGAAAATGCACGGTTTCCTCGCCCTCGTCGTCACGGTCAATAATGAGATAGAACACGTTGCCGTTTCTCGTTTCCACAGTGATAAACTGCTTGCCGCTCCGGGTGCTGCTGCCGATATCGTCGATCAGCGAAAGGTTCCCGTCCGGCGTCAGGGCGGCATCGCCGCTGCCGCCCATAAGTTGCTCAAACAGCTCGCTCAATTTATCAGGATCAATGGACAGAGATAGGCCGCCGTCAGCCTCGCCGCCCGTATCGCTGAGTGTCATATAGCCGGAATAGACATAGCCGATCTTTTCCGGCAGCCGGATCATGTACCAGTCGCCATCCGTGCCGATGACCTCTACCACCGTTCCGTTGGGAAGCTGCGTAAAGGCGTAGTTATCCAGCCCAGCACCCGTGCGGACATTCAGCTTGCCACCATTGGTGGTGACGGTGCCGGTCTTGCCGGATTTCTCCGTGCCGCCCAGCACAGAGCCAAACAGCGTGGAGATCAGTTCGGAAAGATCGTCCCCGGTGATATCCGCGCTGTCAGTCGGTTCCGTCTGTGCCTCAGAGGTAGGCACTGTATCCTCGCTGCTTGCAAAAGCGACCGTGGAAAAGGCCGTCATGCAGAGCATAACGGCCAGCAGCACCGCAAGTGTGCGGATCGTGTGCTTATTCTTCATCGTCGGTGCCCTCCATCATGTCGGAATCAGCGGCGGCCTCCATTTCCATCATTCCTTCCGGCAGGGAGATCATACCGCTGGCATAGGCGCGCAGGAAAGCGGTCAGTTCCTTGTTATCCATGTGGACAGCCTTTACCATACGGACAATTTCCAGATTTTCTTCCTCCGCAAGCTGCGCCTCCAGCGCACGAAGGCGTTTCTGCTGCTCCGTGATCTTCTCCCGGACCTTCTCAATATCACGACGGATCTTCTCAGTAGTTGCCATAGTCAAATAAACTCCTTTCCAAATCGTTCTCTCCATGAATAGTTGCGTCCAAGCCCCTGAACGGTTTTCAGGTTGGCCCGTGCGTTATCCTCCAATGCCAGCGCACGCCGGAACAAATCCGGGTAATGCTCCCGCAGATCGATGATCTCCTCCGCCCGCATACTGGGGCAGAAAAAAACAGGAGGACTTTCCCGGCTGCGGCAGGTCCGCCGCCTCGATCGCCCGGATACACGCCGCCCGGTCCCAGCCCCATTCCATCAGGGGATACCATTTGCTGTACTTCGGGTCTGCCAGATCACGCAGAAGGACCTTATCGCTGCGGTAGTGCTCGCCAGCGTCATAGCCGATGAACTTGACCACCTTTTTCCCGCTGACCCAGACCTTGCGGCACGGAGGATAGTTGTTGCAGAACTTTTCCTGCGGTCCGATCTTGTGTTTCAGAGAACACCGCTTGAAGCCGTAGGCGATGGAGGGCAGCGTACCGCTTTTCAGACATTCGTCCTCCAAAGTCAGCCGTCTGCCGTCCTTCGTGGTCTTATAGACCCGTGTGATCTCCGGCATACCGTGATCCTTCAGCCAGCGATCCATGATATCCAGATAGGCGTAGGTATGGGGATGCTCACCGCCCGTATCCGCAAACAGGATCAGGTCAACGGGGATACGGTGCTGGTGCAGCCCAATAAGAAGGGCGGTGCTGTTTGCACCGCCGCCATAGGAAACAATATTGATATACTCACCTCCATCAATCATACGGCGGTCTGCCGTAGGCGTAAAAGTGCTGCTGCCAGTAGCTTGTATTGAGCCTTGCGTACTGGATCGGGTCGCCGCAGTGCAGAAACATGGGGTTGCCCGCATCGTCCAGCCCCACATAGAAGCCGACGTGGGAGATGCCCGCGGTGTCATAAGTCCCAACGAAAAACACCAGGTCGCCCGGCTGCGGATCGGATACCCGCGTGGAAATGTTGTAAAGCCCCTGGGCTCCCAGCCGCCCGGTATTGCATAGGCCGCTGTTGGTCAGAACATAGCTGACAAAGCCGCTGCAATCAAACGAGGTGGAAGGACTGCTGCCGCCCCAGACGTAAGGATATCCCAAGTATTTTTCCGCCTCCGAGATAAGCGCCGCAAAGCATTCATCGGAGAGGTATTCTGCGGGGATTTCATAGTCCTCCGGCGGGTTTGTGATGTATTGGTCCACATACCCGGAGGACGGGAACAGATCGGAGCGGTTCCCCAGCGTGGACATATACATGGCGTACATGGAGAGCGTTTCGGTATCCATGATGTAAACGGGAACATGGCTCAAATCGAAGTTTTCAAGCTCCACGGTGCAGATGTAATACGTGTACGGGACTTCCACCTCATACTCGTTGCCCTCACTGTCCGTTCTCGTCTCTGTGCGGTAGCGGGTTTCCGTGGTGACCGTCTCGGTAAGGATATATTGCTTGTCAAACAGCATTTGAAGATCGTCCTGTACCTGGTCAATGGTGAACTGACCCTCATGGAGCGCCGACAGAATGGACAACAGCACATAGGGATCGTGCTTGATCTCGTCCAGATCAAAATGGTACTCGTCATAGTCGTGGGTCTGCTCGTAGGTGTCCAGATACTCCCGCAATTCATCCTCCATCGCACAGTAGGCGGTCTCTGCCGCCAGCAGGTCAGAATCCTCAGAGAGATAGGAGGACGCGACAATGTTGGACACGCCTCCGCCGAAGATGGAGGAACAGGATTGCAGCAGCCCCAGCAGCATGACCAGCAGCAGGCCGATCCCGCCAACAATCAAAAACGCCTTTTTGTGTTTGGAAACAAACTCTCCGGCCTTCTTCGCCGCGTCCGCGCTTTTCTTTGCGCCTTTCGCTGCCGTCTGCGCCGCTGCCGCCGCGTCCCCGGCGCTATGCGCCGCCCGGTATGCGGCGGCATATTGCTTTTGCAGCTTCTTTTTCTGCCACATCCGGGAGATAAGGTTACTGGCCGCAAGCTGCGGATTCTCCCGCAAAGTCTTTTGGTACAGCGCATCCGCATTCGCCTGGACCGCCGCCTGCTCTGCGTGGGATACCTCCCGCCAGGGTTTCAGCTTGCGGTCCGCCTGCCAGTTTTGGAGCTTGCGGTTCCCGTATCGGACAGCCCTTTCCATGCTGCGCTCCGTCAGGTGCCCTGCCTCTACGCCGACATTTTCCTGCTCCACCTCATGTACCTTCGCATGGGCGGCGTGACCGATCTCCTGTAACGGCCGCGCCAGCGGATTCACCGGCTGATGGAGCGAGGGCTGCTTTTCGGGGACGGCGGCCCGTGCCGCGTCCAACTTATCCGCCGCCTTGTCGGACTTGCGGCTCGCCTTTTGCAGCTCCGGCGCGGCGCGTTCCTCGTCTGAAAACTGCAAACGGGAGGATGGGCGGTCATTGGCCGCCGTACCCTCCCGGTAGGACTTGCGCTGTTTCCGGCGCTTTTTCTTTTCGCTTTTGTGGATGCGCCGGTCATCCAGCCGCTCCGCCGCGCTGTGAACGAACACCGCGGAATCGCCGGAGGGGGAATAGTCCTGCTCCGGCGCACGGTCTGAAACATGGCTCGCCTCGCCTGTGACCATGTTGACGGAAATGGCTCCGTCGCGGGTCATCTTCTGCGCCTCCTTCTCGGAGGCCTTCCATTCCTTCATGCGTCACCACCTGCCTTTCCGTAGGGGCAAATGCTCACGCACTCGCCCGTCTCGATCATAGAGATATACTTGAAAATGGGATATGCCTGGGGCGGGCAGACCGCGTTGCCCAGGGTTTTCAGCCGTAGGGCGCGGTCTGCGGTGTTCTCGGTGATACGGGGGACTCCCTCCGGCTCAGCGGCCCAGAGGATACGTCCGTCCATTTCCGGGGGAAGCCCATGAGCCATTCCACCCAATCCGGGTTCAGCGCCGCCGTCTCGGATATCGGCCGCTCCTGCCGGATCACCTGGGATGACAGGTTGGCAGACGGAGCACTGTTGCGAAACGCCGCCGGTTTCAGCGTGGAGCGGTAGCCCTCCGATGCTGCCGGGGTCAGATAGAATACCGCCGCCGACAGGCTGAGGCTCCAGATCGCGCCGCTCTTGTTCACCTTGCGGAATATTCCGTTGTCGGAGAGGTACACATCCAGGTTGGCCGCGTCCCTGCAGGTGTTCTTGTCGGAGGCAAGGGGTGTGGGAAACATCAGCCGCGACGATAAAAGTTCGCTGGCGCTCATGCCATGCGCCGACGCCGCAAGCCGGAAATACGAATGGGAGAACAGCGTATCCCGCTTTTGCCAGGTCAAAGATCGTTTTGTCGAGCCCCATATTGATGAAGCCAGCAACATTTTCCCCAAGCACCCAACGGGGCCGCAGCTCGGTAATAACGCGGCACATTTCCGGCCACAGGTAGCGTTCATCCGCAAAGCCCTTTCGCTGCCCTGCGGTGGAGAAGGGCTGACAGGGAAAGCCGCCTGAGATAACGGTAACTGTTTCAAGTCCTGTTTTTTCAAAAAACGCCTCCTTCGTAAAAGTAGTAATATCCCGGAATCTCGGCACCTCCGGCCAGTGCTTTTCCAGAACGGAATAGGGATAGTCCTGTCTCTTATACACATCTCCGAGCCCACGAGACTAAGGCGAATCTCGT
>ENA-UAEG01000978-UAEG01000978.1-human-gut-metagenome-genome-assembly--contig:-NODE-978-length-9481-cov-4.105135_pt1 | contig 9481 bp, 8 predicted proteins | sample MGYA00244280_ERZ654275 | MGnify/ENA primary metagenome ERZ654275 (study PRJEB26926, sample SAMN06165092) | human gut metagenome | biome: ENVO:00009003; feature: ENVO:2100002; material: ENVO:00002003...
TTCGCCTTAGTCTCGTGGGCTCGGAGATGTGTATAAGAGACAGAATTATATTTATATATACACAGAAATAAAAGCGGAAAGGAAAAATAAGTATGGAAGAAACCGTAAAATTAAAAAAAGCAAAGAAAACCAGAGTGATTCCGGGCTTTAAACTTACAATGGGAATTACGGTGACGATGCTTTCACTTATTGTATTGATTCCGCTTGCATCGGTTATGGTATATTCGCTGAAACTGCCACCGTCGGAATTTATAAAACTGATTACAAAGCAGAATGTAGTTTACGCATTTACGACGAGTATTGTCTGTTCTTTTATAGCGGCGGTGATAAATGTAATATTTGGAGTAATTCTTGCATGGACACTTGTAAAATATGACTTTCCCGGAAAGCGTATTCTTGACGGATTTATAGAGCTTCCTTTTGCACTTCCGACAGCAGTTGCGGGCATAACGCTCTCAAAGATGTATTCGGATACGGGAATACTTGGAAAACCGCTTGCCGCAATAGGAATTAAGGTAAGTTACACACATCTTGGAATTATAGTTGCACTTATATTTATCGGAATTCCGTTTGTAGTAAGAAATGTGCAGCCGGTGCTTGAAAAACTTGACGGACAGTATGAGGAAGCAGCTTACATACTTGGTGCGTCGCCGTCAAAGACATTTTTTAAGGTAATACTTCCCGAGTTGAGACCTGCGATACTTACAGGTTTTGGGCTTGCATTTGCAAGAGGAATCGGTGAGTATGGAAGCGTTATTTACATTTCGGGCAACAGTGCCAAAGAGCATACACAGGTTGTATCGTATGTAATAATGCAGAAGTTAAGTTATATTGATTATGCGTCGGCAACAGCTATAGCACTTGTGATGCTTGTAATATCATTTCTGCTTTTATTTGCGATAAATGTTATCCAGATGAAGCAGGCAAAAAGAACCAATAATATATAATCATACAATGTTAAAATGGCGGATGATAAAAACAGGAAGGGAAAAGTTATGAATGAACAGGAAAAATTTGAAAAAAGAAAAAAGATAACTAAATATGTTCTTATAACAATAAGCGTTTTATTTGTATTTTTTATGCTTGTGATGCCACTGTTTTGTATTGTATCCAGCTCGCTCAAGCAGGGACTTGGATTTTATTTTAAATCGGTATCGTCAAAATATGTTGTCAGTGCTTTGAAGGTTACTTTGTTTGCAACTGTTATTGCGGTTGTTATCAATACATTTTTTGGATTGTGTGCGGCATGGGTTACGACAAAGTTTTCATTTAAGGGAAAACAGGTGCTTGCGACACTTATTGATATTCCGTTCTCAATATCACCCGTTATCGTTGGACTTGCGTTTCTTATGACATTCGGGCGTCTCGGCTGGTTTTATCCTGTTATAAGATGGTTTAATTCGGTATTCGGAGCGAATGTAAGAATCGCATTTGCAATTCCCGGAGTTGTGCTTGCGACAATATTTGTAACATTTCCGTTTGTATCAAGAGAGATTATTCCGGTGCTTAACGCACAGGGAAAAGACGAGGAGGAAGCGGCGGCTCTTATGGGAGCGGGCGGATTCAAAATCTTTTTTAAGATTACGTTTCCTCAGATAAAATGGGCTTTAATATATGGAATTATTCTTTGTACATCGAGAGCACTCGGCGAGTTTGGTGCGGTAAATGCATTATCAAAGACGAGAGGCGAGACATTTACACTTCCTCTTGAAATAGACGCATTGTATATGTCTGGAACGGAAAGCTCGATTACGGCGGCATTTGCAGCATCTTCAATACTTGTTATTATTGCGGTTGTTGTGCTTGTGCTTAGAAATATACTTGAATACAGGGCGAAAAAGAAAGGTCAGGAGCAGGCAGCTTCTTGAGAGTGGTGTGAAATATGTATGTTGAAATGAAAAATATTTATAAACAATATGGCAATTTCAGGGCTTCTGACAATGTGAGTTTCGGAATTGAAAAAGGTAAGCTTGTCGCACTTCTCGGACCATCGGGAAGCGGAAAGACAACGCTTCTTAGAATGATTGCAGGGCTTGAGACTCCTAATGCGGGAGATATTTTTATAGACGGAAAACGTGTTAATGATATTCCTGCATCAAAGAGAGGAATCGGCTTTGTATTTCAAAGTTACGCATTATTCAGATATATGACGGTATACGATAATGTGGCATTTGGACTTGAATTACAGAAGATTCCGAAAGCCGAAATAAAAGAACGCGTTATGAAACTTCTTGAGATAACAGGGCTTTCGGGAATGGAAAAAAGGTATCCGAACCAGCTTTCAGGCGGACAGAGACAAAGAGTTGCTTTCGCAAGAGCATTAGCTCCGAATCCGCAGGTGCTTCTGCTTGATGAACCATTTGCCGCCATTGATGCAAAGGTTCGTTCTGAATTGAGACTGTGGCTTAGAAGCATGGTTACACAGCTTGGAATTACGAGTATATTTGTAACGCACGACCAGGACGAAGCCGTTGAGGTTGCCGATGAGATTATCATTACGAACCATGGTAAAATCGAGCAGATGGGAACGCCGTCACAGATTTACAAATCACCTGATACACCATTTGTTGCACAATTTATCGGAAGGCCGTCAGAAGTACATAATTATGATACATTGAACGGCTTTGACAAGATAGAGGGAGCAGACAAGGCGGTTATAAGACCTGAATTTGTCAAAATTTCAAAGTTTGGAAAGCTCGACAGATACATGAGTGCGGCAGAGACAGGAATTGTCGAGGACGTTGTTTTCCGTGGCAACAGGCTTGACGTTACGATTGATGTCCATGGAATAAAAATAACAGGCGAGTGGTCGCTTGAGAAAGATTCACTTGAGATTGGCGAAAAAGTTAATCTTTTAATATACAGAATCTATGTAATGGACGATACGAAAGCATATTTGTGTGAAAATAAAGAAATGCAGGAAGATGACGTATTCTATATCTAGGGATTGGAGAAATGTGTTATGCAGATTAAAAAAAGAGAGACACTTAATACAGACATACTTATCATCGGCGGCGGAACAGCAGGCTGTTATGCTGCGTTGACGATTGCAGAAAAATCGGGATATTCGGTGCTTATCGCAGAGAAAGCCAATATAAAAAGAAGCGGATGTCTTGCAGCTGGAGTAAATGCAATCAACGCATACATCGTTGATGGCAGAAAGCCTGAAGATTATGTTGATTACGCAAAGAAAGACGCAGACGGAATTGTAAGAGAGGATTTGCTTCTTACAATGTCTGAGGGACTTAACCGTGTCACGGAAAAGATGGAAAAACTTGGACTTGTCATTTTAAAGGATGAGAACGGCAAATATGTCGCAAGAGGCAACAGAAACATAAAAATTAACGGTGAGAATATCAAGCCGATTCTTGCAGATGCGGTAAAAGCACTTCCGGATTGCACAATTCTTAACAGGGTAAATATCACGGATTTTTATGTTGAAAACAATACAATCTGCGGAGCATACGGATTCAGTATAGATGAAACGGAAGAAAACGGAGAAAAAAGTGGAACGGCATATCTTATAAAGGCTAAGAAAGTTCTCTGTGCGACAGGCGGTGCGGCAGGTCTTTACAGACCAAACAATCCGGGATTTTCAAGACACAAAATGTGGTATCCGCCGTTTAATACGGGAGCGGGATACGCAATGGGAATAAATGCGGGAGCTGAGATGACAACATTTGAAATGCGTTTTATAGCACTCAGATGTAAAGATACGATAGCTCCGACAGGAACGATAGCACAGGGTGTCGGTGCAAAGCAGGTTAATTCAAAGGGCGAGATATACGAGACAAAATATGGTCTTACAACGTCACAGAGAGTATACGGAACTGTCATGGAAAATATTGAGGGAAGAGGCCCTTGTTATTTGAGAACGGAAGGAATAAGCAAAGCACAGGATGAATCGTTAAAGAAAGCATATCTGAACATGGCACCGAGCCAGACATTAAAGTGGATTGAATCGGGAAAGAACCCAAGTGAGCAGAATGTTGAGATTGAGGGAACGGAACCTTATGTTGTAGGCGGACACACAGCGAGCGGCTATTGGGTTGACACGGAAAGAAGAACTACAATTCACAATCTTTTTGCAGCGGGAGACGTGGCAGGCGGCTGTCCTCAGAAGTATGTTACGGGTGCTATGGTTGAAGGTGAGATTGCTGCGGAAACTATGGTAAAAGAGCTTGATGCACAAAAGTTCAGCGAAACAACAGAAGATAAAAAGGCAAATAATGAAAATGATGATGTATGCGGCATTGATAAAGCTTTTGATGAAAAAGTAAACGAGTATAACAGAATTTTAAATAATAAAGATTGTGTATACACGACAGAACAGCTTGAAGATGCCATGCAGAAGGTTATGGATGCTTATGCCGGAGGTATCGGAAGCCATTATCAGTTCAATGAAAAACAGCTTGAACTTGCAAAAGAAAAGATAAAGAAATTGCAGGAACTTGCTGAAAATGTCAGTGCTGATGACTGCCATGAGCTTATGTTTGCATATGAGTTAAAGGAAAGACTTACAGTATGCCTTACACTTATAGAGCATCTTAAAGCAAGAAAAGAGACACGCTGGCACAGTTTTGATGAGAATCTTGATTACCCTGAAAAGAGTGATGAATGGCTCAAATACGTCAATTCAAAGAAAGTTGACGGAGAAATAAAGATAATCACAAGACAGCTTGTGGGAAGGGGTGAGAGCTATGAGCATAATAATTGATAAAGAAAAATGCAGAAAATGCGGCAAATGTACGCAGGTCTGTCCCGGAAGCCTTATCAAAAAAGATGAGGATGGAAAGGCATTTATTAAGTATCCTAAGGATTGCTGGGGGTGCTGCTCATGTATAAAGGAGTGTCAGTTTGATGCCATAGGACTTTATCTCGGAGCGGATATAGGAGGAATGGGAAGCAGCATGACGGTAAAATCAAGAGACCATTTCCTTGACTGGAATATCCATAAAACAGACGGAAGCACAGAAACAATAATTATAGATAAAAAAGAATCTAACAAATATTAAGTGAATGGAGGAAAAATGTAATGGAAAAGTTATCACATCTTGATGCACTTGAAGCAGAAGCAATTTACATAATTCGTGAAGTTGCAGCTGAGTGCGAAAAGCCGGTAATGCTTTACTCAATAGGAAAGGACAGCTCGGTAATGCTTCATCTTGCAATGAAGGCATTTTATCCGGAAAAACCACCATTTCCATTTTTACATGTAAATACAACATGGAAATTCAAAGAAATGATTAAGTTCAGGGATGAGCAGGCTAAAAAGCTTGGCATAGAAATGCTTGAATATATCAATGAAGATGGCGTAAAGCAGGGAATCAACCCATTTGACCACGGTTCTGCATATACAGATATCATGAAGACACAGGCTTTAAAGCAGGCGTTAAACAAATACGGTTTTACAGCGGCTTTCGGCGGTGGTAGAAGAGATGAGGAAAAATCAAGAGCAAAGGAAAGAATTTTCTCTTTCAGAAATGAAAACCATGCATGGGATCCGAAGAACCAGCGTCCTGAAATGTGGAAGTTATATAACTCAAAAATCCACAAGGGCGAGAGCATAAGAGTTTTCCCTATTTCAAACTGGACAGAGGCAGATATATGGCAGTATATAAAGAGAGAAAAGATCGAGATTGTACCTCTTTATTTTGCAGATGTAAGACCTGTTGTATACCGTGACGGCAATATTATCATGGTTGATGATGACAGAATGAAATTAAGACCGGACGAGAAGGTAGAGATGAAGAGCGTAAGATTCCGTACACTTGGATGCTATCCTCTTACAGGCGGTGTAGAATCTACAGCAAAGACACTTGATGAAATTATTGATGAGACACTTTCAGCCGTATCTTCCGAGAGAACAACCCGAGTTATTGATAACGAGGCGGCAGGAAGCATGGAAAGAAGAAAAAGGGAGGGTTATTTCTAGGATGAGAAGTTTATTAAAATTTATTACATGCGGAAGCGTTGATGACGGAAAATCAACTCTTATAGGTCATATTTTATATGATTCAAAACTTTTATATGCCGACCAGGAAAAGGCACTTGAACTTGACAGTAAAGTCGGAAGCCGCGGCGGTGCTATTGATTATTCACTTCTTCTTGACGGTCTTATGGCAGAAAGAGAACAGGGAATTACTATTGATGTCGCATACAGATATTTTACAACAGATAACAGAAGCTTTATCGTTGCCGATACGCCGGGACATGAGGAATATACAAGAAACATGGCGGTCGGTGCTTCATTTGCAGATCTTGCCGTAATTCTTATCGATGCAAAGCAGGGTGTTCTTGTCCAGACAAGAAGACATGCAAGAATCTGTGCACTTATGGGAATTAAGTATTTTGTATTTGCAGTAAATAAAATGGACTTAGTCGGTTATGACGAGAACAGATTTAATGAGATTAAATCACAGATAGATGAGCTTTCAAAAGAACTTTCACTTGAGAGTGTATACATTATTCCTGTATCAGCTACAGAGGGCGATAATGTAACTAAGAAATCAGACAATATTCCTTGGTATAAGGGTGAAGCACTTCTTACATATCTTGAAAATGTAGATGTTACTGAAAAGAAGCAGGAAGAGGGCTTCTATATGCCTGTACAGCGTGTATGCCGTCCTGACCATACATACAGAGGATTCCAGGGTCAGATTGAATCAGGTGAAATCAAAGTCGGTGATGACATTGTAACACTTCCAAGCAAAGAACATGCACATGTTAAGAGTATTCTTGTCGGTGACAAGGATTCACAGAGTGCATTTATGGGTCAGCCTGTTACAATCCAGCTTGATAAGGAAGTTGATGTTTCAAGAGGCTGTGTTCTTGCGGCAGGAAACAATCTTCCTATAAGCAAGTCATTTACTGCAACAATTCTGTGGATGGACGATAACGAGCTTACGCCGGGAACTGATTATATTGTAAAACTCGGAACAAAGCAGATGCCAGCCATCCTTAAAAATATACAGTATAAGATTGATGTTAATACAGGTGAGTATATTGCTGCCAATGTATTAAAGAAAAATGAGATTGCCGTATGTGATATTGCACTTCAGGAAGAAATTGTTATTGATGAGTTCAAGAAACATAAGACACTCGGCGAGCTTATTCTTATCGACAGAATTACAAACATGACATCTGCGTGCGGTGTTGTAGAGACATCAAAGGTTGATGACAGCAAGGATTTAAAGGCTGCGTTTGTATATGGTTCATATAAGGCAAACGGTGATATTTTTGAGGAGTTCTATTATAATCTCGACAGTATGACAATTAACAAGGTAAGACCTTCAGGAAAGACATATACAGTCGGTGACGAGATTCCTGTAAATGGTGAAAGCTACAGTTATCCTGATGATTTTGATATTGTGGTTCTTCGTGATAAAGTTGCAGTTAAGGTTCGCGACCGTATGGTTGTCGGAATCGGAAGCCTTGACGAGTACGGATATTCAGATGTTCCTGTAATCAACGGACGCGGTTTTGCTGTTAAGATTGCGGATGAGAAAGATTTGAAAGCTTTTCTTTCTGAGCTTAATGCACAGAATGGTAATATAAGCAGTGAATTCTTTAATAAATGGATTACATTCGAGACATACAGAAAGATTGTATTTAAGGACGAAATCTGGAATTAAAGTAAATGCGGGGCTGCCACACCAATCCGGTGTGGCAGCCCCGATAATTTTATGAGGGAAGAAAAACAGAGTCAGTGCCCGTAAGGGATTATTCAAACAGGAAATATTCACCTTTTTCATCTTTAAAACGGCGGCATGATGCCGAAAAAACGTCTTCGATAATATGGCTTTCGATGCAGTCTGCGGGTGTGCCGTCAAAGACGATTTCAGAATTGTTCATAACTACAATTTTATCTGATATTTCAAGTGCTTTTGATATATCGTGCAAAACCAGAAGCACAGTCTTTCCCCGTTTTTTTAAAGACAGAATCATGTTGTAAAAGTTACGCTGGCCTTCAATGTCAAGGTAGGTTGTAGGTTCATCAAGAATAATTGTATCGCAGTCCTGTGCGAGTATCATGGCAAAAAACACACGCTGTCTTACACCGCCTGAAAGAGTGTTTACATACATATCGGAATATTTTGTGACACCTGTAAAATCCATCGCTTTATTTACAATGTCTGTGTCTTCTTTTGTCTTGCGGCGTGAAAATCCAAGATGTGGAAACCTTCCGTGTTCTACAAGCACTTTTACAGGAATTGCAGGGATTACCTGGCGTATCTGCGGAAGAAATGCAATCAGTTTTGCACGTTCTTTTGAACTTATTTTTGAAAGGTCGGTGCCTTCAAGTACGATTGAACCGTCTGTCAAATCAGCGGTTTTATTAAGGCTTGATATCAGTGTTGTTTTTCCACAGCCGTTAGGACCTATGATAGTTGTTATACGGCCTGATGGTACATCAAGTGAAATGTTTTTTAATATTGTATCGCTGTGATAAGATACATTTACATTTTTAAAACTAAGCATTAACTCTTCGTCCTCCTTTCTTTTTAAGTAAAAGATATAAGAAAAACGGTCCGCCGACAAATGACATGATAATGCCTGCCGGGAGTTCATACGGAGCTGCGATTATTTTGCCGAGCAGGTCGCATGAGATTACGAATATCGCACCGAGAAGTGCAGAACACGGCAGCAATATGCGTGCGTCGTTTCCGAAAAGTTTTCTTCCTATATGAGGCACGATAAGCCCAACAAAGCTTAAAAGTCCGGCATAGCTTACAACACAGCCAGCCATAATGCTTGAAAGAGTCATAAGAATAAGGCGTGTCACACCGACATTTAATCCGAGTGAACGTGCTATGTCATCGCCGAGATTAAGTATGTTTAAGTGGCGTGAAAAACATATTGAAACAAGAACAGCGGCGGCAATTCCGATACACGGAATAATGATTGCCTTTGAAGTGATTCCGTTGAGTGTTCCTATCATAAAAGTTGTTATATTGATTGTTATGTCGCTGTCTATTAATTTTATTGTGTTGATTCCTGCACTCAACAAAGAAGAAATAGTTATTCCGGCAAGAATTATTGTTGTTCTTGAATTGTCGCCAAGATAAGCGATTCCAAATACAAGAAATGTCGTAATTAAAGCTCCCGCAAATGCAAAAACAGCGGAGTGTGATGAGCTTCCATTATAAATAAAGAGTGCGAGCATTACGGCAAATCCTGCACCCGAATTGACGCCGATTGTATTCGGGCTTGCAAGCGAATTATTCATAACGCTTTGTAGAATCACGCCCGCACAGGCTAGTCCCATTCCTGCAAAAACACCGGCAATCATACGCGGCAGCCTGATATTAAATATAAGAAGTGCATTTACTGAGGAAGAATCGTTTCCTGTTAATACATTAAAAACATCGTGTGGTTTTATATATACACTTCCCGACAGAATACTTAAAAACATCATAAAAACAAGTATTACTGCAAGTAAAATAAATATACTTATCTTTTTCTTTTTAGTCATATAAAA
>ENA-UAEG01000980-UAEG01000980.1-human-gut-metagenome-genome-assembly--contig:-NODE-980-length-9463-cov-6.591730_pt1 | contig 9463 bp, 9 predicted proteins | sample MGYA00244280_ERZ654275 | MGnify/ENA primary metagenome ERZ654275 (study PRJEB26926, sample SAMN06165092) | human gut metagenome | biome: ENVO:00009003; feature: ENVO:2100002; material: ENVO:00002003...
CTTTATTATATTGATTCTGATTATTTCTTTTTCTAATAAAATGTAACGGGAATTTTGTCAGATTCAAATAGACACTTATACTTATTCATGTTAGAATAAACTCGTATAACTTCATAGAAAGAAGCGGATGCGTTTCTGATATTAGTTGCCCTCTAGTCTTTAGAAAGAGGGTGATGCCCATGAGTACAATGGAAGTTCTTACTTTGTTGCTAGTCATATTTGCGGCACTATCTTACATAGATAAACGAAATAAAAAGAAATAGCATCCCACTCGCCCAAGTAGATGCTATTTCTTAGTTAATATCATATTACTGAGGGCAATCGGATAACGCATCCGATAACCTTTCTAAGATGATTATACATTGAGAGACTTGATTTTTCAAGTCTCTCTTTTATTTTTTCAATCATATTCGTGCCAACAATTTACTATATCCAATTTTACTCATTCTTTCAACAATCCATGCTCTGCCATACTGTAATAGGTTTCTTTTGCATCTTCCCTTCCAATAATAATATGGTCCAAAAGATGTATTCCAATTAGTTCTCCAGCTTCATAAAGCTTTTTTGTACGCCATGTGTTAAGCTTCAGCTTTGGCTTTAAGTCCTCCTCATACAGCTTGTAGAAGTCTTCAAATCTCATATCCAGATTTGTTGCCTGCTGCAGCAGAAACTTCTGCTCATACTCCAATGCCTCCTTTCTTGTCCGAAAGCCACGCTTTAGCTTTCTTTTGTTTTTACCTGTCCAATCGTTGTAGTGGAAGGAGACATACCATGTCCCCCTCTCCTCATCCTTGTATGCTGCCATACAACTGCTCCTTTCTCCTATGCTGTCTTATCACATAAGTCATATACTTTACTGTCAAGATACTTACGGCTGACTCTGCCGGCTCTGACATAGAAGCCTTTAGAAGATAATTCCTTGTTAGCTTCTCTTATTACTTTGTATGCATGAGATACCGATACATCAAGCATCTCAGCAACCTCTTTTGCTGTGTAATATAACTTCTCCATAGCACATACACCTCCTCTCCCCGGCAATTACCGGTATGTATTGCTCTATCACATCTTAATTCTATCAACATCACTCTCTATTCTTTATCCCTTATCAGCAGAGTTTTTCCACCTCAAAGCAGATTTTTTATATTTTTAAGTAACCAGACATGATATCGTTTGCAGTTATAATGGTAAATCAAATCACTAATTTGTAAAATATTCTCTCATGGACTTTTTTCGTCAAAACATATTCTCTGACGGACTTTTTTATCTTTAAGTACAATTAATCCATACTTAAACCAATAAAGATGTTTCTACAAACACTGTCGGCGTCATCAGGTAACATTGTGGCAATACTGGCACATTGTGTGTTAAAAACTTTCTGTGCGATTAATTCTATAACCAACAAATTACGGAAGAGACACCACTGGTGTATTTTCACTAATTTGCACCAGTTTTTGGTGCTTCATATAATTGGGATAATTTTTGAAAATAAAAAGAAATGTGATAATAGATAATACCTATGACACTTCTGTTTAGTACTCATTAATATCTGTGGTACTATCAAAACAGGTATCATATAGGTATCATAATAAAAGAAAAAGCCCCATAAATGGCTTGTTTACGCCATTTATGAAGCTCTGTTTACTATTCAAACTCAATAGTTCCCGGTGGCTTACTGGTCAAATCATAGAATACTCTATTGACTCCCTTTACCTCATTTATAATTCTGCTCATCACTGTCTGAAGTACCTCAAACGGTATCTCGGCTGCTTCGGCTGTCATGAAGTCCACGGTGCGGACTGCACGGACTGCAACGGCATAATCATATGTTCTCTCATCACCCATGACACCTACTGAACGCATGTTGGTGAGGGCTGCAAAGTACTGGTTCGGCATCCATGATGGTTCCTCGCCGTGGGCCTCTTTGTACTCTTTTGCTGCCTTTTCCACTTCGCTTCTGTAAATCCAGTCTGCATCCTGGACAATGCGTACCTTTTCGGCTGTGACTTCGCCGATGATACGGATTCCAAGGCCTGGGCCCGGGAATGGCTGACGGAATACGAGATAGTCAGGTAATCCAAGCTCCAGTCCGACCTTGCGGACCTCGTCCTTGAAGAGGTTTCTGAGTGGCTCCACGATATCCTTGAAATCGACATGCTCCGGGAGACCTCCTACGTTGTGGTGTGATTTGATGACTGCAGATTCTCCGCCGAGTCCACTCTCCACTACGTCCGGATAGATGGTTCCCTGCGCAAGGAAGTCAACCTTTCCGATTTTCTTGGCTTCTTCCTCGAATACACGGATAAATTCCTCACCGATGATTTTACGCTTGCGCTCAGGCTCTGTGACGCCTGCAAGCTTGCTGTAGTAGCGCTCCTGTGCGTTGACGCGGACAAAGTTGATGTCGAACGAACCGCCTTTGCCGAATACGCCCTCTACCTCATCGCCCTCGTTCTTGCGGAGAAGTCCGTGGTCTACGAATACGCAGGTGAGCTGCTTGCCGATTGCCTTGGCAAGGAGTGCTGCGAGTACTGATGAGTCTACTCCACCTGAAAGTGCAAGGAGCACTTTGCCATCACCGACCTGCTCTCTGATTTCTTCGATTGTGTTTTTGACGAATGAATCCATCTTCCATGTGCCTGCACATCCACATACGCCACGGACGAAATTGTAAATCATCTGTGTTCCGTTCTTGGTGTGAAGTACCTCCGGATGGAACTGTACTGCATATAATTTCTTCTCAACATTCTGTGTTGCGGCTATTGGACAGTCTGCAGTGTGCGCAACTACCTCAAAGCCCGGTGCAGCCTCTGCAATTCTGTCGAAATGACTCATCCAGCATACTGATTCTGATGGCAGATCCTTGAACATCACGCCGTTTGCAGAATATGTGATTTCTGTCTTTCCATACTCTCCAACCTCCGGTGTGATTACCTTTCCGCCTAATTTATGCATCATAAGCTGTGCACCATAGCAGATGCCAAGCACCGGTATTCCCAGCTCAAACAGCTCTTTCCGGTATGATGGTGAATTCTCTTCATAACAGCTGTTTGGACCTCCTGTAAGGATGATGCCCTTTGGATTCATTTCTTTGATTTTCTCAATGTCTATTTTGTATGAGTAAATCTCACAGTACACGTTGCACTCGCGGACACGGCGCGCAACAAGCTGATTGTACTGACCACCAAAGTCTATGACTATGACCTTTTCCTGATCCATGTTTTCCTCCTAATTGTTTATTCGCTATGCTGCTGTTTTACAATCTTTGAAACGTCACGTAATTGCTGTTTGCCACACTGTGGTGTAAACAATAACAAAAACATAACCTATGTTATCTGCTGCCATCTCATTGATTACGTAAAAGCAACATGTTTTCTTATGTCATTATAGATTACGGAGTGCTTATCTGCAAGCGATTTTGTTAAATTTCTGTTTTGATTTTATGTGCAATTACGTTATAATGAATTATAAACACTTTTATAGGCTGGGAGGTTTCATCATGAGTTTTAAAATAATCACTATAAGCCGAGAGTTTGGCAGTGGCGGTCGCTTTATTGGCGAGCAGATTGCTCAAAAATGCGGCATTGAGTTTTACGATAAAAAAATAATTGAGCATGTGGCAAAGGAGCTCGGTATCTCTGAGCAGATTGTCGCAAACCAGGGCGAATATGCACCTGCCGGAAATATTTTTTCATATGCATTTGTGGGGCGCGACATCACAGGAGTTTCTCTTTCCGACCAGATTTTCAATATCCAGCAGAAGCTCATCAAGGATATTGCGCAAAAAGAGCCATGCGTTATTGTGGGACGTTGCGCAGACTACATTCTTTCTGACAGGGATGATGTGCTGAATGTTTTTATAGAGGGAAATAAGCCTGAGAAGGCTGCAAGAATAAAAAAGCTCTACCAAAAAAGCGATGACGAGGTCAAAAAGCTGCTAAAGGATGTCGATAAGAAGCGCTCTGTAAATTACCGCTACTTTACCGACAAGGAGTGGGGCAGCAGGAAAAATTATGACCTGGTGCTAAACAGCTCTGTGCTTGGATACGATAAATGTATTGAGCTCATCGCATCCGCATACGCTTAATTCACTTAAGATACATCTTTCCTGCGGTTAAGAAACCGTTTTCATATTTTATTACGAAAAACGTAAATAGAATTACAACCTGTGTGTAATATTAAAAATACTCCCGCATAAACTGTAACAACAGAATATGCAGGAGTATTTTTTGAAATCATATATTGAGACAAGGGCGGTGGAAATCGCCAACTACATAGTTGAAAACAATGCCACGGTGCGTCAGGCTGCAAAGCAGTTTGGCATCAGCAAATCCACTGTGCACAAGGATATCACGGATGCTGACAGGCTGCTTCGCATAGACCCGGAGCTTGCCGCAAAAGCGCGTCACATTCTCGATATCAACAAGTCCGAGCGCCATATCCGCGGCGGACTTGCCACCAGAGAGAAATATCTGCATCTGCCTCATGTGCATGCCGGCTGAGTGCATGGATGCTTCTATCCCGGCATTAGCAAGTGCGCCGTTTTCCGTACATCTTAGGCTTTTCGTTAATTCAAGACCTGTGTCACATGACTTGTGAGCACACCGTACAGCCACTTGCCCTCATCGCTTAGATCCTCATAGGTAAAGCCGCTTGTCTTATCGCAGGCAGCTGTTAGAAGCGCTGATTTTTCGTCCTTATTGGACAGATTCCAGCACACATAGCTGATACCGTAGCTGTCGAGCAGGCTGATCCAGCTGTTTGCGGAATCTATGTCCACCTGACCGTTTCCGTCGGCGCTGCAGATGCCAAACTCTGATACAAATATCGGCAGTCCGGCGTCTGCCGCCGATTTTAGCTTGTTTTGCAAGTCCTCCTTGTGGGTTGCGGCATAGAAATGCAGTGTATACATGATATTATCATAGCCTGTGACAGGGTCCTTGACTGCCTCATCCACATCCTGGCTCCAGTTAGGTGTGCCTATCAGTATGACTGCATCCTTGTCGTAGCTTCTGATTGACGGAATGACCTCGCTGGCGTAAAACTTCACATCTCCCCAGGTCGCACCGTTGCACGGCTCATTGCAAATCTCGTAAATCACGTTGTTGTATGAGGCATACTGCTGTGCCATTTTGGCAAAAAATGTCTTTGCCACATCACTGTAGCGGTTTGGATTGCCCTCGTTTAGCACATGCCAGTCGATGATGACATACATGTCGTTGTTGAACGCGTACTGCACTCCGTTTTGCACAAGTGTCTCAAGCTGCTGCCTGTCACCATCTGTGCAGTAGCCACCGCTTTCGTAGGTGTACATGGCGAGCCTCACCACGTTTGCTCCAAAGCTTTTCAGCGTGGCAAAGCAATCATTGGTCACATACTGTGGATACCACGCAAGACCGTGTGTGCTGACTCCGCGAAGCTGCACCTCGTTGTTATTTTGATCAACGAGCTTGCTGCCCTCCACATGCAGCTTACCGTTTACTGACGGACAGGCAAGAACTGAGCTCTCCTGTCCGTTTTCTGTGGTGAGCTGCTCTGTATCAGCCACATTCTGATTTTCTGTACTGCTTTGCGTACTGTCCTCAGTATTATTTTCTGCAGAATTCACCGACTCAGTGGCTTTCTCATCCGTCTGTGATTCTGTCTCCTTGTTGCCCTTGTTACCACATCCTGTAAAAATCCCAAGCACCAGCACTGTAGCCAATACCAATGCTATATATTTCTTCATATTGTTATACTGTCTGACTGATTACTGAATTGATGTAACATTGTAGTCCTCAGCCTCTACAGTCTCCTTTAATTTCTCATCGGAAATGTCAGAGCTTAATGTCACTACTGCAGTTCCGCTCTCATGGCTTACTGCTGCCTCACTAACTGCATCAAGCGCCTCGAGTGCCTTCTTTACTCTTGCCTCGCAGTGGCCGCACATCATTCCTTCGATATTCATTGTCTTTGTCATTGATTTTTCCTCACTTTCATTTGGTTTATCTGTTTTGTTTTTTCTATCTGGTGTTGCTTTTCTGTCATGCTTAGGATCATACACCCTGCACAGATTCAGCCGCAGGGCATTGGTAACAACGCAGAAGCTCGACAGGCTCATCGCCGCCGCTCCAAACATCGGATTGAGCTTCCATTCTAATAAAGGATACCACAAACCGGCCGCAAGTGGAATACCTATTACATTATAGAAAAATGCCCAGAACAGATTTTCATGTATATTTGTCAATGTAGCACGGCTCAACCGCACTGCTGCCGGTACATCTATCAGGCGGCTTTTCATCAGGACAACATCCGCGGCATCTATTGCCACATCGCTTCCCGCGCCGATTGCAATTCCCATATCTGCACGTGTAAGCGCCGGCGCATCATTGATTCCGTCACCAACCATGGCTACCCTGCCCTGTTTTTTTAGCTTCCTTATGACAGCCTCCTTACCATCCGGAAGCACACCTGCGATGACTTCGTCCACTCCCGCCTGCTTTCCAATGGCATTGGCAGTCTGCTCGTTGTCACCGGTGAGCATAACAACTCTGATACCCATATTTTTAAGCTGTCTGACAGCTTCCGGACTGTCCTCCTTTATTGTATCTGCAACGGCTATGATACCGCAAAGCCTGTCATCTGCGGCAAAGAACAGAGGAGTTTTTCCTTCCTTTGAAAATTCGACAGCTTTCGCACGCATATCATCTGACACTTTTACAAATTTGCTTACAAAAGCAAGATTTCCTGCTTTTATCATTTTGCCTGCAAGTATTGCAGTCAGACCATTTCCTACAACAGCGCTAAAATCCGTCACCTCTGCAACGGCGATTTCATCCGTTTTAGCGCGCTCCATAATGGCTTTTGCAAGCGGATGCTCGCTCTTGGCCTCGACTGATGCGGCTATTGCAAGAAGCGCTCCGGCATGATTGCCGGTTTCCTCAAAAAATGTCTCATCCGGCACGATATCCGTCACCTTCGGCTCACCGCTTGTTATGGTGCCTGTCTTATCAAGAGCCACAATCTGTGTTCGGCCTGTTGCCTCAAGGCTTGCCGCTGTCTTGAAGAGTATACCGCTCTTTGCGCCCTTGCCATTTCCTACCATTATCGCGACAGGAGTTGCCAGTCCAAGTGCACACGGACAGCTTATCACGAGCACCGAAATGCCTCTGGCAAGCGCAAAGCCCACAGTCTCACCGGCTATAAGCCATGCTATTATTGTAATGATTGCAATTGTAATAACCGCCGGCACAAATACACCCGATACCCTGTCAGCGATTTTTGCAATAGGTGCCTTTGTCGCTGCGGCATCAGAAACCATCTGTATAATCTGTGAAAGTGTGGTGTCTTCGCCTACTCTGGTTGCGCGGCATTTTATAAAGCCTGACTGGTTCACTGTGGCAGCGCTTACTGCATCTTTCGGCTGCTTATCCACAGGGATGCTCTCTCCTGTGAGTGCCGATTCGTTGACAGCGGTTGTTCCATCTATTATTTCACCGTCCACAGGGATATTTTCCCCCGGTCTGACCACGAAAATATCGCCCTTTTTCACTGCATCCACAGAAATTTCCTGCTCCACGCCATCCCTTACAACGGTTGCTGTCTTTGGGGCAAGCTGCATCAGGCTCTTTAAAGCGTCTGTTGTTTTGCCCTTTGAGTGCGCTTCAAGCATTTTTCCGACAGTAATCAGTGCCAAAATCATGGCTGCAGATTCAAAATAAAACTCATGCATATATGACATTACCGCATCCATATCGCCATTCACCTGCGCAGCTGTCATGGCAAAAAGTGCATACACGCTGTATCCAAACGATGCCGCAGAGCCAAGCGCAACAAGCGTATCCATGTTGGGAGCGCCGTGAATCAAGCCCTTAAAGCCACTGATAAAAAACTTCTGGTTTATGACCATTACCGCCACTGTAAGCAGAAGCTGCAAAAGCCCCATAGCCACATGGTTTCCATTGAAAAACTCAGGCAACGGCCAGCCCCACATCATATGTCCCATGGAAAAATACATGAGAACAACTAAGAATATGAGCGATGCTATAAGCCTGTTTACAAGCTTCGGTGTCTCTCTGTCTACAAGCGCATCCTGCGCTGCCTTTAGCTGCTCTAAGCTGTTATTCGCTTTGTCATTTTCTGATTCTGTTGCTGTGCCTTTGGGACTCGCTCCATAGCCCGCCTGCTCTACTGCCTCCACTATCTGCGCATCTGTCGCGCTTCCCTCGACTCCCATCGAGTTAGTCAAAAGGCTGACAGAGCAGCTCGTCACACCATCAACCTTAGAGACCGCCTTTTCCACTCTGGCAGAGCATGCCGCACAGCTCATTCCTGTAACTGTATATTGCTTCATACTGTCTGTATTTCCTTCTTTCTACTATTCGAATCTAACTATTCAGAAGCCTTTTCTAAAATCTCTCAATTCCTGTCACCTTGAAATCCAGTCTTTCGATGGCAAATGTGATTTCCTCATCGCTTAGCTCTCTGGTTGCCTCAACATGTGCCACGCCATGCTTTAAATCCACATCTGCCGATACTCCGCTCATCTTCTGAAGTGAGCGTGTGACTGAGTTCTTGCAGTTCATGCAGTGCATTCCGTCTATGTGCACATCTGCTCTCGTGACTATCTCGCCTGTAAGCTGTACTGTAGCTTCCTCGTCCTCCTTCATGGCTCCACCGCCACAGCAGGCACCCTCGCCCTTTGAATGCTTTATTGTCTCCTTTAAGCCCACAATCACCAGAGCGGCAATTATTGCTATTATTAATATTGTGATTATTGTACTCATTTTTATACCCGCCTTCTTATAATACTACTTCATAAGCTTCTGCAGTGTGTTCAAAAGCTCATCTATTGTCTCATCCTTGCCGGCTCTTATGTCATCTGCCACACACGTCTTTATATGATTGGCCAAAAGGACTTTATTGAAGCTGTTGAGCGCAGCATTTGCGGCCGCCACCTGTGTGATGATGTCAGGGCAGTAGCAATCCTCATCCAGCATACGCTTGATTCCACGGATCTGCCCCTCTATACGGCTAAGTCTGTTGATGAGATCCTTATATTCCTTCTCTGACCGCTCTTTTTTGCGGTTGCAGCAACAGCATTTGGTTTCTTTTTCTGCCATGGGTGCCTCCCTTCTTTCTTCATTCGTAACTGTTCAGTACCTTCACAGTTGCGATTGTTGCATATATCTAACCATATCCCTTATGGGTATCTGTCTTCAAGGGCATTATATACCCCGGTAGGGTATATTGCAAGGGCAGATTTCCTTATTGAGAAATTTTCATGTTATACCATACTCGTATAATATCTCATATGAATATATACAACGAAAAAAGCCGGTACATCATGTTTCCATGAATGTACCGGCTTTAAATACTTAGCAGTCCGTACGGGAATCGAACCCGTGTTTCCGCCGTGAGAGGGCGGCGTCTTAACCGCTTGACCAACGAACCGTGTATTATAATACCACGATCAATTGGATAATGC
>ENA-UAEG01000999-UAEG01000999.1-human-gut-metagenome-genome-assembly--contig:-NODE-999-length-9353-cov-7.604216_pt1 | contig 9353 bp, 8 predicted proteins | sample MGYA00244280_ERZ654275 | MGnify/ENA primary metagenome ERZ654275 (study PRJEB26926, sample SAMN06165092) | human gut metagenome | biome: ENVO:00009003; feature: ENVO:2100002; material: ENVO:00002003...
TGGAAAATTTGGAACCAGAGACAGAAATGAAAGAATTAACAGAGCAAATGATTTTTTCAAGGAAAATGGAAGTATATCTGATCAATCCGTGAGAAAGGCAATGCGTATATGGATATGAATGGTTTCTATAAGGACAAAAAAATATTGGTGACCGGATATACCGGATTTAAAGGAGCATATTTATCGCACATATTATACAGGATGGGGGCTGATGTATTTGGATATGCGTTAGCACCACAGACAGAGCCGGCGTTACATACAATATTACAGCAATCCAATCAGGTGCGTGGTGTGTTGGCAGATATAAGGGATTATAATAGGTTACAGGAAGTCTTTGATACCGTGCAACCGGAGATTGTGTTTCATTTGGCGGCACAACCGTTGGTGAGGGAAAGTTACCACAATCCGAGATACACATATGAGACGAATGTGTTAGGAACTGTCAATGTGTGCGAGTGTATACGAAAAAGCAGAACGGTGAAATCATTTGTGAATGTAACGACGGATAAGGTATATCTGAATGAGGAACAGGAAGTTCCTTTTACAGAGGATATGTCGTTGGATGGATTAGATCCATATTCCAATAGTAAATCCTGCTCAGAACTTGTAACGCATAGTTATGTTCATTCGTTTTTGAGAGCGCAGGAAGTTGCAGTATCTACCGTGCGTGCAGGTAATGTGATTGGTGGTGGTGATTATGCCACAGATCGCATTATTCCGGATTGTGTACGGGCTGTTTCGCGGGGCAAGACAATTGTGATTCGTAATCCACATTCCATCCGGCCATATCAACATGTATTAGAGCCGTTGTATGCATATCTTCTGATTGCCATGCAACAATATGAGAATCCAGAAAAGCAGGGGAGTTATAATGTTGGACCGGAATTGGATAGCTGTATTACTACTGGAGAACTTGCAGATCTATTTTGCAAATACTGGAAAGGTGCAGAATGGTTGAATCAGTATGATGGAGGACCATACGAATCCGGCTGTCTTAAGTTGGATTGCAGAAAGATTCGGAATATGCTTGGATGGAGACCAAGATGGTCGGTGGAAGAGGCTGTAAAGAAGACGGTAGAATGGTATCAGGCATATTCTAATGGAGAGGATATGATTCCGATTACAAATCAACAGATTGGGGAAATGTTCAATGTTTGAGACGATGACAGAGGAAGAAGCACGACAACAGATATTGGAACTTGTCGGCGAGTACTGCAATCAATTTCATAAGAAAAAGGAATATCAGGCAGGTGATCCGATTCATTATGCAGGCAGAATTTATGATAGAAACGAAATGCAAAACCTTGTGGATGCGTCATTGGAATTTTGGCTGACATCCGGTAAGTATACGATAGAGTTTGAAACACAATTAGCAAAGTATTTAGGAATTACATTTTGTTCGCTGGTAAATTCCGGTTCATCCGCAAATTTGTTAGCATTTATGGCGTTGACGTCTCCACTGCTGAAAGAAAGACAGATTCTTCCAGGAGACGAAGTGATAACAGTTGCAGCGGGTTTTCCTACTACGGTTGCACCGATTATACAATATGGTGCGGTTCCGGTATTTGTAGATATTACAATACCACAGTATAATGTTGATGTGTCGCAGTTAGAGGAAGCATATTGTTCTAAAACCAAAGCAGTCATGTTGGCACATACGCTTGGAAATCCATTTGATCTTCAACAGGTAAAAGCTTTTTGCGATAAGCATAATTTGTGGTTGATCGAAGACAATTGCGATGCATTGGGTTCGGAATACCAATGGAATGATCAATGGAAAAAGACAGGAACGATTGGTGACATTGGAACATCTAGTTTTTATCCTCCTCATCATATGACGATGGGAGAGGGAGGAGCAGTCTATACAGACAATCCTCTGCTTCATCGGATTATACGTTCGCTCCGGGACTGGGGAAGAGACTGCTGTTGTCCGTCCGGAGTAGATAATTATTGCGGACATCGATATGATGGTCAATATGGAGAATTGCCGGCGGGTTATGATCACAAATATGTATATTCGCATTTCGGCTATAATTTAAAGGCAACCGATCTACAGGCAGCGGTTGGCTGTGCCCAGATTCACAAATTGCAGGAATTTACAAGGAAGAGGAAAGAACATTTTGCGTATTTGACAAAACTGTTACAGGATTGTAGTGAATATTTCATATTGCCGAAGGCTTGTGAACAGTCAGATCCAAGTTGGTTTGGATATCTGATTACATGTAAAGAGGGTGTGGAACGAAACCGAATCGTACAGTATTTGGAAAAACATGGAGTGCAGACAAGAATGTTGTTTGCAGGTAATCTTACAAAGCATCCGTGTTTTGATGCAATAAGAGGGCAATACGACAAGTATCATGTGATTGGTGATCTGACGCAGACAGACCGGGTGATGGAACAATCTTTTTGGATTGGAGTATATCCGGGTATGACAGAAACGATGATGGATTATATGGGAGAAATGATTAAAGCTTCCATAACAAGTGAGAGGTAACGAATGTGAAGCAAAGATTGGCTGATTATGTTGCAGATTTTTTAATAGAACACGGGGTCACAGATTGCTTTAGTGTTGTTGGTGGTGGTGCCATGCATTTAAATGATGCCTTTGGCCACAATGATAAACTGAAGGTGACTTATTGTCATCATGAGCAAGCTTGTGCAATTGCGGCAGAAGCATATGCAAGATTAGATAATCGGATTGCTGCCGTTTGTGTAACGACCGGTCCTGGTGGAACAAATGCATTGACCGGGGTATTGGGTGGCTGGTTGGATTCTATACCGATGTTTATAATTAGTGGACAGGTAAGATATGATACAACAGCAAGATATGCATTGCAATATACAGAAACACCATTGAGATCAATGGGAGATCAGGAATATGATATTGTGAAGGCAGTTTCTCACATGACTAAATACGCGATGATGATAGAAGAACCAGAGCAAATTCGATTTGCCCTGGAGAAGGCGTGGCATTTGGCAACGACAGGAAGACCGGGACCGGTGTGGGTTGATATTCCTGTTAATTATCAAGGATGTTATATTGAAACAGAACGTTTGATTGGATATGATCCACAAGATGATGATAATAAACTACCGCCCAAAGTACAATTAAATACAGTAAAAAGTGTTCTTAAAAAAATACAAGCAGCAGAGCGTCCTGTCATATATGCGGGGTATGGTATTCGTTTGTCGGGTGGATATTCAATTTTTAGAAAAGTGATTAAAAAGTTAAATATACCGATTGTTACATATTGGAATGCGGTTGATATAATTGAAGATGAGAATCCGTTGTATTGTGGCAGAGGTGGCAATATGGGAGATCGCCCGGGAAATTGGGCGATTCAGAATGCGGATCTGATTCTGGCAATTGGCACAAGGATTTCAATTCGACAAGTGGGATATAATTGGAAAACATGGGCTAGAGCGGCAGAAGTAATAATGGTTGATGTGGATAAAGCGGAATTAAAAAAACCTACATTGCATGTAGAGATGCCGGTATGGGCAGATGCAAAGGATTTTTTGCAACAGATGGATTATGCATTAAGTAAATCAATATATTGTCCTAAAAAATGGTTAGATACCTGTCAGCGTTGGAAAAAGAATTATCCTGTGGTACAAAAGAGACAATGGGAGGAACAAACAGGATATGTGAATGTATATGCATTTGTGCAATATTTAAGCAGCTGTTTACCGGAGAATAGCCTTACAGCCGTATCAAATGGAGCTTGTTGTGTAGTAGGTAATCAGACTTATGTAATTCAAAGGGGCAGCAGAATGGCTAATAATAGTGCAGTTGCAAGCATGGGATATGGATTACCGGCTGCTATGGGAATGTGTATTGCGGGTGGAAGAAGAACTACGATCTGCTTAGAGGGTGATGGAAGTATTATGATGAATCTTCAAGAACTTCAAACGGTTCTTACCAATAATCTTCCAATTAAGATTTTTCTGATTAATAATCAGGGATATCAATCAATTCGCTTAACCCAGACAAATCTATTTGGAGATCATACGAAAGTAGGAATTGGAGAGGAATCGGGTGATTTATCTTTTCCACAGTATGAAAAAATAGCAAAAGCATTCGGATATCCATATTACTCGGCACATGATAATGAGACTATGAAAAGTGTTGTTAAGCAGGTGTTGCAGATAGGGGGACCTGTATTTTGCGAAATATTTACGGATACGGAGCAGGTATGGGAACCGAAGAGTAGTACGAAAAAAACAGGGGATGGAACGTTAGTAAGTCCGCCATTAGAGGATCTTGCGCCCTTTTTACCAAGAGAGGAACTGAAACAGCAAATGTTTATCCCTTTGATAGAAGAATAACATATTTTTGAGGTGGTATATTTGGGAAAAGTATATTTGTTAGATTGTACATTGCGTGATGGTGGATACATTAACGATTGGAAATTTGGGAAAGAGACAATAAGGGGATTCTGCAAAAAAATTGCATATACGGGTGTTGAAATGTTAGAGATTGGTTTTTTGAAGGGAAAACAGTTCGATGAAGATTCCACGCTTTTTCCTGATACAAAATGTATGCAAAAGGTGATACAACCCAAGCAGAAAAATCTTTTATATGCAGCAATGTTAGATATGTCAGATCCTGTTTCGCTGGATTGTATTTTCCCATATGACGGAAATTCAATAGATGTTATTCGTGTTATTTTTAAAAAAGATAAAATGGATGAAGCTTATGAATATTGCAATGCAATTCAAAGACTAGGATATAAGGTTGCAGTGAATTTGGTTGGTACAGATCAATACTCAGATACGGAATTTGTTGAAACGATACAACATTTTAATGAGATTGATCCGTATATTATTAGCATTGTAGATAGTTTTGGGTTGATAAAAAGAAAGCAGTTTTTGAGATTAGCTTATTTGGCTGACCATAATATGAAGACGGATACTATATTGGGATATCATGCACATAATAATCTGCAACAAGCGTTTGGAAATGCAGAAGCTTTGGCTGAACTGAATTTGCAGAGAAAGGTATGTGTAGACGCATGTGTATTTGGAATGGGGCGAGGAGCAGGTAATTTGAATCTTGAATTATTTGCGGAATATATGAATGAAAATTTCAATACAAAATATCAAATTGAACCAATGTTGGAGGTTATGGATGAATATCTGAATGAAATATATCAGAAACGTTCCTGGGGGTATTCTTTACCGTTTTATTTGTCAGCAAGTACAGGTTGTCATCCTAATTATGCAATATACTTTGCTGAGAAAGATACTCTTCCGGTAAAGGCGTTTCATGAATTGCTGAATCAGATATCAGAAGAAGACAGGATTCGTTTTTCAATAGAAAAAGCAGAGAAATATTATCGGGAATATCAGGAAAATTATATAGATGATCAAATGGTGATACATAAGTTGGAAGATTTGTTTACCGATAGAGAAGTACTCCTTTTGGCACCGGGAAAGACCTTGGTTCAAAATAAAAAAATAATTTGCGATAAGATAGAACAAGATAAACTGGTTGTGATTGCAGTGAATTTTGAAGGAAACGAGTTTCCTGTTGATTATATATTTAGCAGCAATATGCGTAGATTTACAAAGATTCATAGAAATGCAAAATATATAACTACATCCAATATGAAAGATTGTACGAGTTCCACATATGTGGTTAATTTTTCATCATATTCTTCTAAATATCCGGAAATTATAGATAATTCAGGTATTATGTTGTTGAAATTATTATCAGTAATTGGTGTGAACAAGGTATACATAGCAGGGATGGATGGATATTCACCTGATAGGAAACAGAGTTATTATGATAGCAGGCTGGAATACGATTTTTCTGGTGTTGCTATGAAGCGGAATGAATTGATTGCAAAAGAAATTCGGGAAATAAAACAAAGAATGGATGTAGAGTTTTTAACACCGACACAATACGATATTTGCCAATAGTGATAAAATGGAGAACTGGGAATGAGAGCAATTGTAACCGGAGCAACCGGAATGATCGGTTGGAATTTGATTCAATATCTTGTAAAACAGAATATGGAAGTGTTAGCATTGGTGAATCCCGGTTCATCTAGAAAAGACTGTATTATTAAGAATCCGTGTGTTACAATAAAAGAATGTGATCTGGATGAGTTAGAACAAATTGAATTAGATGATGATCCATATGATTATTTTTTTCATTTCGGATGGAAGGGGACACATGGAGCTGGCAGAGAAGATATGTACATACAGGAAGAAAACGTGAGAAATTCGTTATGTGCAGTTGATCTGGCTGCGAAGGCGGGCTGCAAAGTGTTTGTTGGAGCCGGTTCACAGGCGGAATATGGATCTTCTTATACAGAAAAATTAAATGATTCATTATGGCCACATCCGCAAACAGGTTATGGAATAGGGAAATATATGGCAGGGATCATGACGAGAAAGCGTTGCCAGCAACTGAAGATACGGCATGAATGGGTGCGTATATTAAGCGTATATGGACCAGGGGATGGTCTGCATACTATGGTAATGTCTGGCATTATAAAGATGTTACAGGGAGAGACAGCACAGTACACCCGGGGAGAACAGCAATGGGATTATCTTTATGTAGAAGATGCAGTAGAAGCTCTTTATCGTGTTGCATGTAATGGGCAGGATGGAAAGACCTATTGCTTGGGAAGTGGAAGGACAAGAAAGTTAAGGGATTACATAAAAGATATACAGGAAGTAGTCAATCCGACAGCACAGGTACAGATTGGAGCATTGGAATATCCGGAAGGTCAGGTCATGTATTTATGTGCGGATACAGCAGAGTTAGAAAATGATACAGGATTTTGTTCGCATACCCCATTTAAAAAGGGAATTGCTCAAACTGTGAACTGGATCAGAGAGAAGGGAATATATGAAAAAGATTAGTATTTTAATCCCGTGTTATAACGAAGAAGATAATGTTCAACCAATATATGAGGCTGTTTCTAATATACTAAAAACAGAATGTAGTAGTTATGATTATGAGATATTATTTATTGATAATCATTCCACAGATGCAACACAGCATATTTTACGGAAAATGTGTGAGAAAGACGATAAAGTAAAGGCAATCTTTAACGTCAAGAATTTTGGCCAGTTTAATTCTCCCTTTTATGGAATCTTACAGGCTACAGGAGATTGTGTAATCTCTATGGTATGTGATTTTCAGGATCCGGTTGAATTAATTCCGCAATATGTCAGAGAGTGGGAAAATGGATACAAGATTGTGATTGGGATCAAGACCAATAGTGAAGAGAATAAGTTTGTATATTTTTGCAGAAGTCTGTATTACAAATTCATTAAAAAATTCTCGGAAGTAGAACAGATTGAGCATTTCACGGGCTCCGGATTATATGACAGGGATTTTGTTGAGGTTTTAAGAGGGTTAGATGATACAAAGCCGTTTTTACGGGGGATTGTTGCTGAATTAGGTTATAAGAGGAAAGAGATTCCGTACACACAACCAAAGAGAAAAGCCGGAAAATCAAAAAACAACTGGTATACATTGTATGATGCGGCAATGTTGAGCATCACATCTTATACCAAAATAGGTCTTCGTTTATGTACCTTTTTTGGTTTTGCATTAGGTCTGATCTGTGCTGTGATCGGTCTGGCCTATTTGATCTATAAGTTGATTTATTGGGATTCCTTTATTGCAGGTCTGGCACCTATTACAATTGGACTATTTTTCATAGGTGCTGTACAACTTATATTTATCGGTGTGCTTGGAGAGTATATCCTGAATATTAATCAACGTGTTATGAAACGACCATTGGTTATAGAGGAAGAGCGGCTTAATTTTGATAAAGAGAAGTAAATCATACAGGCAGGTACTTGTAAACATTAAATGAAATGGAAAGGTGAACATATGAAGGTTGTTATCTTAGCTGGAGGAATGGGTTCGAGAATTAGTGAAGAATCACATTTGAGACCAAAGCCAATGATTGAGATCGGCGGCAGACCGATTCTCTGGCATATCATGAAGATTTACTCATATTATGGGTTCAATGACTTTATCATTTGCTGTGGATACAAAGGGCATATGATCAAGGAATACTTTATTGATTATTATATGAATGAATCGGATATTACGGTGGATCTGAGTACAAATGACACAACGATTCATCAGAATATGGCAGAACCATGGAAGGTTACGTTGGTCAATACCGGTTTACAGACTCCGACGGCAGGTAGAATTAAGCAGATTCTAAAGTATACAGGAGATGAACCATTTATGATGACATATGGTGATGGAGTATCAGATGTAAATATTCCTCAATTGTTGGAATTTCATCAGAAAATGGGAAAGATCGTAACCATTACCGCTGCCAGACCGGCAGGTCGATGGGGAACGATTCAGGTAGATCATAGTAAACATATAGTGACAACATTTAAGGAAAAGGAAAAAGTAGATCAGGCTTTTGTAAATGCGGGGTTTGCTGTTTTCAATCCGGAAGTAAAAGACTATCTGGATGATATACATATGTTGGAAACGTTACCGTATGAACGTTTGACGATGGACGGACAGATGGCGGCATATCAACATGAGGGATTCTGGTATCCAATGGATACCATCCGGGATCGGGATTATTTGGAAGAAGAATGGGCAACAGGAAAGGCTCCGTGGAAACTATGGTAAAAGACATTGCGATTATTATAAGTACAAATGGGATGGAAAATGCATTGCTAGATAGTGTAAATTCCTTGATTAGAGAGCAATATCAGTATTGTGGATTATACATTGTTGGAAATGTTTGTCTTGAGGAAAAAGAGAAGCGGTTTAGGATGCAATATAATTCCTTTTCTTCTAAATGTCAATTTATAGACTGTAAATGGAATGGAGATGCTACAGTTTTTTCAGAGGGAATTAAGGAAGCGATAAAAGATGGCTATAAATATTTATGGCTGTTGCAAGAGGGCATGAAAGTACATGCAGGATCATTAGAAAAGTTGATATATTATGATCAGAAATTGAACGGTGAGTATGGATTTTTGGCAAGCGCTGTTTTAGATGGAAAAGAATTATATAAAAGATATCAGCCATTAATAGATGAGAATATTGTATGGAGTAAATATAATCAATTAGAATTAAAACTTTTTCCTGTAGAATGTTGTGCATTTTCAGGACTGTTTTTCCACAGTTGTGATGTTGAAAATGTTGGGTTGCCCATATCATCAATGAATGTTGGTTATGATGGATATGAGTTTACAAAAAGATTAGGTGAAATTAAAAATGGTTATTTTGTAGTTGATAGTTGTGTTGAATATTGTGTGCAAGATAATATTCAATATGATATTTGCATAGATGATAATGTAGAAATACTGTCTCTTATACACATCTGACGCTGCCGACGAATAGCCTT